>Ga0265297_10004780_pt1 | contig 21604 bp, 30 predicted proteins | sample Munlanlwell13791_FD_192502 | JGI IMG/M metagenome (GOLD analysis project Ga0265297, IMG submission 192502) | Leachate microbial communities from a municipal landfill in Southern Ontario, Canada - Leachate well 137-91 | ecosystem: Engineered > Solid waste > Landfill > Unclassified | place... | reverse complement strand
TAACAAATTGTTTTGCTCCATATTTTTCAAATAGGCAATACTTTTTGCTCTCAAGGTTTATTTGAAGAGACTCGGCATGCCGCACCGCCGGGTTTTTTATTTGCTAAATGCGGCATAGCGGCCGAGCACAGGCAGGTTTTAGGGACTTGAAGCGAGGACGCTGGGGCTGGCGGCGCCGCCGCCCGCCGCCAGCACCAAGCTGAACCGAACACGCACTGCATTAGCTAGAAGCCGACCGGCCAAGGCCGGCGCCAAGCGAAGGCCTATCCCAAAGCAGGCCGAGCGGTGAATGGGTAGATGTGGAAGCGCACATCACGCGCGGGGCCTATAAATCTTTCTTCTTAGATCCATAAATCGTATTAGGATTATTGGAATGGTTCGTTGATCAAGCCCCTGGGAGGGTTTGATTTCTTAATCCTTTGTGATAGAATACGTCGCAGAAGGTTTTAGTTCCATGGTACCATTAAAATAATCATGCGATCATTTATTAAAAATATCTATAAATTTTACCGGTATGATTGTTGTTGGCCGTATACGGCCTCGTTCTTTTTAGCTTTGAGTATTTATTGGTTAGATTTTTTTATTGTGAATACACGCTATCATTGGCCCAGTCTCATTACCTACGGAATAATCCTTGCTTATTATTTATATAATGTCCATCTTTATTCTCAGGGTAAGGTTAAGACAATTAATGCTAAATTTTTCATATCATTCTTATCTTCTAAAGTGGTTCTCTGGGGTTTCATATTAACCTTACTGTATGTAATAAGATAGAAAATGTTTTAAATAACTGTAACCATTTCTGGCAACAGATTTTTAAATTCGTTGGATAATAATCAGTTACCAAACCCGTCCAAGGAAAGTTACTAATAACAAGCCGCGGTAATGTAATAAATTACAGCGGCTTATTTTATTTTTCTAAGCTTGAGCTTGACAAGGTTTGTTGAGCGTGATATTATTGGCATATGCCAATAACTAAAGAAAGGATGTATGCCTAGGCCATGCAGGTGCAGAAAAATAAGATGCAGTCCCGATACAAATTACTTTAAGCCGCGCGGCATACCTTTGGATATGTTGAAAGAAGTGAATCTTGCATTGGATGAGCTAGAGGCAATCAGGCTCGCGGATCTAGAAGGTTTATATCAGGAAAGCGCAGCTAAAAAAATGAATATTTCTCGGCAGACCTTCGGTAATATTATAGAGAGGGCGCATAAAAAGATAGCTGATGTTCTTTTAAACGCAAAAGCATTGAAGATAGAAGGCGGAACCGTGCAAAAGGCAGATTAAATGAATATGAGTAATTTATTAAAGCAAGATAGAGATCGGCTTAGGTTATTCAAAAAATATGGCTATGATATTCCTCGGGCCAGGCAATTCATTCTTGAAAAAGCTAGGGTTTCGGGGGGAATAATTCTTGAGGTTGGCACAGGCAAAGGGCATATGGTTGTCGCTTTGGCAAAGAAGGGCCTGAAGGTGGTTTCAATCGACCTAGATAGAAAAGCTCAAGATGTAGCCAGCCTTAAACTCAAAAGTCTTAAACTTGATAAAACCGTATTGCTTAAGAATATGAATGCCGAAAGGCTGAAATACAAAGATAGCTTCTTTGATTATGTTATTTCAGTGAATTTTATCCATCATGCTAGAAACCCAGTTAAATGCTTAAGAGAAATGATAAGGGTGGTTAGAAACAAACTCGTTATTGCTGATTTAAATAAACGTGGCGAGGAAGTTATGGAAAAAGTGCATGCCTTAGATGGGCATAGGCATGCGTTATCTAAAATGTCCTTGTTAGGCATAAAAGGATACTTAGAGAAAGCAGGTTTGGCCGTTAAGGTTTACAGGGATGTATGCCAGACTGTTATCATAGCCAAGAAAGGAGTGATAAAATGAAATTATGTATTCCTACAGAAACCAATGAAGGCAAGAACGCGGTGGTTTATGGGCATTTCGGTAGCGCCCCGTATTTTACTATCGTTGACACAGAGAAAAATTCCGTTGAAATCATCGACAATGCGAATCAGCATCATGCGCATGGTATGTGCCAGCCAATGAACGCGTTAAGGGGAAAGTCGATTGATGCTGTCGTCACCGGTGGAATGGGGGCTAGAGCAGTTCAAGGGCTTAATCAGGGCGGGATTAAGGCTTACCGGGCTATACCGGGAACAGTTGCTGAAATTGTTAACCAGTTTACCAGGGGTGGGCTTGAGGAAATAACCGTTCAAAATGCCTGTGCTCAACACGGCTGCCATTAAAGAGAGTTTTTTGATGAATAAGATAGTGATTATTGATGAATCTTTGTGTATTGGTTGCGCCAAATGCGTAGAGTTATGCCCAAAGAAAATTCTTTGGATTGATAAAACTACTCAAAAATGCAAAGTAACTGATGAAACACAATGCGATAAGCTGAGAGGGTGCGAACGGATATGCCCGGTTAAGGCTATAAAGATTATCTGATTTTGCAGGAGGTTTAAATGAAGATAGGGGTGATTATTTCAAGCAATGATGCCGAGACATGCTGGAACGCTCTGCGTTACGCAAACTTTTGCCTTGGGCAGAAAGACGGAATAAAGGTTTTTCTTACAGGCAAAGGCGTCGAGTATCAGAAAATAAGCTCGGAGAAATTCAATACTATTGAACAGGCAGAGAAATTACTCCAGTCCGGAGGCAAGATATTTGCTTGTGGAGCATGTATCAAGTCTCGTAATCAGGAAAGTAGCGAGATATGCCCTATTAATACGATGAAGGATATGTATGAGATTATCAAAGAGAGCGATAAAGTGGTTACTTTTTAGTAGCTAAACGGCCATTTTGCTGGATTTTTGATAGTCATGTGATAAAATTAAGTAATAATTTAAATGGCGATGGGGTTCGCCATTAACCGCCTCAACAGGCTGATAACTCCTACTAAAGAAAAGGGGGTATCAGTTCATGCTGAGGTTTTTTATTATTGGCTTAGGTGGGGCGATCGGGACGGTTCTACGCTATGTAATGGGCGGGCTTGATTACCGGTTTTCAAGCGGAGTCTTTCCCATAAGTACTCTGATTGTGAATGTTACCGGTTCTTTAGTAATCGGGTTTCTTTGGGGCGTTGTTGATCGTTTTGCCATTTCCCCGAATGTCAGGTTATTTATTTTTATCGGCATCTTGGGCGGATACACAACGTTTTCCACGTTCAGCCTTGAAACATTTAACTTGATGAGGGATGGTGAATATAAGATTGCTGCTATGAATGCGGTTTTATCCGTGGTATTGAGCATTGGCTCCGTATTTGTTGGATACATTGTTTCGAAGACGTTGATGAATTCATTTAAATAGGGGGTGTGATAATGAAATTACCCGAAGAAGGAATGTTGTTACGAATATTTGTGGGTGAGTCGGATAAGTACAAGGATAAGGCTCTCTATGAGCAGATCGTTATTAAAGCCAGAGAGTTTAATCTTGCCGGGGCAACGGTAATTCGTGGAATTATGGGGTTCGGAGCGGACAGCCGGATGCATTCAGCCAAGATATTGCGGCTTTCGGAAGATTTGCCTGTGGTTATCGAACTTGTGGATACAGAGGAAAATTTGAACAAACTTTTACCATTTCTTGATGAAACGGTGCAAGAGGGGCTTATCACGCTGGAAAAGATTCGAGTGATTAAATATCGGCACAAGTAATATTTATTTTGTTTAGATGGATTGAATCGATAACCGGCGACCTTCGGGGGTTTTGAGTGCGGATATCTTTAGCAGAGTTTTTTCGGATAATCATTTAAGCAGTGATTAACCTTTGGTCGTTTTCATTATAGAAATAAAGCCATCCGGGAGGCTTTCGATAATGGTCAAAGGATCGTATAAACTTATGGCTACGCCGTGACCGCGGCTCCGGCATATCTTCACAAATATACGTATTTCCTTGTATGTAGAAGGATTTGCCCAATTACGCCTCGAGTCCAACTTGGGGAGCCATTTTTTAACGCCCGGGCTAATTACCCGGGCGTTTTTCTAAGCAAGCTTGAGAATATTTAGAGTTTGACTTTGCCGGAGTTCTTCGATAAAATAAATAAAGAAGTTAGCCGAGGGCAGAAATGGTCGAAGAGAGAAGAAGATCCCCCAGGGTCAGCGTTAAATGCCAGATAAATGTTATTTGCACTGGGGAAGTCATTGAAGGTAACCCCAAGTCTTATATTTTTCATACTTATACCCAAAATATAAGCGAGGGCGGAATAAATATCATTTTAGAAAAAGAGATTAAAACCGGTTCTTTGATTGACCTGGAATTATTTATAACCGACAAAGAATCTTTGCCCATAAAATGCAGGGGTTCGGTAGTTTGGAGTAAAAAAGTCAATCCTCAAGGCACCTCACCCGATCTTTTCCAGGCCGGGATTAAATTTCTTGACCTAACAAGCTCAGTTTACCGCAAGCTTTTAAGCGAAGTCATTCGTTACTATCTGAATAAAGAATCAGAGGACAAAAAATAGTTTTATGGAATCTTTTAGAGTCCGCCCAAGCGCAGGTTTGGGCGTTTTTAAGGAGGTTCAATGGAAAAGAAACTATTAGGTTACATTCTAATACTGCAAATTGTAATTTTAATTTTTCTGGGCTATTCGCTTTTGGTTTCCGAAAATCGCTATAAATCATTCCAGCAGGCAACGGACAAGAATGTAAATGAATACAAGAAGCAATTCGATGAACAGATAAAAGTTTACCAGGAGCAGATGAATCAATATGAGGAACAATTGAATAAACGCAGAGAAGAGTATAATAAAAAGATGGAGGAGTATAATAAGCAGTTGGATGAATTTAATAAAAATATCCAAATAAATAGGTAGCAAAATAATCGTCCTGAGTTGGAAGGAATAAATCCAGGACGTGGCCGAAAACCATCCTAAGGTAATATTAGGATAAAAATAAGTAAAACCTTCGTAGGCAGATTACTGTCAACGAAGGTTTTTATTTTTTCTATGCCACTTTTAATAAAAAAAGCCCCGGATACTTCAGAAAAGCTTCAAATACTCTCTCGGGATTCCCGCTATGACCTGGCCTGCGCCTGCGGGACATCTGCCGAAGAGCACCGCCGCCGTTCTGCTGATAATAAATGGATATACCCGGTAGTGCTTCCTGATGGAAGAAGGACTTATCTTTTTAAAACCTTGCTTTCTAATGCTTGCGTAAATGATTGCGCTTATTGTCCTCTAAGGGCAGGTACAGATACCGCAAGATGTACATTAAAACCGGAAGAACTAGCCGGGACATTTCTTTCATATTACCGGGCGCGCAGGGTCAGCGGGCTTTTTCTAAGCAGCGGGGTCATCTTGAATCCCGACCTGACTATGGAAAGTATAAATAAAACGGCCCAGATCCTGCGCCGGTCGCAATTTAAGGGTTATCTGCATTTAAAGATAATCCCCGGTGCTTCCGAGGCGGCAATCCGCCATACCCTTAGCCTGGCCAGCGCGGTTTCATTAAATATAGAGACTGCGGGTAAAGATAATTTTAATTCCATCAGCAGTTCCAAAGATTATGAAAAGGATATCCTGCGGCCGATACAATTGATAAGCCGGCTTACGCAGAAGGGTTCAGAATTTGCGGGGATAAAACAGACCACTCAATTTATAATCGGCGCTGCCCGGGATAAAGATAAAGAAATTATAAAATACTCGTGGAAATTGTATAAAGAGTTGAATTTAAGCCGGATATATTTTAGCGCCTATCAGCGCGGCGCAGGTTCTGCCAGCCTGCCCGGCGAGAGATCAACTTTAACCAACAGCCAGCTTTTGACCCGCGAGCACCGCCTTTACCAGACAGACTGGTTGATCAGAAAATATGGTTTTAGCGCGGATGAAATTCCTCTGGATAGCCAGGGTAATCTTTATCTAGAAGCGGATCCAAAAGAAATGTGGGCAAAAGCCCACCCCGAATTTTTTCCGGTTAATCTAAATAAGGCAGATGAAAAGACCCTGATGCGTGTTCCGGGTTTAGGCCAGCTTTCGGTTTCCAGGATTCTTGAATTTCGCAGGAAAGGAATAAAGCTGCGTTCCCTGAATGAGATTAAAAAAATAAATAAAACATTAATAAAAGCAGAAGCGTATACTACTTATTGATCTGCGTATCAGCCCTTTTTCTTAGCGTCTGTAAAGTTTCTCCCCAGGCAATTAACTGGTTCAGCATAGAATTAACGGCATTTTCCTGGAATGAAGCGGGCTTAAACTCTTTATAGTTTTCAAAATCAGTAGAAAGCGAAAGCATAACCTGGGCCCGCACATCGGCAACCTGTAATTCGCCCATTACCAGGCGCAGTTGTTCTATTGCCCGCGCGCCCCCGACACTTCCGTAACCGACAAAGCCGGCAGCTTTATTGTTCCATTCCTTATAAAGGTAATCCAGGGCATTTTTTAATGCGCCGGAAGTACTATGGTTATATTCAGGAGTGACAAAAATAAAGGCGTCGAAAGAATCGATCTTTGCCGCCCAGATTTTAGTATGTTCCTGGCTGTATTTGCCCATTGACGGGGGAATGGGTTCATCAAGCAAAGGAAGATTGTAGTCCTTAATATCTACTAGTTCGAATTCAGCGTTTTGACGTTTTTTGGCAATTTCATAAATCCAGCTGGCCACAGTTTCGCCCTTACGCCCGGGGCGGGTGCTTCCAATAACAATCCCAATTCTAATCATAATAATCCCTCCTTTATAGCCATGATACAACAAGCAAACAAACAAGCCTATGATTAAATTCCGCTTTTTTATGACTTTTTCTCGAAAGATGGAACTTTTTTCAGTCAAGGATTGTCTAATATTAAGAGAACAGCCAAATTATTAGAAAGGGAGGATGAAATGAAAAAATATTTGATTATTTCGGCCTTTATTTTAAGTTCAATTATGCTATTGTTTGATTATGCCCAGGCAGATGTCCGTGCATACAGCAGTCGTAATTATAGGCATCCCGGAAGCCATCGCAATTTTCCGAAGGCATATTTTTATTTCGGCAGGGCTTATTATCCTTCAAGGGTTTATCATTATAATGTTTATCCCGTAATTTATTATCCCGAGGATAACCGGGTGAGCCGGGTAAATCCAGCTTTTCTGCCGGTTACTGAAATAGCCAAAATGGCATCTCAAGGGGTGCCCGATGCCATAATTATTTCAGAGATTGACAGAACGCGTTCTTCGTATATACTAAGTTCTGAGATAATTGGGTTCCTGAAGCAAAATAAAGTAAGCGACGCGGTAATCGATTACATGCTTCTGACCCGTAAAAAATATTCAAAACTTAACTAGCGAGGTGCTGGAATGAAACCATGTTTTTTAGCTTTTATGCTAGCTGTTGTATTCATTATTTCCGGTTGTGAAACCATGGGCCCCAAGACTCAGACCGGAGCAATTGCCGGCGGTCTTGTCGGAGCAGCGGCAGGGGGAATTATCGGCCATCAGAGCGGTCAAGGCCTTGCCGGCGCAGCTATAGGAGCGGCAGTGGGATCTGTTGGCGGAGGGTTAATTGGAAATTCTCTGGATGCTAAGGATAGAAAGGCGCTGGAAGTTAATCCCAACCATCTAACCTATGTAAAAATAGCTGAAATGGGCACTCAAGGCGTACCGGACGCAGTGATAATAAGCGAGATTCAAAGGACCCATTCCAAGTATGATCTAAACAGCGAGATCATCACTTATTTAAAAGATAATAAGGTTAGTGATAAGGTCATTGATTATATGCTTCAAGGAGCCAGCTAGAATATAGAACATAAGTAGAATAAAAAAGCCCGGCAAAAACTTGCCGGGCTTTTTTATTGAAAGCAGATTTAAAGCCATTTCCGGCGTTTAAAATATATAAGCATGCTGATAGTGATGAGGGACATCGTAAGGATAACAGCCGGGTAAGCGAATTTATGCTCTAATTCCGGCATATGTTTAAAATTCATGCCGTAGATACTGGCAATGAGCGTAAGGGGCATCATGATGGTTGTAATTACGGTCAAAGTTTTCATGATTTCGTTTAACCTGTTTGAAACTACTGAAACATAAGCTTCCATGGCTCCGGTAATAATATCCCGCGAAGTACCGACAATATCATTGATGCGGATTAAGCTATCATATATATTCCTGAAATAGATTGAGTTGGCAGGGGTAATTTGAGAATAATCTCCGCGGGCAAGCAGGCTCATTACATCTGCCTGAGGCCCGATTGTCCGCCTAAGGTGGATGATTTCGTTTTTCAAAATATAGATCTTTTTAAGGGTATTGTTGGTGGGGTCTTTAAAAAGCTCATCGCTCATTTGGTCTACTGAATCGTCGAAATCATGGATTACCGGAAAATAGCTATCGACAAGGCTGTCGGTAAGGGCATAAAGCAAAAAATCAGCCCCATTTTTAATTATCGGCGAATCTTTGCGCAGCCTTTCTTTATTTATAGCCAGGGCCGGTATTATATCATTGTGCGAAGTTACCAGGAAGTTTTTACCAAGGCAAAAATCCATCTCGCCCATTTTGATTTTTTTATCACAGTTATTTTTCGAACATTCCAGGGAAAACATGATTAAAAAAAGATAATCTTTGAAGTTTTCGACCTTAGGCCTGGCGTTAACCATGATAAAGTCTTCGATGGTTAAAGGATGGATGTTGAATACGCCGGTTAAGATATCAATATCGTTATCGTCGATATCCTGGATATCCAGCCACAAAATGCTTGAAGGGTCTTTTATCGCTTCCTGCATTTGGGTAGAATCCAGCTTATCGAATTTAATGCCTGATTGCGGGTTATATAGAAAAGTTTCGTACATCGGTTCTCCTTAAAATCAATTAAACTGATATTACCACAGTATCAAAATGATTACAAGTTTCTATTCTTGAATTTTTAATCATTAATGGTAGAATGAAATTGCACAAAGGAGGGGAAACTTGCAAAAAATATTGTTTGTTTTTTTGTTTGTAGCTATAAGCTCATCTTTATATGCGGGACAGCCAAGCAAAATCGAGCTAAAAGATGGTAGCGTAATCAACGGGGAAATAGTTTCTTTTTCCAGCGGAGCCTATACCATTAACACGCCTGCTTTGGGAGAAATCAGGATAGAAGAAAAAAAGGTCCTAAAAATTGAACCATTAATTAAATCCGCTCTGCCCAATAATTCGACACAATCTTCCGGTCCTACTCAGTCACAGGTTTCTGCATACGGGCAGGAACTGATGAAAGACCCGGCCAATGAAGCCCTTATCAATGAATTAGCATCTAACCCTAAGCTTAAGGATATGGCTAACGATCCGCAAATGCAGAAAGCTGCCGAAGAAGGAGATATCCAGGCCTTGCTTTCAAATCCTAAATTCATGGATATTGTAAACAGCAAGGAAATGCAAGACGCGGTTAAAAAAATAAAAAAATAATTTTATGAAAGCAAACATTTTAATAAACAAAAAAGCAGGGAAAAATTTTGTGATTTTTTGGTCGGCATATAAAGGTAGACCCAGGGTATGCCGCATCTTATTGTCTAAAAACAGCGGATTGTTTCCTGATTCAGTGATCTCATCCTGCCCGCGAATCGATAAACTGGCGGAGCAGATTACGGCATTTCTGGATGGGCGAAAAATAAAGTTTGGTTTAGATACTATCCAGCTTGATCTCTGCCCGGATTTTCAGAAGAAAGTCCTTCTTCAGACAGCTAAAATTACTTTCGGCACAACCTGTACTTATCAGGCGATCGCTGATCGTTTAGGAAAACCAAAGGCCTGGCGAGCCGTGGGCAGCGCATTGGCAGGCAATCCTTTTCCCATAATCATACCTTGCCACCGTATTGTCCGAACCGACGGGTCTTTTGGTGATTATCAGGGCGGGAAAAGGATGAAAGAATTACTGCTTAAGAGAGAAGCCGGGAGACTGCATAAAATTTTTCCTAAAAAGGAGGAATAAATGATAGATGTAGAAGTGCTTCGGCTGGCATTATCCAAAGAAGAAACCTCAATAAAGTTGTATAAAAAACTCTTAGCAGACCATCCGGGTTTAAAAGACCTGCTCTATTTTTTAATTACCGAGGAACAAAAGCATAAGATATTAATCGAAAAGAAAATTACTGAGCTGACCAGATGAAATTTGCTTTAGTTAGTTTTAAAATTAAAATATTCTTACATCTGTTTTAAAAATTGTGTTATTATAAGCGTGCAACCGCCTCTTTATTAGCGACGGAGGTTAAAGATGGTAAAAAATAGAAAAGCGCAAAGTTCGATGGAGTATCTGGTTATTTTTGGTATTCTAGTAGTAGTTTTCGTAATAATTGCGGGTAGATTTCAGGGGCCGATCAGGCAAATTATGCAGCATTTAAGAGGCCAGATTGCCGATTAAACCCAATATCTATTTACAGGTATAATGGCTTAAGGGAGAGGATATTGAAAACTTTTATTTTATTGTTTGGCTGTAAGGACCAGAAGGGGATTGTTGCCAGGATCTCCGATTTTATTCTAAAGCATGACGGCAATATTATTACTGCCGATCAATACAGCACTGATCCCGAAGGAGGCCATTTTTTTATCCGGGTCGAATTTGTCCTTGGCCAGGACCAATATAAGAAAAATGATCTGACCTTGGAATTTTCGCCTATAGGCAGTCAATTCGGGGCCAGCTGGAATTTTTATGATAAATCAGAGACTTTACGCATGGGAATATGCGTATCGGAGCCCGATCATTGTTTGGTGGACCTTTTATATCTGTGGAGCTCGGGCGAGTTAAACGTTGAAATCCCCTTCGTTTTAAGCAATGTAGAAAAACACCGTAAATTAGCGGCTAGTTACAACGTTCCTTTTCATTACATTTGCGCCGATAAAAATAACCGTAAGGAAGATGAGTTGTTATCATATGCGCTTAATTCGACCGATTTTCTTGTCCTGGCGCGCTATATGCTCGTACTTTCACCGGATTTTTTGCAAAAATACAATAAAGATATTATAAATATTCACCACGGTTTTCTTCCCTTTTTTAAAGGGGCTGACCCTGCCGCTAAAGCGCTTGAAGAAGGGGTTAAGGTGATCGGCTCGACTGCGCACTTTGTTAATAATGAACTTGACGAGGGGCCGATTATAGCCCAAGAGGTCCAAAATGTTTCGCATAAGGACAGCCGGGAGGATTTAGTAAGAAAGGGTAAGAACCTGGAAAAGAAAGCCTTGGCATCGGCAATAGCCAGTTATATTGATTACCGGGTTATAAGATACGAAAATAAAACAATAGTTTTCTAGTTTTTAAGATTCACTATTATAAGGAGGCAGGTATGGCAAAGTTATATATCAAAGGGTTTGGTTTTGCTTGCGGGATTGTCGGGGCAGGTCTGGCATTGATTGTAGGTACGCTGAATATAGTTTTTTATTTGCAGAGCGAATTAAACAACAGCTTATCGATGATTTATCTGGGCTATAAGCCTACTTTGTTTAATATTATGCTTAATGCGGGTGTTTGTTTTGTTTTTGCTTTTTGTTTGGGTTCGGCCATAGCCTGGCTTTATAACAGGATCATCGAAGAAAGCCGGCAGGAGATTGATCAAAAAATAAAAGATGCCGCCCGTTCTTTATGGGAAGCCAAAGGAAAGCCGGAAGGCAGTTCTGCGGAGGACTGGAGGGAGGCAGAAAGAAAAGTAAGGGGATTTAATATTGGCTAAAAAAGTCGTTATAGTCGGCGCAGGCGTAGGGGGTTTAGCTGCTGCCTGCCGTCTGGCCAAAGACGGATATGAGGTGGAAGTTTACGAAAAATTATCCAACTGCGGCGGTCGGAATAATATAATCGAGGACCGGGGTTATAAGTTTGACACCGGTCCTTCTCTTATTATTATGCCTGATCTTATATCAGAGCTTTTTTCATATTGCGGCCGTAATATCCAGAAATATCTGGAGCTGCGCATCGTCGACCCCAGTTATAGGATTTTTTATGATGACGGAGAAATTTTAAACATTTACAGGAACAGCCGTTCTACTATGGAAGAGATGGAACGGATGGAATTTAATTCCGGGGCGCAATTTAACAAGTTTTTCCAGGAAACAGCCCGGATTTACAATATAATCAGGCCGCATTTATACAGCAGCTTAACACCATGGTCTTTAGTCTGTCCCCATTATTGGGGTTTGATCGCTAAAACCAGGATTTTTCAGTCTTATTGGAAGCTGGTCAGGAAATATTTTGAGAGCGATAAGCTTTGCCATGCATTTACGTTTGGGGCGGTGTTTATGGGGTTGCCTGCTTATCAAGCGCCGGCTTTTTTAAGTTTGATTAATTACGCCGAGCATGCCCAGAAAATATCCTTCCCGATAGGGGGCATGTATCAAATTCCTCTCGCTTTGGAAAAATTAGCCAAAGAATTAGGGGTAAACATATATTACGATTCCCCGGTAGAAAATATCCGGCGCAAGGATGGGCAGATCCTGCTTACCCGGGGAGCCAGCCAGATTCAGGCTGATTACGCCGTTATAAACGCCGACTATCCTTATTCCCAGTCAGGGTTATTGAAGCGCAGTGTTAAGCAGTATAAATATTCAAGCTCGATCTATTCTATTTTCCTGGGCATAAAAAGGAGGCCGGCGGAGCTTCTACATTACAATTTGTTTTTTTCCAAAGATCCGACCAGGAATTTGGAGGAAATATTTGAAAGCGGCTTCCATCCGGCTGACCCTACGTTTTACGCATATCTACCGACGCTAACCGACCCTTATCTGGCCCCGACAGGAAAGGATATACTGCATTTAATGATTCCGGTACCTAACCTGAAAAATGACCGCAGCGACCTGAAAGACCATGAATCGCGTTTAAGGATGCAGGCTTTCGATAAGATAAATAAAGTTTGCAGCTGTAATCTGGAAGAATATATCGAAGCTGAGCACCGGTTTTATCCCGAAGATTTCATCGGCCGTTACAATATCAAATTCGGGGCATCTTTCGGCCTGGCCCATAATTTAACCCAGAGCGGATTCTGGCGCCCGTCTAATTCTGATCCATGGATAAAAAATTTATATTATTGTGGTGCAAGTACCCAGCCGGCAGGCGGCCTATCTTTAGTTATTGCAGGTTCGAAAATTGTTGCAGATTTAATTAATAAGAAAAAGACAGGATCCGCTTAATGACCTTATCGATCGTTGATTGAGGAGTTGATGCGCCGGCGGTTACGCCGATATTTAAAGCCCCTTTTAACCAGCTTCTTTTTATTTCTCTTCCCGAGTTGATCCAATAGCTTTTTTTATTAAGCGACTTTGAAATTTCATAGATTCTTTTGGTGTTAGCGCTTGTTTTTGAGCCGATAATTATCATCAGGTCATTCTCTTTGGGCATAATTTTAACTTCGTTTTGTTTAGTCCGGGTGGGATTGCAGATAGTATTATGGAAGTTTATCTCAGGGATGTGTTTACGAAGGTAATTTAAAATTTCTAAAACATTATCCAGGTTCTGGGTTGATTGGGTAACCACCGCAGCCCTTTTAACGTTTTTGATTTTGGCTAGGCGGATGTTGCGGATTGAATCGATTACGATAGCCTTTGATTTAAGCTGGCCGATAATTCCCTGGACTTCGTCATGGAACTTATCGCCGATAACAATTATCCGATAGCCTTGTTTTTCAAGCCCCGAGGCGATTTTATGGATTTCCTTTACCATCGGGCAGGTGGCATCAATGATTTCATAGCCTGATTCTTTTGCCCGGTTAAAAATATCTCTCGAACATCCGTGGGCCCGGATCAACAAGGTTTTTCCCTTTCCCCGGGAAAGCCGGTTAATTTTTTCGATTCCCGCTTTTTGGATCTGCTTAACCACCTCTTCGTTGTGCACAATATCGCCCAGCATAACCACGGATTTCTTAGTTTTGGCAGTTCTTTCGGCGATAGTAATAGCCCTTTTTACGCCCAGGCAGAACCCCGCCGATTTAGCCAGATTTATTTTCATTTATTTTATGAGGTTAGTTTCGAATATCTTTTGAGAAAAATTCATTAAAGCCTGCTTATATTTTCCGTCAATTTGCAGGGCATAAACTTTATCCAGGGCTTGCGAATAAAGTTTTTTTATCTGATTCTGGGCATAAGAAAGCGAACCGGTTTTGATTATAATTTCCCTCATTTTTAGAAGCTCAGGGGTTCTGGCTGATTTGCTTTCCAGGATTTTTTTAATGGCCAGTTTATCTTTTTTATCCGCATAGTTAAATGCATGCCAGACAAGTAAAGTTCTTTTAGCTTCCCGGATGTCTGTCAGGTTGGATTTACCGATTTCCTTTTCCCTGCCAAAAGTTCCGATTATATCGTCTTTAATTTGAAATGCCCTACCTAAGAGAATTCCGTATGAATAAAGTTTCTTTATCTCTTTGGGGTTTGCTCCGGCCAGGGAGGCGCCCATCGTCAGAGGATAGGCAAAAGTATAGTTTGCCGTTTTATAGTCGTAAATTTTATAAACATCCTGCCGTAAAACTTTTTCAATTGGTTTTACCCCTAAAAGCAGTTCAATAAATTCGCCGCTGCCTGTGTAAAGTGCGGCTGAAATAAGTTTCCTCAAAGAGGATTCTTTTCTGTCTTTATTTTCTTTAACGGCCAGAAAAGCGTCTAAAGCCATTGCGTACATGACATCTCCTACGACTATCGCCAGGTCTTTGCTGTCGAATTTGGTTTCTTTGCAGCCGGCAAGATAGTTTTTTAATAAGCTGTGCATAGAAGGCTTGCCCCGGCGCATATTTGATTTATCAATAATATCGTCGTGGACAAGCATAAAATCATGTAAAAGCTCTAAAGATAGAGCAGAACGGTAGAGGCCGGGAGGAGTTTTTTTACTATAGCTTAAATAGCCGATGCAAAACAATATCGGCCTTATTCTTTTGCCTTCCCTTAGGATAAATTCTTTTATGCTTTTAGAAAGAATAGGAGAAAGGCGTTTAAGGGAATATAATTTATCTATTGCCTGGGCATAACTGGAGAGTTCTTTTTCGATGCGGATTTTTATTCTCAAAAACATAGGTTTATGTTAACATATAAATAAGGATTAAGCAACTAAGGATGCTTTTAAAAGATACATCTTTTAAAAGGAGGTGCCTTATGGCCGATTTAGGAATTTTGATTCTAAGGCTGGGAATTGGTATTATGTTTGTAGCGCACGGGCTTCAAAAGGCCTTTGGGCTATTCGCAGGCCCGGGAATTAAGGGGTTTTCGGAAATGCTGTCTAGCTTAGGGTTTGTCCCGGCGCCTTTTTGGGCCTATGTTGCCGCATATTCCGAGTTGGTCGGCGGTTTACTGTTGATCATAGGATTTCAGGCCAGGGGAGCTGCTGCAGTCCTTTTAATTTTGATTGTAACCGCGGCATTAAAAGTACATATTGCCAAAGGGTTCTTTTTATCCGGCGGAGGCTTTGAATATACCTTTGTTATTGCTTCGGCCTGTCTGGCATTGATTTTATTAGGCCCGGGAAAATTCAAATTTCCCCGCGGTTAAGCAAAGACCCGGGATTTAAATATCCACAATAAAAGCTAAAAAATGCATAAAATCAGGCTGCTCATTGCTTTTTTATTAATTTTTGTTTTACCTAAAACCTTACCGGCGCAAGACGGTCAGGATCTGCCCAAGCTGGTTATGTTCCATTCGCCAAGCTGCCACAGATGTATTGAGCTAAAACAAAATTTAATGCCCGAAATAGAAAGTGAATTTAAAGGCCTGGTAGTTTTCGAATACAGAGATACATCCGACATCGAAAATTACAAAATGTTACTTGGCCTTTTGCAGAAATATGGTAAGGGAGTCCCTTTTGAGGTCCCGATCTTTTATTTCAACAATAAATTTTTACTGGCCGGGGAAGGAGTCGGGACTTCGTTACGTAATTTTATCCATAACGGTTTATCAAAAACGGGGCAAGCCGGAACAAGGGGTTCTGAAATAGACCTGGTTGCAATATTTAAAGGGTTTGTCCCGGCGGCAATTATGGCCGCCGGCCTCCAGGATGGGGTTAACCCCTGTGCTTTTACCGTGATCGTATTTTTTATTTCTTTCCTTGCTTTGCAGGGCTACCGCAAAAGAGAACTTTTCTTTATCGGTATTTCGTTTATTTTTGCGGTTTTTCTAACCTATCTTTTGCTAGGCCTGGGGATATTTAACTTTTTTTACCGATTAAAAGGTTTTTTGCTGATCAGCCGGCTGTTTAACATAACTGTCGGGGTTCTAAGTATTTTATTCGGTATATTCGCGGTCTATGATTACATTAAATTCAAAAAGACAGGCTCGACCGAAGAGTTAATTTTACAACTGCCTAAGGCAATAAAACTACGGATCCAAAAGGTGGTGGGTTTTTTTTACCGGAAGGGTCCAGGCAGAGGCGGACATCGGCCAGCCGGCTTGATTAAGCTTATTGCCAGCGCTTTTATCACCGGTTTTTTAGTTTCGATTTTAGAAGCAGTTTGCACGGGCCAGGTTTATTTACCGACGATTTCATTTATTTTAAAGTCGACCGAACTTAAATTACAGGCCCTGGGCTATCTTTTGTTATATAATATTATGTTCGTAATCCCTCTACTGGCGATTTTTTTCTTAGCCCTTTTCGGTACGACCAGCGCCCAATTTTCTGCTTTCCTAAAAAAGAACCTGGGATTGATTAAAATATTTATGGCGGTTTTATTCTTTAGCTTGGGTATATTTTTGATTTGGGGAATCTAAAATGTCTAAGACGATTGTTTTTTTATTAAGTTTTCTTTTGTTCGGCTCGGCTTACGCGCAGAAGGTTGATCCCAATGAATGGGATTTCGGGCGGGTAAAACAGGGAAAGGTTTTAGTCCACGAATTTGAATTGAAAAATGAAAGCAGTAAGGTTTTGACCATTAATAATATACATACTTCCTGCGGCTGCACTGTTTCAAAAGCAGAGAAGGGGTCTTTGAAGCCCAAAGAAAGCACAAAAATAAGAGTTACATTTAATACGCGGGGTTATGCGGGAAAGACAAGCCAATATGCATATGTAAATACAGATAGTCCGGATAACCAGATAATTCGCTTTATTATAAAAGCTGAGGTCGTAAAGGAGGCTAAATAAAATGTGGCTGCAATTAAGGATGTGGCTGTTGGTTACTATCTTGTTCGGGTTTATTTATGCTCTGGTCGTAGTCATCGGTAGGAATGTCCTTCAAGTTGGAGATTTTACTTTTTACCTGGCGATTTCCCTGGTGATGATGTTGATCCAATATATGCTCGGCCCGAAACTGGTGGAATGGAGCATGCGGGTAAAATATATCAAAAGGGAAGAGAACCCCCGTTTATACCAAATGGTTGAATCTTTGAGCGTACGGGCAAATATCCCGATGCCAAAAATCGGAATTGCCCAGATTGAGATCCCTAATGCTTTTGCCTTCGGCAGGACTATCAGAGACGGCAGGGTATGCGTTACAAACGGGATATTAAAATTACTTAACGACGAGGAATTAAAAGCAGTGCTTGGCCATGAGCTTACCCATTTAAAGAGCAGGGATGTATTATTTATTACCCTGCTTTCGGTGATTCCAATGGTTATGTATAGGATCGCCTGGCAATTTTTGTTTTTCGGCCGCCGGCGCGATGAGCGTGGTTCTAATACGGCTTTAATCGGCCTGGCAGCCTTTCTCTTTTATTTTCTGACCAACCTTCTAGTGCTTTACGGCTCGCGTATACGGGAATATTTTGCTGATCAGGGAAGCGTAAAGCTGGGTAATCATCCTAAAGCCCTGGCCTCAAGCCTTTATAAACTGGCTTACGGCTCGGCAAGATTAAACCAGGAATCTTTAAAACAGACAGAAGGCCTAAAAGCCTTTTTTATTAATGATCCTTCCCGGGGGCGCAAAGAAGTTTTGGAGTTATCCCAGATTGATTTTGATAAAAGTGGCAGTATCGATGCTTCCGAGCTTGAATTCTTAAGAAAATCAAAGATACACCTTAACTTCGGGGATAGGATGATGGAGCTTTTGAGCACTCACCCTAATATGCTTAAGCGGATTAAAAAGTTGTCCGAATATTCTGAAAATAGGGGTATTAATCCGTAGCTTATTGTCCTAAAGTCTGAAGACCAAAGCTAACTAAAAACCTTAAATAATCAACAGAAGGGCAGCTCTCAAGCTGCCTTTTTGTTTTGACATAACTCTAAATATACTATATAATTAATAAACTATGGACATCAATGAAATCGTTCAACAAAGAACCGCAAAATTAGAAGCCCTTAGCGCAAAAAAGGTAGCTTTATACCCTGCAAATGTGCCTGAACACTTTAATATCGGCCGGATCTTGGCTAATTTCGAAGAAGGCAAGAAAGTTACTCTCTGCGGAAGGGTTATGGCTAATCGGGCGCACGGAAAAGTAAATTTTATGGATTTGCGCGATACCACCGGCAAGATCCAGCTTTACGTAAAAAGGGATGTCATCGGGGAGGAAAAATCCGCTTTACTTGAACAGCTTGATATAGCCGATATTATCTGCGCAAGCGGCGAGCTTTTTAAGACCCATACCGGCGAATTTACGCTTAAAGTCCTGGATTTTACAATATTATCCAAGGCCTTAAGGCCATTACCGGAAAAGTGGCACGGTTTAAAAGATGTTGAGCTGCGTTATAGACAGCGCTACCTTGACCTGCTTTCTAACGAGGAGGTTAAAAAAGTATTTTTACTGCGGGCTAAAATAATAAAATCCATCCGCAGTTTTCTAGATAGCGAAGGTTTCCTGGAAGTTGAAACTCCGATGATGCATGATATCGCAGGCGGCGCAGCCGGCAGGCCTTTTAAAACATTCCATAATGAATACAACATGGGCCTATTCTTAAGGATTGCTCCCGAACTTTATTTAAAGCGCCTTTTAGTCGGAGGCCTGGACCGGGTTTATGAAATTAATAGGAGTTTTCGTAATGAAGGCGTCTCAACCCGCCATAATCCGGAATTTACGATGCTGGAAGTTTACCAGGCTTATGCCGATTATGAAGGTATGATTGATCTTACGCAGAGGCTTATTTGCCATACCGTAAAAGAGACATTGGGTAGAGAGGATTTGATTTATCAGGGTAAGGCAATTGATTTGAAAACCCCCTGGAGCAGGCAATCTTTTGCCGGGCTGGTTAAGCATAAATTTGGAATAGAACCGCAGGATTCAACCGAGCAAATGCTCAAGAAATTACAGGAAAAAGGATTGGCCCGGGATAAAAACCGTTTAAGCCGTTCCCAGATAAATAAAATTGTCGAAGATGAACTTGAGCAGGAGATACAATTCAATCCAGTATTTATTACTGATTATTTCGCCAGCCTTTGCCCGTTGGCCAAGAATCAGAAGGATAACCCGTTGATTTCAGAAAGATTCGAGCTTTATATTGCCGGGATGGAGGTTGCTAATGCCTACTCCGAGTTAAATGACCCTTTAGAACAGCGTAAAAGGTTCGAGGAAGAAATTAAGGATTTAAACCCCGATGAAAAGAAGAGTGTGGATGATGATTATATTTTAGCCCTTGAGCATGGAATGCCTCCGGCAGGAGGTCTCGGTATTGGCATCGACAGGCTAACTATGTTAATTGCAGATCAGGCTTCGATAAGAGACGTAATCTTATTCCCCCTGTTAAGGCCGATTGAGCAGCAGGAGGATAAAGTTTAAATGTTGTCGGAGTTATGGCTTAGTCAACGGTACTTAAGAGCGGGAAAAAAGGAAAAGATAATTTCGATTACCGCTTTAATCTCTATAATTGGGATCGGAATCGGGGTTATGGTTTTAATTGCCGTTATATCGGTGATGACCGGCTTTGATAAATTCCTTGAGGATAAAATTGTCGGGACCAACGCCCATATTTCGCTTGAATTTTACGGCGGCCTGAAAAATCCTTATACAGCGGTTGAAAAACTTAGAAGTTTGCCTTATGTCGCAAGTTCTGCTCCCTTTATCGACGGGCAGGCATTGGTAAAAAATGATCAATATTTTTTCGGGGTAGAAATGCGCGGGATAGACCCGAAGCTTCAGGCTGCAACCTCAAGGATCGGCGAATATCTAACTGAGGGAAATTATGATTTTGTCGGAAACCAGGTAGCGATAGGCCGGGAACTTGCCCTTCGCCTGGGGGTAACGGTTGGAGACAAGGTAAGTTTAATTTCTCCGGTTACTTTAACCAAAACCGATTTTACCGTTAATGCTATTTTTAACAGCCGGATTTATATGTATGATTCAGGGCTTATCCTGACCGGCATAAAAGCGGCGCAGGATTTCTATAAAATGCCCGACAGGGTAAGCGGGATTGCGGTTAAGGTAGACGATGTTTATAAAGTCGACAACATAAAGGAAAGATTATACCGTGATCTTTCAGGGTTCGGGACTTACATTGCCCGTACCTGGATCGATGCAAACAAAAACTTTTTGGATGCCTTAAAGCTTGAAAAGATAGTAATGTTTGTCGTAGTAACTATGACCACAGTTGTGGCTGCATTCGGCATAGTCAGCACTTTGATAATGTCGGTGATGAGCAGGTTTAAAGATATCGGCATATTACGTTCGGTAGGAGCAAAAACTAAAAGCATACTGCAGATATTTATTTTTCAAGGTATGGCGATAGGCATAATCGGTATTCTTTTAGGGTTAACCGCCGGGGTATCTTTGGCGCTTTCTTTGGACAAGGTAGTCGATATGATCTCCAAAATTATGGGCAGAAGCCTTATCCCTCAGGATATATACAATTTTGACCGGATCCCGGTCAACATTAATGTAGGAGACATAAGCGTAATTGTAATCTCAGCGCTTTTGATAACCCTGGTTGCCAGTATTTATCCGGCTTATTACGCCACAAAAATAATTCCTAGCGAGGCAGTCAGGCATGAATAAAGAAATAATCAGCGTGAAGGGGATTTATAAAAGTTATCCAGGCGCAAAAAGGCTTGAGATTCTTAGGGATATAAATTTTACCGTAAATGAAGGAGATTTTTTGGTGATTCAGGGCCCTTCAGGGGCAGGCAAATCAACGCTTTTGCATATTTTAGGCGGGTTAGATTTGCCCACTGCCGGATCGGTTTATTTTAAAGGCGAAGATATTTATAGATTAGACGAAAATACGCGTTCAGAGTTTAGGAATAAAAGAATAGGTTTTGTTTTTCAGTTTTTTCATTTACTGCCGGAATTAAATGCGCTGGAGAATGTTCTACTGCCCGGTATTCTAAAGTCATGGTGGGAAAAAAAGAAAAGCCTGAAAGATGCAACTGAACTTTTAGGCAGGTTGGGGTTAAAAGAAAGGCTTACCCACCAGCCAAAAGCTTTAAGCGGCGGGGAACAGCAAAGAGTAGCAATTGCCAGAGCATTGATAAATAAGCCGAAACTTTTACTTTGCGATGAACCGACGGGAAATCTTGATTCCGAGAATGGAAAAAATATCTTGCGTCTTTTAAGCGAGCTCAATCTTAAGGAACAAATTACTATTATTATGGTTACCCATGATAAGGAGATCTCATCGATTGCAAAAAAGATAATGCATTTAAAAGACGGGATTATTTCTAACTAGAACTTTTTGATAACAAGTTAAGGAGGTTACTTTATGAAGATTTACATAAACGGTAAATATTACGATAAAGAAAATGCAAAAGTTTCCGTGTTCGACCACGGCTTTCTTTACGGCGACGGGGTTTTTGAAGGGATCCGTTCTTATAACCGCCGGGCCTTTAAATTAAATGAAC
>Ga0265297_10004779_pt1 | contig 21605 bp, 10 predicted proteins | sample Munlanlwell13791_FD_192502 | JGI IMG/M metagenome (GOLD analysis project Ga0265297, IMG submission 192502) | Leachate microbial communities from a municipal landfill in Southern Ontario, Canada - Leachate well 137-91 | ecosystem: Engineered > Solid waste > Landfill > Unclassified | place... | reverse complement strand
GATGAGATGTCTGATACGTTTAATAAGTCGCTGGACCGCGCTCTGGAAGTTACTGGTCATGGTGATGGCCCAATTATGGGCATGATAAAGAGCGCTTTCAAGAGCATGACTGGTGAACTTCAGAGAAAGCAGTTTGCCGCTATAGCTTCTGAGATTGGCGGAACAGATGTTGGGGCGATGTTGTTTACCCCAGAGGTTCAGGCCGAGATATTTGGAAAGACCGAGAAGCAGTCGCTAACATCTATTGATAATTTTTCTGAGGCTACTGCTATCAATACCGCAATGGCCAAAGATTATTTGAAGCAAATTGTTGATAATGGTATATATGTTGGCGGTAGTGGTGGTGGAGACCAAACCAATAATAATGCTAATCTTCCTTATGCGAGACCTGGTGATAACTCTACGTGGAGAAGACAACAGGGCGGAATACAGGGAAACGGCGTTGGGTCTGGATTACCAATAGATTATTTAGAAGATTCTTTTGGCGGTGCTAGTCCTGATATTACAGCATTAGCTAAAAGTTATGGTTTATACGGCGACAAAGAAAAAGAGAACTTACTTAATCTATCTAATATGGATACTGTTGCAAATATGTCTAATATCGAGTTGCAGCGTTGTATCAAATACGCTTTGGGTAAATCTGAAATGAATCTTGGTGGCATGTCAGAGAAGGTTATAAAAGATTTGCGTTCTAAAGGTGTTTCTGATGAAACATTGGATCAATTTGGTGAAAAACAGAGTAAACTTAGTAAGGCTTGGGGGAAGTATGGCAGCAACATACAAATGCTTGCTACGGGCGCTATGGCCGCAGGACAAGGGTCTTACAGAGTGGGTTATGGTCAGATAGGTATGGCTCTTGGTGGACTTCTTGGTCCTATTGGTAGTTTGGTTGGTGGATTTGTTGGTGAGCTTATAGGTGGCAAAAAAGACAAGAATAAAGATAATGAGGTACAGGAGCCGCTGCGTGAGGTGTTTAATGCGCCTGCTAATTTTATTATGCCTCCTCAAGCTTTTGCTGGTACGCCGTTAACACCGGCTCAAGGTAGTATTAGTATACAGAATCTTAGTTTGTTTGGTAATGCGGAATATGTTGACGCTTCTCAAATAGATATGGACCAGGCCGCTGGGCAACTTGTTGATGCAATAAATACATATGCAGAAGGCCAATATAATAGAACGTCACCTACGTCTGGAAGGTGGTAAGATATGGCGTCATACTGGAGCAATAGAGATGATGGTTATGGTGGTAATGTTGTGTGTTTTGAATTAAACAGGGTAACTGTTTCGGGAGTTACTCTAAATGATTATAACCCTATATTGATATCTGATAATACAGACCATATTGCTGCTGTTACGGCTTTGATGAGTGGTGTGCGAGAGGTTCTTACCGAGAATGTTAATTATGAATTTAGCGGCAACGATTCAGCATATGGTATGGGTTATAGTGGTGATGGGTATTTGATATGGTTATCTGGTGATCCTGGTTTATTGCCAGATCCAGGATGCGAAGCTAATATAGGATATGTTGATTTTAACAATAGGTATCGGTTTGAACAGAACCCAGATAGTTATGATATTTTTGTAGACGAAGATAGTGGGTTTTTAGACGTTATTGATGGAGAAAAAATAGAACAAAAGAGTCAATTTAACACAATGGATAGGAGTTTTTCGTATTCATATATACCAGGAGATATGACTACCGATTTAAGAGCGTTGATGTTGGCCGTAGACGATGATGGCGATAGGGTTGTATATGAATTAAGGGACCACACTAGTGCGGAGTATTATGTTAGGTTCGTAAAATTTCTTCCTAAGCACAGAGGGTTTACTGTTCCTCAGATATATAGTGCTACAGGGGTATGGGGCCATGCCGATCTTGATTTTGAGTTAGGCACATTGGTTTAAGGTGCTATTATGGATTATTATGATTATGCATATAATCATATAGTTGAGGCTATTAAACATAAAAAACAGAATCCGTCTACGACAATAGGATTAAGTAATGCTGTTTTGAGCCATAGCGGATTAACCAACCACGACAGAGACAAAGAAAACCCAATGATAGATCCAAGATGGATATATCTTGCGTCTTTCGATCAGTCGACTAATGCGATTTATCCCCATAAACATGGTATTAATTTAGCTAATCATTATGCGTGGCCATTCTTGGTTGCATTTGGTGCGGCTGGGTATAAAACTGCATTTATGGATCGTGTTAAAATTATAAAGATATTGCACGATTTTCAAAATAAAAGATTTTTTGTTGGGTTTAGGGGTGTATCGTGGGATGGAAGAAGATATAGTGGCAACAATTATTTTAGCACCTATGAAGGGCACCATAGTATTGTAATGGTTGATTATTCTGCTGTACCAGATAGGCTTGCGTGGAATGAGCACCCATACACATATGAAACTATTACTGTTTTTGACAAAAATATTGATAACTATTCTAATTTTGAGGAATTTTTGAAGCGGGGCTATCCTCATCCTATAAGCAATTATGCCATTAGTGATTTCTATGATTTTGAGTACGATAGTGAACTTGGCTATTTGTTGATTGCTGGGGCAAAAGGCATAACAATTATTAATACGAATAGTGGTAAGTTTGAGGGCGTTATAGGATTAAAGAGTAATTTTGTTGCACTTGCTGAGCAACAGAATAATGCCGCAAATTATCAATTTAGTGGATATACTGTAAATGATACATATAAGTTACATCAATTATATTGTGCATACACAGATGCGGGTGATTATTCTGGTGATGGGTATGTTGACGGATATATAAATTCTGGATACAATATTGACAAAACTAGGCCAACAATGCTTGGTGTTACTAAGATTAAAAAACACAATGATAGATATTGGATTAATATTAGGTGGGCGCAACAAAGTGTTAGAGACGAAATTTTAGCAGGTATAGATCCAGAAGAATATACTATTAGTTATGATGAGTTATCTACATTTGAAACCACTGTTGATGATTATGGGGACATACTTGTAGGCGATAGTGTTGATATGGTGATGCAGGTTATTGGGCAATTGCCATCTGGTGTACAAGTATTAATAGAAGGTATTAGTTATGAATTTATTGGTAGTGAGCCAGCAGGCGGGGGCCATTATAGTGGACCTGGCACAATAAGGTGGATTACGGCAGAACCTGCATTATTGCCAGTGATTGGATCTAGTCTTACTGTAACGTATTACGATTGGAACAATAGGATAGAAACCCCAAGCGGAAGTATTTATGAAGGCGGAACTATTTATGATAGTTTTGGTTATTTATATAGAATGACACCGTTATCATTAGAATATTTAAAGGGAACTTTCTATGAACAATTTACAACTAGGGGTATTTTTGAAGCAGAAACAAATGCGTTTGGTGCAGAAAACTATAGATATAATAATTATATTAGTCCATTTCTAAGAGATAGGTGGTCTGTTGGTATTAAGGATTTTGCATTTGATGAAATAAGCGAAGATGATGCATATATTATAATTGGGACCATGCCGTCTGGTGACACTGAACATTTTGCTAAGGACTATAATGAGAATACTGGATTTTTCTCAGCCATGGGGGATGATGGTAAGTATGAAAGAGGATTAAGTTATGCTCCTGGATCTGCTCCTGTTAGTGACCAATATGGTGCAACATATGATAAAATGTACGGTAAAGAAAACTATAATGATAATTCTCTTTTACTATCTGACCATGTTGTAAAAGTTGATACGTCCAAGGGAACTCCACTTTTATGTGAGTATTATCGTGGAACAAGGAATATTGAAAAAACAGTTAGCGTAGCAGATGAATTGACTTCTAATAAAATAGATAAAACACCGTACTACGATAGGTGGATAGAAGCCTACGGCGTTATGTCTGGCGATAATATTGATTTTTGGGACAATATAGATTATTTTATTAGACCTGGTGATTTTGTTCTTCAACAAGATGAGGTGTTTGATGCTTGTACTATACCAGATTCAACAGCAGAAATGATGAGGACAATTAGGTCTGGATATCATTCTCGTAATTTATTAGATGTTATCGGTATTACCAATACAAAATATGCTTTAACTTATCTTCCTGGTGATACTATTTTTGAGGTAGTCCAGTCGCTTATTGGTGAAGATAAACGATATGTCCCTACTAAAGATATGAATAAAGCGTTTATGTTTATTAGGTGGCGGTCTAAAAATCACAAGATAATGCCAAAACATAATAGGCTTGATGCAATTTGGTATGAAGAGGCATGTTATACCCCAACTGGGGTAAATCCTCCATGGTATTCTAGAGGTAGGTTCCATGATCCAAATGTTAATTCAGATATTTTTAGCAATATTCCACAAAACATATATGTTGCATTTAGACCATTAGTTTTACCAGACAGGTGTTTAGATAAACATGTTTCGCCTTTTATGCCCATTATTGCTGGTGCTTTTAATAAAATAGAATACAATGATGGTGCGTGGAAGGAAGAAAGCGAAATAGAACTTATTACGTCTTTAGATCAGTATTGTGAAAATTTAGATCCATCAGAACTCGTTTCAAGAAAAAGTATATATAAGAATACACCAGATTCTTTTGGGCATACATATAGTGCTTCTAATTCAATATATGGTGTTGGCAGAGACTTTTTATATAGTAAACGGCTTTTTGCATCTGGATATACATGTGGCAGAATAGATATATGGAATAATAGGGTAGGAGAAACAGACGAAACACAGTGGATAACATTTGGTGGTAGTGGCGAAGCCAATAATAGTAATAAATATGGTTATTATCCATATAAGATTAATGGAGTTATATACGATATAGATTATTGGGAAGAGAAGTTTCCTGATTTATATATGGTGCCTAAAAAAGCAACTATGCCATATCAATTAGAAATATCTAGTGGTTTACCAGACCAAGAGGTGGCTGTTGATAGTGGATTTAATTATCATGGTGCTTATACGGCATATGATGCTACTGCCGATCATCAAATATGGAGGCAAGTTGATGATTTAGATGATCCAAGTATTTTGTCCACAGATCATGTATATATGATGGTTGGGAACACAATGATTTTTGGCGCAGGTGTTGGTGGCGGTGGTGGTGTTAATGGTGGCGCTATCCCAGAAGATGGTATAAATATATGTACTATGGTAGATTATGATTGTTCGCCATCTGTTATACCAGGAGGTAGTGGCGGTAGATATAGTTCGCAATTACTTTGTGATGATGATTTTGGTAGCATATATCAAGGGCTATCTGGTGATTATACAGATATAGATTTAGAATATACTTTTGATGTTGACGATACAGATGATGAACCAAGTACATTCAGAATGTATTGTCTAAATAATGTTGATAGGGTGTGGAATGGATCATGGTATCATGGTGTTGATTTTAGATCTATGTTTGCTAAACTAAGGGGGACGTATCACGAAGATTCTGTTTTAGGAGAAGATAATAAATTTAGTCAATCTCTTGGGCATATAGGTTTTGGTAATTTTAATGTTCAAATTAATAGTCCTTCTATTTTTGTCCATGCCGGTAATGTTTTTACAAGAGTGTGGACGTATGATGGCGGTATTACCAATGAGATTATTACCGATACTACCTCATATCCCCCACTTAATAGAGGATATATGTATGAGTATCTATTGAAAAACAAAGAGTGTTCTATTGGTGTTGTTGCATTGCAGGATGATGATGGATACAATGTTTATTACGGTAAGGGCCCGTATGTATATCAAGATTGGATGTCTGGTGATGGATTGCTTGTCCATGGCCAAGGGTGGTTTGGTAGTGGCACATTAATTTTACCATGGTTAGAGGGCGATGATTGGCCTGGTATTTTATATGAAATGCGTGGTGTAGAAGAAATACTAGTTAAACCAGATAGGCCATTACCTGGTAATGCATCTATTTTCGGTAATCAGTTGTCACCATTCAATATATTTTATAATGGTGCTGAATATTACATTGATGATAAAATTATTAATAAGACCAGGATGGACGCATTTTATAAGATACCGTTGAGCAACATGTGTATTGTTGGACATACTGATTATGGAACGGTGGCTGGAGATTATTATAATCCATGGGCTCAGCAATATGGCAGTATAGACCAGGGATTTACTGGTGGTAAATTGCAAGTTGCAGAATTGTCATTGGTGGCTGGGGCGGTATTCAAAGAGTGGGATTTGCGCCTTCATACGTGGAGCGATTATACTAAGGTTGGGCAATATGATGATCCGTCATATACTGGATATAATGGTTGGCCTGCTAATTTTATTGATTACGACATAAAGAATGGGAAAATATTTACGCTTGGCAGGATGGTTCAGACAGTTATTAGTGGTAGTACAGAGATTAATATGCCCTGTGATGCAATAATAACATACCCGTTTAAATTTGAAGAAGATATCGATAAGCAAATAATATCTATAGATATTTCTATTGATGAAAAAAATTCATCAACTGCTACTATTAATGTGCCTCTTACATCATCAAATAGGTATGATCCAGATACTTTTAGCTACGGTGAGTGGAAAATAAACAAAAAGGTTGTTATAAAAACAGGATATGATGATTATAATATTACTACATTTACTGGTATTATTACAGATATGGACATAGATATTACTAAAAATAATAAGGTTTTAAAGATAACTGCACATGATTATTTATATATTTTACGAAACTGTATTCTGATGGAACGTATGGATTTGTATGGTATAAGTGCAAAAGACGCAATAGAGAAGGTTATTCGTTATGCTATAGAGACAAAACAATTGCCTCCTGTTATGCCGTTAGAAGAGGGTGGTTTATTCCATACGTTTTATGCCGCGCATTCACAGGTGTCAAATATAATATTGTCACATAAATTTGATTTTGAACCACCAACCAATATTATTGGGATTATAGACAAGATTAAGGATTATACAGGATGGAATGTGTTTTTTGATAAAAATGGTATCTTTAATATTAAAGAAACAGAATTTGATGCTCCATTTTTTTACGAAATGAGCAAAAAACACGAGATTATTAATTCGTGTGGTATTAGGACCAGTAATGATTTTAGGAATAGGGTTGTATTACATGCTGGTAATCTGGTGGGTTTTGACGGTAGACCGAACCCAGAATGTGTTTTTGATGTTGTTGATAAGCGCAGTGTTATGGATGAAGATGCTGAAAATTATACTAATGGCAGGTACCAGATATTATATATTGTTGATCAAGCGTTCTTGACGCCAGATTCTGGGTATAATATTGATAACGTCGAGTTTATAGGAAGGCAAATTCTTAGGCGTTATGCGAAATCAGAAACGTCTATTGCTATTGAGACAAGTGGGTCTCCGCACCTTAATATTAGTGATAAGATCATTGTTTATGATAGTAAAGCCGGTATTACTGGTGGTAAAGTGTTCTTTATATCGAGTATATCGCATAAAATTGCACACAATGAGTTTATTACGACTATGAATATAACAACGGTCCCTAATGATCCAACTTATGCGTATAATTTTGTAGATACTGCGCATGGGGCTTTAGCGTTCATAGACAGTGTTACTAAACATAGTAATTATTTATCTATTGATATTGTTGCTGGACTATATAAAACAAATGTTACACTGTTTTTTTATAACAAAGATGGGGATTATGTTTGTTTAGAATCAAGACACTGGGGCGCTGGTGAGGCTGTGCCGCCATTTAATCCTGGTGAGGAAAGAACTTTCAGGTGGTATTTTAAGGATTTAGATGATGTGCAACTATCCGATAGGGCGCCATATTTAATTATGGCACGTGCAGTATTGGTTGACGATATCTCTGGTGTAGAGATAGATAATACATTTTCGATTGATACGTATAAATATAATTTTGATGAGGCATAAAATATGATATCTATATCAGAAAAGATGGAAAGAATTTTGCGCAACAAAAAACAGTTGCCGTGTTTTGAGATATGGGTCTCAGATCCTCCGGCTGTTGATTGGATGGATGCGTTTCCTAGTAATTCATTTTTTTATGCGCCTCATGGTGTTAATTACGAATCAGATCCAGATACAGAAATTATAGGTGGTTTTGGTGAATTTTCACCTGGATATTGGCAATGGGCAGTACATACGTTTCCGCAAACATCACAGTGGGAATATACGGCATCATGCCCAGACGCAGACTGGGACGATTATAGTGATGATTTTTATATTGTTGTTAGTGATGTTGGCCCATCTTTATCATTAGACAAAGACGTGTATACATGGGATGGCGGAAGATATATTATAGCAAATCCAAATCCAGTTATTTCGTGGGATCCGTATGATGCTATTACTTCATTGAGTATGGAAAAAATACCGTCGTTATTGTCTGCGTCAATTAGCGTTGATAAAGGATTAAATTCGCAGATGCAATTTTCTGTGCCATTGTCATCAGATTATGAATATGATTTTGATAGTTATAGTTATGGCCCATTAAAGGTTAATAAGTGGGTTGTCGCTAAGGGTGGATATGATGGAGAATATATACAGCTTTTCATGGGGTATATTACAGATATCCAAATTGGAAGGAAAAAGAACTCAGTAGAACTTTCTATCACAGCTTATGATTTTGCACATGGTATGCAAAAGATTATGTTTTTGAGCGGAACAAAAGATAGCGAACTTGGTGAAGTAATTTCTATAAAAAATAAATTGCCAATAGAGGTAATCAGAATAATGGTTGGACACGCATGTAGGACTAAACAGTGGCAACCAATTTTTGTTGAGGACGACAGTATTCCTTATACAGAAACAGATAGTGAATTTCAAATGTCTCTTCCTGTGAATCTTTTAGGTGGATATTTGGGGCGTGTTGATTTGCCAAAAGCTACTACACAAATGCGCCAATATAATCCAGAAATAATTAGGTACGCACAAGATGCCAAACCGGGTGAAATGATTTGGGAAATATGCCAAAGGGCTAAAGATTGGGTTGGTTATGATTTATTTTTTGATAGATATGGTGTTTTACAGTTTCGTAAACAAGAGTATTTAAATTTTATTGTTAAGTATTTTACCCCAAGAGCGGATCTTTTGCAATTATCATATTCTGTTGGTAGCGATGTAAGAAACGAAGTTTTTACTATTGGTGGTAGGGCCCCATATTTTGCTTATGGTCATGCCGTTGATTATAATTCACAAATGAACGAAGATGCAGAAAACTACATGGGCAGACGTATTATTATGGTTTATAGAGACGAAAATATGATCGGCGGTAGTAAAACACTTATAAGTACAAATCCAATACATGTTGTTAAAACAATTTTGGAAGGGGACCAATCGGCTATTGATGCAATATTTTCTGCCGCAGAAAGCACACAATCAATAGCCGATTGGTATGCTAGAGTTATGCTAACGCGCTACACCAGGATTGGTAAAACAGTTAGTATATCAATTTGTGGCCACCCACATTTAGAAATTGGTGACAAAATATGTATTATAGATAGCGATACTGGATTAGACGGATCAACAATATTGTATATAGACGGCATACAACATCAGTGGAAAAAGAACATGTTTACTACCGAGATTACTTGTTCTAATTTTCCATTAAGTGGGAATTATTTATATAATACAGATATTCTTAATGTTAGTTTTAAAAATTTTGTGCCAACCCAACCAATTTATAATGTTGGTTTTATTATTACTATTAGTGTTTTGGTTGCAGACACAACGACTACGGTGTCTATATTCGGCGCAGATGGCACAGAGGTTAAAAGGCTTATTGATGGTGTTGCTTATGGTATAGGAGATGTTGTTGTTAGTTGGAACGGTAAGGATTCTGATGGTGACCCTGCTCCTCCTGGGATATACTTTGTATATCTTAAAGGCGAAGAAAATGGGCGCGCAAAGATATCTACAGAAAATTATGTAATGAAGACTATTGGGTAGGGGTGATATATATGGCTCGGAATAATTTAGGTAATATTTTCCAAGGGTTTATAGACAGAAGTGTTGGCCCTTTTTCTTCTAGCGCCTATAGCCGAACAATGGAGATTCAAGATACGCTTGAATCTGGAACGTTTTATGTTAGGTCGTTGGCTCATTTAAAAAATAATTCTGGTAGAACCGTATATTGTACAGAAAGTGTGATTATGGACACAACAGACGATTCTGCTTTTAAATTATCGTCTACACCATATGATACAAATGCTTTAGGTATTGTTTTTAGTAGTTCGGTTGAAGATGGGGAATATGGATATATTTTAACATCTGGCCAATTTAATGCAAGACATGATGAGGATTCAACTATTGTGCCTGGGCAACTTCTTGCTTTAAGTTCTACGGAGGGTCAAATTTGTCAAACATCATATAATGGTTCTTTTGCGTATGCATTAGAGGGATATAATTCTGGTGATGAATGGACTTCTGGTGATACAATAGACGTTATGGTGTTTGGTAAAGCAAATGGTCCACTACCTTCTGGTATTTATGTTGTTACCTTAAATGATCTATATGGTGCAGTTGAACTTACGTCCTTAGATGGCTCTGTAAATATTGTTACTTCTGGTGATGGTTCATATAGCGGCAACGGAACAATAGATTTGTCTGTTGATTCTGCTGCATTAAATATTATATCATTAGATGGATCTGTTACAGTAACATCTGGTGACGATTATATAGATCTTTCTGTTAATACAGTTGAGAATGCCGTGACATCATTAAATACTTTAGATGGAGATTTAACCCTTGTTTCAAATGATTCGTCTATTACTATTAGTACGTCTGGTGATCAGATTAATTTAGAAATTTCAGAAGATGTTGAGGGAGCACTATTTAAATTAACCAATAATAGTGGATATGATCAAGTAGTTGGTACTATTGTTGTAATGGATACCTCATCAGAAGAATCATTTACGACTACATATTTACCATATAGTGACGAAGTTATTGGTGTTATATATGACGATACCATAGTTGATGGCGCTGAAGGTAATTTAGCAGATAGTGGTAAACATTTAGTTAAGGTTATTTTGCCGGTTATTTATAGTGGCGATATTATTAATGAAGAATTTACTACTGCTGTTATACAGCAATCGCAATTTAGTTATGATAATTTAGGTGCTGATGTTGAATATACACCATTAGATAATGAGTTATTGTTGTGGAATAGTGGTAATAGCCATACTATGTATATGTATTCTGCTCCATCATTGAGCGGCGATCTTGGTTTTGCTGTTGATACTTCTGTCAGTGGCCCTCTTGATGATGAATTTTCTGAACAAATGTTGTTAACTATTAGAATGAGGCATTTAACCATTCCAGAGAATGTTGTAGATAGTGGGCGTGGATTTGGCACTAGTTTTGCATTACATATATCGTATCCAGACGGTAAGATATATCAGAGCGTTTTTGGATGGTGGGACCATCAATTTAGGATTGGTTCAACATTGGGCGACGATCAGGGGATTATGCATGGGCTTTTCCCAGATGGAGATATTACAGATAATGAATGGCACAACTATGATTTCTATATGTATATAAATAGATCTGAGCCAACTATTAATGCACGGTTTTTATATGCGCTTAAAGATGGCGATCCAATAATGCTTAATGATACTTCTATGCGTCTTTATGATACACTCTTAACAAAGGCCGGAGATCCTGGGTGGGATGGCGTATTTAGTGTGTGGTGTCTAGGTAGTGACGCAGATCCAAATGAGATTGAGATTAGTAGTATTCGATTCTCTAGAGTTGGAATGCGCGCTATAGGCGTAGGGGATAGGCTTGTACACTCTGGTGTTTATGGAAGAGCCACTTCTATGCAAGCGGAAGACACTATCGATGATTATTATTGCGTTATCGGTAGAGCGTTAGAAGCTGTTCTTATTCCTGGTACAACAGAAATTTATGCTACTATTGATATTGATTCTGTTACTACTGGTAGTGTTAATGGACTTGGTGGGAATATAACAATAGGGTCATTAGATGGTACAATTGATGTAACTATTAGTGGTAATAGTATTGACCTGTCTTTAGGAGATATATCTATTGTTAGTAGTCTTAATGGACTAAGTGGAGATTTAAATCTTGTTTCTACTGACGGATCTGTAGTAATTGATAGTATTGGCGATACAATCGATTTATCGGTTGACACATCTGTGGTTGAAACTGGTGTAAAAACAGTCAATACTTTCAGTGGCGATTTAACCATAACATCAGACGATGCTTCTATTACTATAGTCAATGATAGTAATAACATAGATTTATCTGTTAATGCTGGTGCTATTGTTGCAGGAGTGAATACAGTTAATGCTTTTAGCGGAGATATTACTATAACGTCAGACGATAGTAGTATTACCATAGTGAATGATGGAAACAATATTGATTTATCTATTGATACTTCTGAAACAGGGGTAAGCAGCGTTAATGGACTAAGTGGCGATGTTGTTTTGTTGGCAGGTAATGATATTGATTTGACCATAAGTGGTAATAATATTATTATAGATAGTACATATACAAATGATGGTGTAACCACTTTAAATACTTTTAGTGGTGATATAACTATTACATCTGATGATGGTAGCATAATAATAGACAATGAATTTAATGTAATAGATCTTTCTGTTGATATTGGTTCTGTTGTGGCTGGTGTTAACAAGTTGAACACTCTGAGTGGAGATCTTACAATATCGTCGTTAGATGGATCGGTTGATATTACATTATATTCTGGTGCTGGTTACATAGATCTTTCTGTAGAAACACCAAGTATAGAGGATTTGGATGGTATTGTAATTAATGATCTGACAGAAGGACAAACGCTTGTTACTGATGTTATGGGAGATTTTACGAATGTTGATTTTAAGTTATCTGAGTTATTAGACGTAGATGTTGAGAATGTAGATAATTGGGATGCTCTTGTTTGGCATAGTGGAGATGGACTATGGAAAGAGCACGAGATAGATTTAGATTTTGCATTTGACCGTGGCAATATTATTGATGGAACTAGTAGTTCTCGACCAGTTATTATAAAGGATACTAGTGGCAATGAGAGTATTAAATTTTATACTGATACATTAAATGATATTGCTGTTATAAAGTCTAATTTACTCAATATGGATATTATTACTGATGGAGAGGGCCTTAATACCACTATTGAGACAACTGATGGTAGCATAACACTAAAGGCCGCTAAAGATGACCCAGGAACAACACGTAATCCTATTGTTTTTGATGTTGATGGGTCTGTTGGTTTTGGCAACTTAAACTTTATGTATTATCTGTTTGGTGCTAATAAGTGCCCGTATATTTATAGTAGTGGAGAATATAATGCTATTGCTATTAGTAATGTTGGATTTCCAGCTAGTGGCGGAACGCAATTTTTTGATAGTACCGATTCAAATTGGATTGGTGTGACATTTGACACGTTTTTATTATTTGATGCTGACGGCGGAGATCTTTCTGGGTTTACCGGATATCAATTTGATATTGAGGCGCATGTAGATTATGGTAATTTGTGGTTAACTACATATGAAATAAATTCAAAGGACGTTCCGCATATCAGAACATCTGGTGGCGGCGCCATTTCTCTCTCTGATACTATATTCCCAAATAAGTTTGGAGCATATTTTTATAATACCGAAGAACATTATGTTAAAGCATATATGGATACTAACGATATGGTATTCAGTGCTTCTGCAAACGTAGAATTAGAGTATACTTTTAATGGATATAAGTTTGATATTAATGGTGCAGCGGCATATGATAGTTTTTATATTAAACAGTATGATACAGAAGGATATGGTGTTGTTCCTCTACTATCAAGTAGCGGTACGGCAGTAACTCCACTATTGTTCCCTGATACGACTATGTGGTTAGATGGTAAAATGTCTGCGTGGTCTACAGTGGATAACGCAGGATATTTTTCTGCGTCGGCTATGGGCGATGATCCCGCATTTTTATATTTTTCAAAATCTGTTGATGCAGAGGGATTTGTGTTTGGTGGATATTATTTTGATGTTGATGGTGATGAAGAGGAATATGGTAATATTTTATTAGGTAATTATTTGGTTGGTGAGGTTGTTGCTCCATATATAGCGTCAGAGGGTAATACTATTGCTGTGTGCAATATGTTATTTGTTGGCGGTAATCAATCTATATATAATGATGAAAATGATGCTCATATAGCGTCTATTTTTGCTTCTGGCGATATGTTACAGTTTTCTGCTGCTGAAAATATACCACTCGAATTTACTTTTGCTGGATATACTTTTGATGTTAATGCAACTAGTTTGGCAGCCGATTCTTTTGATATTATTTATTATGCTTTAGAAGCCGATAATACTAAAATAGTTCCAATGTTGGCAACTGGTGGTACTGATGCGGATCATCCTGTTTATACTAGTAATATAGCAATAACAGGTGGTAAATATTCAAAATGGTTAGCCGCAAATGATAAGGGTGGGGCTAAAGCGTATACAAGCACCGTTACTGGTGAATCATTCTTGTTGTTTACGTCTACTGAAGACGTTGAGGGTCAATATGATTTCACAGGGTTCCAGTTTGATGTTGATGCTGCTGTTGGATATGGCAATCTTGAGATTACACAATACCAATATGGTGGCGAGGGTGTGTATATTCCTATAATACAATCATCGGCTCATGCTGATGGATTGTTTTCTGTTGGATGTACAATATTCCCTGCTGGCCACTTTGCTGGATTTTTGGATGCAAATGATAGTAAAAGCGCTAAAATTTCGATGTATGATGTTGCAGAGGTTGGCGGAGTTCTTACATTTGAGCCATATATTTCTGATAGTGGTTTTGCTGGATATGCATTTGATGTTGCGGCTACTTATGACGATAATGTATTTTTAACAGAGAGCTCACAAGGATATGCTTGTTTGAGCACAACTAGTGGCGGCAGAATAGATGTTGAAGCTACAGATGCGTATTTTATAGGCGGTACAGAAGTCAGAATTTATGATAGTGTGTCACAACTCTATCTTAGTTTGTCTCATGCTGGATTGGGGTATTATGCCGCTATAGAAAACCCAGCAGGAAGTCATTTAAGAATTAAAACAGCACAAGGCACATATCTTGATTTACATGGTGGTGTTATTCGACTAAGAGATGCGACCGAAACAAGGATATATGATTCTACTAATGCGGCTTATATTAAAGTAGCCCATAATGGTGCCGATGCTGAAATTGGTGCTACTGGTGTTAATCTTTATGCTTATTCGGTTGGTGGTCTTAGAATTGGCAACGATAAGAGTTCTTCGTATTATGTTGGGATTACACATAATCATGGTAATGCGGCTATTGCCGGTGTTGGTGGAACCGCGCTAGATATTACTGGTCCTACTTGTGTCCGAGTTAGGGACCAACAATTACGTATTACAGATAGTGATGCTGATAGTTATTTTTCAATGCAATATAGTGGTAATAATGCTCTTATTAGTAATACTGGTGGCGAAACATGGATAAAATCAAATGCTATGAAGGTATTCTATACTGCTAGTAGTTCTTCTTATGTGCAATTATGGCACAATTCTGTAGACGGGGTTATTCAAACAAATGTGGGTGGCCTTTTTGTTGACCTTTCCGAAACCGATGAGGATTTTAGGTTTAATGGTAATTCTTTTATTGTTGAGGCCACCGGAGATCAATCTAAATATATTAAGATTGAAAACGATGGTACCAATGGCTCTATTTATGCCGTTGGTGGTTATTTGCGTATTCGTAATGGATCTAATTTGAAATTTAATTCTGCGGTTTATACGTTTTATAGCGGCGATGGCGTAGACCAAGATCAAAAAATGACCATCACCCATGATGACAAAGGGTGTAATATTTTAGTGTCTGAGGCTCCTATTCGTATTAATGGTGCTGCGTTAGAACAAAACAATCCTGGTGTTTATCTTGGTACGACATCATTAATTATTGCTTCACAAGATGTTGGCAATAATACCGGAGCATTAAAGTATAACGCTAGTATAAATAAGCTTCAGGTTTATACTGGAATGGGTGGTGGATGGAAAACAGTTGCATGGGAATCATAAAAAGGTGTTATACCTATAATAGGGGGTGCGGTATGGATATTACAGAATTAACGGTAAAGTTTATGAACTTGGTGGCAGCAGAAGATGACGCCAGGAAACAGCTAGAGATGATTACAGCGCAAAAACGAGAGGCGCATTTAGAGATGGTTAAGGCCGTTTCTGGTGGCAAAGTGGTTGTTGAAAAAGATGAGAATTTAAATAAAATATTTTAAATATTGTGATAATTTAAGCGTTTTTGTGCTACTATTATAATATAATGGCAAATATATTGATTATTTCAGATGCGCCTCATTCTAATACTGGGCTTGGTAGAGTAGCCAAAGAACTCGGAAAGAGGCTTACAGGGGCTAATAGAGTGGTTTTTGCGGCCAATATGGTGGGCTGTGATGAAACAACAGATTTTGAAGTGCATTCTGTTAGGCGTATGGATGATTTTAATACTGAAGACGTTAAGAGATTCTGGCAAATAATTCACGACATCATAAAGAAACATAATATAGATGTTGTATTTCATATTGGTGATCCGTGGACCATTCTTGATGCCGAAAAGTTTAAGGCCGTGGTAGGAATCCCAATAGTTTCGTATCTTACAATTGACGGATCTCCGTTATCAATTTTGTATAAGAATTTGGTTAATTCTTTAGATAGCGTGATTTGTTTTAGTGAGTATGGCAAGAAAGTTTTAGAAGTGGCTGGTATCCAATCCAAAATAGACGTTGTATATCCTGGCATAGATCACATGAATGATTTTGTTGACATTAAGTTCGCAAGGCCAGATATGTTAAAAAACAGGTTTGTTATCGGGTGGTTTGGTGCTAATAGCCCCCGCAAGGATTTGTTCTCGGCTCTCTCAATTTTTGCCGACTTTGCACAGAAAAAGGACGACGTTGTATTATTAGTCAATACTTACAAGAATGGTGTGGTAAACCCGTTTGAGTGGGTCAAGAATCTTGAATTACAAAAGAAAGTGATACTGAGCGTTGAGTCGTCGCCAACAGTGGGTTTGGAGGCTTCGCGGTACTATTCCTTGATGAATATGTGCGACGTGGGGCTTTTTACGGCGATTGGCGAGGGTTTTGGGCTTATAGTGCCAGAGTTCTTAAGGCTTGGCAAAATAGTGGTGGCCCCCGAAAATACGACATTCCCTGAGCTTCTTGGTTATGGTGAGCGAGGTTTTATCTGTAGATGTAAACCAATGATGGGAATGAGGAATCAGTTGCGGTGGACCACCTATAATAATGATTTTGTTAGAACCCTGAATAAGATATATAACGAAACCAAGAAAAAGAGAGATTTCAGCAAGATGATTAATGGCGGGATTGAGTTTGCTAAGACGTTAAGATGGGATGATACGGCAGCCAAGATAGAAAAAATTATTGTAGAAGCTGTAGAATCGGCCAATTCTTTAAATAAAATTAGCATTATGGCTTGATTAGTGCTACTATATAAGTAGTGGCTGCTTTATTTTTTGATTTCACGGAGATAATAATGAGAGAGATTGCTATAATAACACCAGTGTATAATAGCCTTCCTGATTTGAAAATTTTTATAAACACATTGGCAAAGAATACGGATAGGGAATTTTGTCTTGTTCTTATTGATAATGGATCTGGACAGGAAACTAAGGACTATATAGTTGAGCTTAAAAAAAGTGGCCCCATCAAAAATCTCGAAGTTATTACCAATGAAAAAAATATGGGTTTTGCTTATGCTACTAATCAGGGGATGAAACTTAAACCAGACCACGATATTGTGTGGATGAATTCTGATATGATTATACCTAGTATTAGTGATTCGTTTTATGCCGCTTACCCGTTTCTTAAAGAGTGGTTTGACGATGATCCTAAAGTTACATGTTGGTTAAGTGCTATGCAGGAAGCTGCTTATAAGGGCGAGAATGTGGCTTTGGTATCTGCTAAGATATTATTTTTGGATGGCAGAATACAGGCGGTAGGGGCAGAAATGCTTAGGTCGTTTTATGGCGTTCCTAAACACGGTAATGAGGTTGATGTTGGACAATGTAATAATGTAGAATTTATTCATAGTGCTATGGGCACTGGTGTATTTATAAAACGTGATGTATTAAATGAAGTCGGTCTTTTAGACGAAGCATATGAAAGTTATTATGAGGATACTGACTTGTGTGAGCGTATCGAAGACGCAGGATGGTTGATGTTGTATTTGCCGATAACACTAGTTCATGTTGGAGGCAGTACAAGAAAAAATAATTTCAATAATAAAGAGTATATTAATAACGTGTTTAATAAATCGCGTGAAACATATATAACCAAGTGGAAAAGTAAATACGAAAGCAAGATAAAACAACGTATCAATTTTTTTGGTCACATGAATCAGCCAACTGGATATTCTAGTATTTCGTGGGAAATATATAATCAGCTTGTTGATCATGGTATTGATTGTTTTCTTAAGCCATTGAGCATTGGCCAATATGAAATGAAGCATCGTATACAATCTGGGTTTAGTGGCACGTTTAATAGAAATAATGTTTCTTTTGTTGTTGCTCCGCCGTCTGATTTTGATAGGGTTGGTGGTAAAAAAGTAGTTGGTCTTACTATGATAGAGGGCGACAATATTCCTAATGGGTGGGTAAACACCATAAATGGTTCATTAGATCGTCTTGTAGTTCCAAACAAGTTTAACAAAGAGTGTTTTGAAAACAATGGCGTTACAATACCAATTTCTGTAGTGCTGTTTGGTGTTGATCCACAATATTTTAATCCTGATGTTAGGCAAAATGATTCTATAGCTAAATCTGGTGAGTTTAGATTTTTTTATGCGGCTGAACTTAAAAATAGGAAGAATCTTGCGAATCTTATAAAAGCATTTTTTAATACATTTCCGTCTCTTAATGATGGGGTTACGCTTGTTGTTAAGGTGTTTGCTCAAACTGGTATTAATACGGAGAATGCTATCAAGCATATTGATATAGATGGAGTAATGTTACAGCACCATCCGCTTGTTAAGAAGATTAATTTTATATTTACTGTAGTGCAACCAAACCAGCAGCATTTGATGGCAAGTATGTATACAGCGTGTAATTGCGGCGTGTTTCCTACTCGTGGCGAAGCTATAGGTATGCCGCAGCTTGAAATGTTAGCTTGTGGTATTCCTGTTATTACCACGATAACTGATAACATGGAAGATTACTATTCTCCGTCTTTAACTGGTGTTTTGCCATTGGGTAAATGTGGTAAGATACTTGCCTACGAAAAAGAATGCGGTTCAACTTATAATAATATTATGTGGGATGAGCCAGATTTTGATTCTTTATGTTTTTGTATGGAGACTGTATATAAAAATTATAAAACATATAAAGAACACGCTATAGCGTCATCATTAATGATTAGGCAAAACCTTACTTGGGAAAATACGGCAAAAGGTATTATAAATATCTTAGAACAAGAGGCGCAAAAATGAAGGTTTTAATTGATTTGCCTGTTTCTAGAGGAGATGTGGTTCTGGCAACTGCTTCGTTGCGTCAGTACGCAGAAGAAAACCCTGATGATTACGTTTGGTTTGCCACGCATTATTCAAACGAAAGTATTGTTGCTGGGATTAATAACTCTATAAAAAATAATTTTATCAAACTTTTGTTCTATTTTGATAGGCAAACTATTGATGCCGTGAAGCCGCGTTTCGATAAATATATTGATTTAAAAATATATGAAGAGGGCAATTGGTATAGCGTTTATAATGATTGTTTAATAAATATTTATGCTAAAAAGATGGGATTGTCAGAGCTTAAATATAGACCATATATTGATATTAATTTTGTGGTTGTTGAAAGGGTTAAAAAGTTGAGACTGCCTGATGAGTATATTGTTGTACATACTAGTTCGCCACATCCAAGTAAAAATTATTCTAGATTTAACGAATTAGTAAAGTTATTGCCAAAGGTTTTGTTTGTTCAGGTTGGTACTCTTGCTGATAAAATGATTGTGGCACCAAATGTGATAGACTGTAGGGGCGTTGGTACGCTTAAGGATGTTGCGCATATTATAAAAAATAGCAAGGGGTTCATTGGCGTTGATTCAGTTGCTGGGCATATTTGCTCTTGCGAAAACATAGATAAAGAGTCTATTACTATTTTTGGTGCAACACATGTTGAATTTAGTAGACCACGACACGATAAGTCGGTTGTAATATCTCCTGATAGTGGCGTTTGTGCTAAAATGCCATGTGCCGCAGGGGTTTGTTTTAACGATAAAAAGTGTATTGATACTATAGATCCTAAAGACATAATTAAGATTATAGAACAGGCGGAGATGATATAATGCCAGATACTATTGATTTGATTTATCTTATGGCTAAGGATGCTGATGCAGCTATTCGTATTGCTGCTACAAAGGTGTGTATGAAATTGGCAATCGGTTGTATTACGGTGCTGGAACAAATAGCCCACGATGTAGATAGAGAAGTTTCTGATAGGGCAAAAATAGAACTTCAAAAAATATATAAAACCATTGGAGATTATAATGGCCGAAACATCTAAGGCTCACGATAGGCGCGTTAGAGAAGGTTTTTTTGAAAACTATTGTGGCGGAAATGGTATTGATATAGGTTTTGGTGGGGATATTTTGTGCCCAAATTGTGTTGGATGGGACAGAGTAGATGGGGACGCAACATATTTAGAAGGTGTGTCTGATAATTCATTTGATTTTGTTTACTCTTCGCATTGTTTAGAACATATACCAGACATGGAAACTGCGTTAAAGAATTGGTGGCGTATTCTTAAGCGTGGTGGATATTTAATACTATTTTTGCCGCACAGGGATTTGTACGAAAAGAAGAAAGATTTGCCGTCAAGATGGTCTGGCGAACATTTGTGTTACTTTTTGCCGTCAAGAGAAGAGCCACCTTGTACAGTAGGTGTTTTGCAATTATTACATCGAGCACTTGGGGTGTTCGGTATTATGCAACTTAGCGTATGTTCCGCTGGCAATGTTATAGTAGAGCCTACAGTACATAGTAATGGCGAATACTCTATAGAAGCAATAATACAAAAGATATAGGATGGTGGTTTGTGTGGAGCCGGTATCTTCTTATTCTATAATTCGTAATGGGGCAAAATTTGATTTTCCAATTCGTGAAGCCATATTATCTGTTGTCCCATTTTCAAAAGAAATTATTATTAATTATGGTTTATCAGAAGACGATACTTTAAATACTTTAATAGAACTACAGAAAGAAATAATTGATGTTTCTAACGGAGAAACGTGTTTAAAGATACTCGTATATGATTGGGATGCTAATCCTGGTGAATATAGGTCAATAGTTCAAAAAGGAAGATGCGTTGATACTTGTTCGTATAAGTGGCGATTTACATTTGATATGGACGAGGTTTTTCACGAAAAAAATATTGATGGTTTAAAAAAGATAGTTTGCGATACGGTTGCTAATCCATTATTTAAGGAAGACGACATATATTTATTTTTATTTTCGATGATCCATTTTTGGGGAGACTATAATTCTATTATAGAGGTTGGTTGCGAAAATAGTAGTGAAAAATATGTTAAGTTCTATTATAATGGTAGTGGGCACATAGAGCATATTGGTGAT
>Ga0265297_10004778_pt1 | contig 21612 bp, 33 predicted proteins | sample Munlanlwell13791_FD_192502 | JGI IMG/M metagenome (GOLD analysis project Ga0265297, IMG submission 192502) | Leachate microbial communities from a municipal landfill in Southern Ontario, Canada - Leachate well 137-91 | ecosystem: Engineered > Solid waste > Landfill > Unclassified | place... | reverse complement strand
GGGCAGACGTTCGGCTTTATCCGAGGCGTTCTGGAAGCATTTTATATTCCTTATCAGCTCGTCCCGCCGCAAAGATGGAAGAAGGAATTCACAATCACAAAGGACAAGACAACGGCGGTTGAAGCGTGTCAAAGACTTTTCCCAGGCGTTAATTTGTTAGCAACGGATAAATGTAAAAGGCCGCACGACGGGATGGCAGAGGCTTTGTTGATGGCCGAATACGCAAGGCGAAAATTGTGAGGCGGTATAACCGCAGTATGAAAATAATTTAAGTTAATACAGCAAGGGGTAAATAAATATATTGAAAAGAGGTGAAAAGCCTCCTTGAGTATGCCTGGCAGCAATACCCCTTGCTTGTATATAATTAGAATCGATAAAAAAGATATACATAAAAGATATGAAAAATATTAATATAGAAAGGACGTGATAATTTGACAATACAAGAACAACTCGAAAAAGCATTCCGAAATATTGTTTCAATACTTCCAAATTGGAATGATAAAATATTTATTGTGGGTCATTATGTTTACGGTCAGAAGTTTATATCTGTGGTTTATGATTCCTATGTATTCGAGAGCAAAGCGGTGTACGAGAATACAAAAGGAATTTATATCAAGGGGAGATCATCATCTAACGAAGGAGTTATTTTTCTGTCGGAATTCAAAAATCCAGACGGCAGCTATTACACAGTTGCATTGACAAAGGCAGATGAAAAAAAAAGACAGGATAAGCTGGAGGCCCAGCGAGATAAAACAATTTATGTGTCTCAAAAAAACATCAAGGTTGGAACGATATGTGGAATCAAACGGTATAACATTGGGTATTTTGTGTATCTTGGAAGAATTCAGAAAAATCAAAAAATTTTTTATGCCTATATTGACTGTGGGAGGGAAAATAACTTTCAGAAAATTCTTAGTGAATTTTATGTATATCATCGGGGTAAAATTCCTTGTGAACAAAATGTAAGAACAAAAATGCGTATGACGCATGTTATAGGGCAGCTTGAATCTTGGCAGTTAAGAATTTTGGTAAAAAACCTTGTTATAAATCCATGGAGGAATCCAGTTTCGGAGAAAATACAGAATCCTATGGATGGGCATAAACTTTTGGATGTTTCTTCGGAACTGTTTAAAGAGGTTTCAGAATGTAAGCATCCTGAAGCGGAATGCATATACCTTGACGATCATTATGCATACTGCAAATATTGCGGCGAATTTCATTATCGTACTTATAGGAGGATATTATGCGATGTATCCAAGAAGCTGAAAGAATGCTGATAGCTTACAACACATCAAACGAAGAAATACACCGTTTAAATGACGAATTAAACAAAACGTATCAAATGAAATATGATACGCAGAATACACTGAAAGCCGCTATACTAAATAGTATACCTCATGGATATGATATTCAAGATGCAACATATGGAGCCGTTGAACGGTCTATAGATCGTCACGATGAACACATACAATTTTTGGTCTTGCAAATTCAGCGTATATACGACGAAAAAGAATTGATTCACAAAGCAATACAAAGATTGACAGTAGAGGAATTTAGAGCTATTGATCTGAAATATTTTAAAAGCTACAAAGTTGGAAAAGTTGCCGGCATAATGCATTATACTCGTCAATATTGTTATGAAATTATACGCAATGCACTATCAAAAATAGCATGGTGTATAGAAACATCTGACAATTGTTTACACTAGTTTACACTTTGGCCATTTTGATGTGGTATAATAATATCATGAAAAGTTTGTAAATTGAATATTGTATCCATACATTTTGCTTCCCTCCCCCGGTAGCATATGCGAACGGCCACTTGATATTATATTAGGTGGCCTTATCGCATAAAAAATAAAAATATGTGTTGACATACCGTAATTTGTACGGTATAGAGATAATCCAATACAGTCTCATATAATCTTCAAAACATGTTAAAGTTTCAAAAGCATTAAACAAAATTTACAAAATAGGACCGTAAACCTATTCCCGTGCAATACTCTTTGTGATACAATAATAGTATTTTAAATAAAGGAGTGCTAAATATGGACATGGACATAATTCTTGATTCAAAAGAAAAGTTTAGGTCTGCCATAAGTAAATGCAAAAGAGAAAAATACGGAGCAAAAATATATACAAACGTTGGTCCACAAACGATACAGTGCTGTACTCGTCAAGAAGCTAATCGAGTACGGCATGTGATCGAAAAGTGGATTAGTATGGGTGAAACAAATGAATGGAGGGAGCTAAATTCGCTGGCTAATTTAGCTCGGAAAAGGATAGGAATACCGTCCGATCAAATCATAAGTGAATTTAAGAGAAATAATGATAAGAGTCAGTTACCCCACGGCTAAAGCCGGGAGCTTACAGCTAACCTAAGCGGTTGCCGCGTTCGGATGATTGACGGTAGCCCTACGGATATTCTCCGCAGCGATGTTGTTGGCAGGGGCTTCTCTCGGCAGACCGGTGAGGGGGGGGGGATATGTAATGAATAATAAAAAATATAAGTTTATAAAATGGGTATCTCGAAAAAGTATTTACGAAAAAAAACAAAATGAAGAAAATATGTTTGAAGTAAATTTACGAAAATCTATTTCAATACCATTGTATATGGGAAACACATATAAATGCGAAGCTTCATCTGCACAATCTACTATTCAATATTCTGGCATGACAAAAGGATTATTTAGCAAACAATAAAAATAGGACCGTAGACCTATTCCCAGAATATACCCAATGTGATATATTAATAATATCAAATTTAAAGGAGTGTTTGACAATGAAAAAGATATTATGGACGATAGGTTTTGAAGCGAAAGGTTTGCTTTTGGACCCCACAGAAGATACTATCACAAAATATATTATTATAGGTGACGATATTTGGATAGGAATAAAAGGAATTCCGGTATCTGAGGAAGACAACCTAAATAAACTGCTCAATGAAAAGAATCCGGATTTTGACGATGGCGATCTTGATTGTGTATTAGAGAATTTTTTGACAGATTGCGGTTACGCTGGAGAAGTAGTTGCAATTGAAGAAGAAAATGGATGTGCGCAAGCTGCCGAAATGCTTGCATACTCCAAAAATGAAAACCAGTTCTTTAGGCTAGATGAGTGTGAAGAGACTCCTGCCTATAACTATTGGAACGGGAGCAACTGGAAAACAAAATTTTTTGATGAAGCACAGGAATATGAATATGTGATTGAAACGGGTAAATCAAAAAACCTCGATGAATGGGACGGCAATAACTGGTCTTGCGGTGAAAAGTTTGCTCATGCAGTGCTGCATGCAGTTGAAAAACTTGATGACAAAAAGGTAAACGAAACATGGCTACTTGAGACTTGGACTCAGTACCAAGGTGATACAACGGTAGGACAGTTGATATGCGGTATCGAATTACTGAAAAAATGTCTAGCTGAACTTGGAAGAAGCCATATGTTCGAGGATATACATAAGGAGGTGTAAGCATTGGACAACATGAAACAATGTTCGTCAGGAAATAATTATAACAAAGAAGAAACAATAAAGCGGTGGAATAGACGAAAAATAATATGTGAAAAATCGAATGCATAATTTATGTCATAAACAAAACCCAAATATAAGAGAGTATATAGTTACTCTCTTTTTTATTGTGAGATGAGATTTAAATGAGTGAAATATATATAATTGAATGGAGTTGATTGTGTGAGAAAAGAATATTCACCGCCTTTGGACAGAGGCATAGAAGATATTGTAAGGATTCTTAACGAAAACGGAATTGAAACGTATGAATCATGTGAGGGCGGAAGCGGCCATGCATATTATGAACCAACGGTAAGATTTTACGGAGATAAATCTGAAGGATTTAAAGCACTTGATATTGCGTTGAAAAATAACCTAAAGGTTCATGCACTTAAGAGAGTGTGGGATATTATTGATAATGAACCAAATGGGGCTTGGTGGGAAATGACATTCATTGTCAAGTCTTGAATATTCATGTATGAATTATATCCATAATAAGTTATTGTAAAGAAAACTATACATTATATCTTTTTTATGATACAATTGTAATAGATTATTTTTTTAGGATGTGATGATATGGAAATCGAAAACAAAATATTACAGCATAAAAAAAGAGCTTTTCTCGAGGCATATGCTTATACAGGGAATATCACAAAAGCTGCTGAGATAGCTGATATGCCAAGACAAAACCATTATGACTGGATGAAGTTTGATCCTGATTATCCTGCTGCTTTCAAAAATGCCGATGAAGCAGCTTCAGAGCGCCTAGAAACTGAAGCAAGGCGCAGGGCGGTAGAAGGAACATCAAAACCGGTATTCTATCAGGGAGCAGTTTGTGGAGCCATACAGGAGTATTCGGATAATCTACTTATGTTTCTTTTGAAAGGTTCAAAGCCTCAAAAATACCGTGAAAATGTAACGATGGATGTAGGTAACAAAGACAACAAGCCTTTTGACATACGCACAACACCCACGGAGGAGCTTATACAAGCCGAAGCGGAGAAGATTGCTAAAATGTTTGGTATATCTGTCGATAAGGCGATAGAGAAGCTTAAAAGGGAATATGAAGGAATTTAATCAGAGTAAATCAAGCATAAAATAATAGTATTTTAAGTAATAAAAAAATTAAAATATTTTGGGTGTTGACAATCAAACTTGAATATGGTATCATATAATCAAGAGGTCAGACAACAAAAGGGTGTCGCTCTTGACGGAGGATAATATGTTTACAGTAAATTTTAACACTGGTGCAGGTAACTATAAAAGCGATAAGGATATTAATGATTTAAAACTCCAAGTCAACGATGAATTAGCATACACTCAAGAAAGCGTAACCATCGAAGACGAAGACGGAAACATAATGGCAAGATTGCCGTGGTACGGATGCGCACCAACTGATGAAGATATAGTTACCGCTCAATTTGGTTCATTTGGCTTTTACGGTGAGTGGATATTGGGGGAGTAAAATCCCCTTCTTGGGGCGGTATGCGAGAAGGGGCTGGAAGACCATCCACAGGGCGTAAAAAACACCAATACTATGTCACAGACGAAGAAGATATACAAATAAAACAGTTTATTAAGCAACTCCGAGGTCAGGATATGATAACACCATTGGCAGAAAAGCCAACCATTCCAGAATCAAAACCAAAAATTAAAAAGCAACCCCAAAAAGTATAATTTATAAAACCCGTAATCCATTCGCATGACTGGCCTAGCGGGTTTTTGTTTGATTGTACGAAATCTTCATTTTGTATAATCTAATATGAAGGAAGTGTTTAGAAAGAGTATTAAAAAATAAAAAGCTAATGGCCAAAATATGGTCCGTATTTGATCATTGCGAGAACTGTATCAACGCAGAATTTCCTAATTCAAAGACCGATAATCAACCATACTGTGACGAATGCATCCATTTTCTGTTGAAAGACAAATGATTTACAAGTTTATTGCGTTAAATTAATGGCATTTTGCAAGTATAGTGCTAGAAAACAGTCAAACGCTTTACTTAACTAAAGTGAAACTCCGGGGAAACACAATATAAGATGCAAGTTTATTGGAATTGTTATTCATTTATAGGCGAAGGAGGCGAAGGAATGATAACTAAGAGGGAATTGCTATTGGTAATATGCCACAAATTAGGGATTGACGATCCCGAAGAATATTATGAAAAAATGGTTAAAAAGGAACATGGCAAATGCCAGCATAATTTTGTTTCGGATACGTATGGTGATCCTTTACGAAAAGGCTTTGAAATATGTACCGAATGCGGGAAGCAAAGAATTGTTTAAGACGGAAGGTGAAAGAATGACAGATAATAAAGAATTTTTTCAAATAATGTGTGATAAATTAGACATTAAGGATACGGGCCATGAAGAAATACTGGATATGATGATGAACTTTATACTTCAACAAAGTGAGTGTCGGCATGATTTTGTCTCAGATGCGTACGAAAATCCTTTGAGAAAAGGGTACGAAATATGCACAAAATGCGGAAAGCAAAGAATCAATTTGAGGTCATGTAAGTAGCATGTTTAACGCAACCGATATTAAGGAGAAGATAAACGGTCGTATTTGGCTTCCCTGTTTGCGTTTTGGCAAGGTGCGGTATGATATTCAGTTTATACCCTCCCGGTTGTCTGGAAGGTATATTTACAACACTTTCAAGTACTTTTGAGAGAATACCTAAAAGGATTGGAGGTGGTATAATGCTATATGTCTGGAAAGGAAAAACGGCGCTTTTAACGGAAGAATGCTTGGCTGATGGACCAGATGAAGATGCTGGTGATGAAAATATATTTATTTTGCATGGCATTATATTTAGAAAAGTACGTAATATGGGAAACGGCCTTACTTATTGCAGGATTTTGGAAAGAGCCGAAAATGATCCGAAAGCAAAATTTTGCCCTAATTGCGGAGGATTTCTTTTGAAACAATATTCTTCAAAAGGTTGCGCTAATCCGTCTTATTGGTGTATGTTCTGTGGAAGTTATGTAAATAGTTTATATGGAAGTGAATCAAATGAAATTTGAGATACCAATTTCTTTTACTGAAGATATAAAGCCAGGAATAAAATATTATCTTACAATGATATCGGTAACAAAAGACGAATTAAAAGGATGCTACATCGTTGAATTATCACTAATGCCATACGTAGAAATTGGTGGCGAAGCACAAAAAACACCATTTGTAACCAATACGCAAAAAGAAGCATATAAATGCGTGCGTAGATATACGAACGAATAAAAAATAGGAGGTTAAAGTCAAATGTATAAAATTCCATTGTGTAAACCGTCTTATATGTCTTTTGCTGATAAAGTTGAAAAGGAGGTATGTAAAGTAATCAAATCTGGTTATATTGCTCAAGGTCGTAAAGTTGAAGAATTTGAACATATGATGGCTGAATATGCAAACACAGAGTATGCTATTGCAGTATCATCAGGTACGGCTGCACTGTATATGTGTTTAAAAGCTAGAAATATAGGCAAGGGTGACAATGTTATCACTACTCCGTTTACATTCATGGGAACGATATTTGCTATAACGCAGACAGGAGCAACTCCTGTTTTCGTAGATATAGACCGATATACGTATAATATTATTGGTAAAAGCGTACGAGAAGCTTATTGTCTCGAAGATGGCAACATAAGGGCTGTAATGCCAGTAGATGTATTTGGGCACGCATGTCTAACAAGAGGATATCCAGAGGAAATATTTACCATATTGGATTCCTGTGAATCTTTAGGCGCTACTATGGGCCGCAAATTTGATGCTCAGGTGTTTGCTTTTTATCCGAACAAGCAAATTACAACCGGTGAAGGTGGATGCATTTGTACAAATGATAAATATCTTGATAGGTTTTGCAGATCGTATCGAAACCAGGGACGGAATGTTGAAGATACTTGGCTAAATCATTCCCAAGAAGGTTTCAATTTCCGTATGACGGATATACAGGCGGCTATAGGAATAGAACAATTAAATAGAATATCAACTATATGGACAAAAAGGTACCGTGTATTGCAAGAATATTACAAGAAGCTTTGGTTGTTGGCTCAAAACGGGCTAATTCGACTTCACTATTTTGATGTGAAGGATAGTCCATTTGTTTTTACGGTAGAAGTAGATAACCGAGACAAAATAATGGAATATATGCTTGACAAAGGAATAGAATGCAGGCCATATTTTCCATGCGTCCATCTTCAACCGGCTATGAAATACCTTGGATATAAGAAAGGTGATTTTCCTGTAGCCGAAGAAGTCAGTAGCAGAACGCTTGCATTACCATTTTGGACAGATATAAGAAATTCTGAGATATATACAGTATGCAGAACACTAGAAAATGCCATAAAGGAGGTATAAACACGAATACAAGTATAGTTTTGTGTAAGAAGTGTAAGACACCGATTGTACTAAGAAAAAGATATAGACATGGTACGATAGATAGAGAACTAGAAAATGCAAGGTTTAAGCAATCGGTTAACATATTAGATTACGTGATTAGTATTAAAGTTGAATGTCAAAAGTGTAAAACAGAAAATGAATTAATTAAGGAGGTAATATTATGAAAAAATTTATAGGTATTCTTATTGGTTGCACGGTTCTTAGTTGCACGGTTCTTATATGTAGTATAGTTATGACAAATTGTACAAAAAATCACTATACAGAAAGCGAAGAATTTACGGATAGATTTTATTATATTGAAGATATACATAATAGAAATTTATATCAAAGAATAATTGTAGACAAAGAAACTGGTGTTATGTATCTTTTTCATTGCGCTGGATATAAAGGCGGCCTTACGGTCATGGTTGATGCAAATGGTAAACCACTTATCTACGATGATAAACAATAATAAAAAAGGAGGTAATATGGAAAGAATTTGTGCGATAACAACGGGAAGATGGGATTATTCCCATTTATATTGGATACTCAAAGACATGCAAAATAGTAACGAAATCGATTTAACTATTATAGCCGCAGGGAATCATCATTGTATCAAAGAAATAGTTGAAGAATTTGGACTAAAAAGTTTACTAATGGCACCTAGTATTGAAAATATAGATGGATATGGACAGTTTTATTCATATATTTTAAGCATATTAAAAGTCTATAATCCCGATATCTTTTTATGCCTTGGTGATCGATACGAGGTACATGCAGCAGCAACGGCGGCATGCTTGTTAAACATACCTATAGCTCATATACATGGGGGAGAAGAAACAAAAGGTTCTTTTGACAATGAACTAAGAAACAGCATAACTATGATGTCGACATATCATTTCACGGCAAACAAAAGATTTTCAGACCGAATATGTAATATGAAGGGTAATATGTATTATGAAATAGGTACTAAAGCGTCAAACATATATACAGTTGGAGCTCCAGGGCTTGATTGGATTAATAGGTCAACATTAAAATACATTGATGAACTAAAAAAAGAAATTGCGATAGATTTTACAAAACCATATGTCATAGGCTCTTTTAATCCTGTTACAAAAGAATTGGAAGAAATAGAATATCAAGTTATAGAATGGATAGCCGCTTTTAATGCTTTTGATATGCAGACTATAATAATATTACCTAATATAGACCCGGGTAATAAAAAAATAATTGATATCATATTTAATTGTAAGTTTACAAAACATACATGCATTGTAGAAAACGTAAATCATTTAACATATTTATCTCTAATGAAACATGCTGACTTGATGGTTGGAAACAGCAGTAGCGGTATAATTGAAGCTGCAAGCTTAAAATTACCGGTCGTAAATATTGGAACTAGACAAGAGGGCCGTATAATGCCTCCAAACGTAGTGAATTGCGGATATGATCGCGAAAGCATATTAAAGGCAATGAACAGTGCAATTGTTTTACATTCGCATAAAGTATATGAAAATCCATATGGTGATGGACAATCATCAAGAAGGATAGTAAAAATATTGGAAGATTTTATTTGAAAGGGGTAAACTTGTGAACAAAGCTATATTTCTTACAACTAGGTATTGCGGCACTCGATTGCCGGGAAAAAGTCACTTTAAAATAGACAAAAAAACAGTAACGGATATATTGATAGGTAGGTTGATAAAAGCAAACCTACCTATTTTTATGTGCATTCCCAAAACTACTGATGATATCAATTATCTTTATCCGATTGCACAAAAACATGGAATAAATTTTTATGCGGGAGAAGAAACAAATATAATTAAAAGACACTTGTATTGTGCAAAGATAAATATGATAGACTATGTAATACTTTCAGAAGGTGATGATTGGCTTGTTTGCCCTGAAGTTATTAATGCCGTTGATTTTGCAGCTAAAAGAAAAGGCTATAAATTAGCTGTTCGTACGGAAGGATTGCCACTTGGATTAAACGTCATAGGATATCCGGTAAGTAATCTTGAATCTGCTAATTTTGATGGAGATACAAATTGGGGAGTTCATGTAACCAATCCCTGTCAAATTGTCAAATTCAATTATTCTCGGCCTTACAAGTTAAGTATGGATTATCAAAAAGACTTTGATGTCATGCAGGATGTTTATTTAAACTGTAAAAGGAATATGTTGGTAGGCGGTATTGTCGATTATCTCGACAAGAATCCTGAAATCGCAAATATGAATTTGGAGGTAAAAAAGTGAGGTTTTTGATTATAGGTTGTGGGAGCATGGGACAAAGGCGTATAAGATGTTTAAAAGCGCTTGGGCATACAAATATAGTTTGTTATGATACAAATATTGAAGCGGCTAAAAATGTGGCAAAAAAGTATAATACCGATCATAGCAATTTTGTAATACATTATGATATGATGGATAATGTAATGATGGTATGTACTCCACCTTTAACAAAACAAAAATATATAGACTTTGCAGATTATCATAATATCCCATGTTTTATTGAGGCAGATATAAAATGCTATGAAGGAAATTATTATCCTTCATCGACAATGCGCTTTCATCCTGCGATACAAAAGATAAAAAAAGCATTAGAAGATAATATGTTGGGTAAAATATATACTTTTTCTTATCACATGGGACAACATATAAAGGATTGGCATCCAAATGCGGATTATTCGACATATTATGCCGTTCAAAAAGAAAGTGGCGCCGCACGGGAAATGTTATGCTTTGAATTATCTTGGTTATCGTATTTTTGGGGAAAGCCTACGGATATAAAAGGCTTTATAAGAAAAACCCTTAATGACTCTGATATATTAGCTGATGATGTTTATGCCTCAGTAGTTACATTTAATAAAGCATACGACATGGTTGGAACTGTATTGATTGACATAGTGTCACGTCCGGCAGTTAGAGAACTTCGTATTGTAGGAGAAAAAGGGATTCTTTTATGGAATTGGCGAGATAATTTTTTTAGCATTCAACATAATGATTGTAAGGAAGAACTTTTTCAAATTCCACATTATTTATCAGAAGAAGGATACAATCAAAATATACCTGAACATATGTATATCGAAGAAACTAAAGCCATAATTTCTAATATACAAAACAATCAAAATTCTGTTTTTTACAATCATGAAGAGGAAAAAGCTGTTATAGATATGCTTTATAAAATTGAGATCGGTCAAACCATAAAAAATAAAACGAAAATTGAAAGGAATGATTATAAATGACAAGTAAAGTAAAATTATGTAATAAAGTTATAGCTGAGTTTATTAAAAATGAGGAGGAAAAACATGAAAAAGCTTGAACATGATTTGTTGACATCAAAATACACAGAGGTTTACCACGAAGAACGTGAGAATATGCATTACAATGCACCTCATCATTTTATGGTTGCCAAAGCCAGTTTGGACGGGAGTAAAGGTGATAGAGAGGGCGAGAGATTTTTGGTGAATGTTGATTTCCAGGAGGGACCGATTAAGGAATGCGGCGTAAATGGTGTTCACAATGAGGACCTTATCGCGATGGTGATATGCCGCCTTGAACATTTTCAGAAATCCGAGTTTTCCTGTCGTGAAAATGCTATTGCAATAACTAAGCTTGAGGAAGCCTTGTTGTGGCTGAGAAAACGAACCATGGGCAGAGAAAAAAGAGGCGTAGAGGGCACCAATAAGGCGTAATAACTGTATCACAAAAGGAGGATCATATGTTTCCGAGCAAGACACAAATAGAAGCAATCATAGTGGAACTTCAAAAAATAATGAGGCTGCAGGATTGGGATATTAAATTATCATATTTGTCGGCAGTTGAAATGTATAGGGATACCGGCGATATATCTACTATAGCCGATTGCTTAAGGAGCCGTCCACATCATCTTGCCACAATAAAGATGTGTTATGAAGCAGACAAAACCAGCAATGTTGTTGGAAACTGGTATCTTACTCTTGTTCATGAAATGTTTCATATACTAATTGATGAATTTGATTACGCGACAGAATTTAAGGTCGATCATGACGATTATAGTTTGCCAAAGGAAAGGCTTGTTTGTAATTTGGCAAGGATGTTTGTAAAGCTTTATCCTGAAAAAAATTTTGATAGCATATTAAATAATCAAGATAATGAATGCAAGACTGAATAATACAAATATTAAACTGGAGGTCATTTATGGATTTACGCTATTTAGTTCCTTCTGGAGCACATACATATAGCCGATCGATGGATTGTTTCCCTTTAAATGCTCCTGAATATATTGTTAAGGGTAAAGGATGTCATGTATGGGATTATGGAGAAAAGGAATACATTGATTGGGGTATGTCTTTGCGTAGTGTTATTTTAGGCTATGGATATCCTGATGTTGACGAAGCGGTAAAAAAGGCTATAAATAACGGTATAAGCTTTACAAGGCCATCATATTATGAATATGAGCTTTCTAACTTAATGCATTTTATTATTCCATGTGCTGAAATGGTTAAATTCGGGAAAAGTGGTTCCGATGTTACCAGTGCTGCCGTGAGATTGGCAAGATCATATACCGGTAGAAATACTATACTTGTAGCAAAAGAAAATCCATTTATAAGCCAACATGACTGGTTTATAGGCACAACCTTCGTAAATGGTGGAATTCCTGATTATTCTGTAAACGATACTATTTTATATTCATACAACAATATAGAACAATTAGAACAGATTTGCAGAAAAAATAGTATAGCAGCTATAATTATAGACCCCGCTACAGTTAATATTACAAGAGAAAATTTACAGTATATACGCGACACATGTAATAAATTTAGTTGCGTTATGATAATGGATGAAGTTATTTCGGGGTTTAGATATCACATTAGCGGAGTACAGGGAATGTTTAAAATAACTCCAGATTTGGCCACTTTTGGAAAAGCAATGGCAAATGGATATAGTATTTCTGCTTTATGTGGTAAACGTGAACTTATGGAATTAGGAGATCGTGAATGTGGTGATGTATTTCTTTTGTCCGGAACTTATAATAGTGAAACAACAGCATATGCGGCAGCATTGGCAACAATAAATTCTATGATTAAACACAAATGTATTCCATATGTAACGGTTATTGGCTCAGAATTAATGAAAAAATTTAAAAATTTAATTGAAAAACATTATATACAAGAAAATATTTTTCTTAATTCCATATATTCATGCAATCCATCTATAAGTTTTTCATCAATGGAACTTAAAACATTATTTGACCAGTGTATGGTTTCTCAAGGAATTTTAATGCCGTATATAGCACCAAGTTTTGCACATGACGATATAGACATTGACGTCACATTAGAAGCATTTGAAAATGCTTTATTGGTTTGTGAAAAAGCAATAAGAAATAACGATATATTACCTTATTTAATTGATAAACATGTTGAAAAACCAGTATTTCGTAAAAGGGTGATGCTATGAAAACAGTCATAACAGAGTTAACGAAACCGCATGTTGAGCAAATATTATTGTATCACAGTAGTCACGGTTTTGACAAGGATTTAATTGATATTAAGGAAAGAATAAAAGATTTTGGAGAAATGAAAAGTGAACTAACTTCGTTAAATTTCTGTTTGGCTGTTCCGGCAAACAAAAAAAACGTTTCATCTGTTGAAATATGCGTAATGCATAATTTAACTTTGTCAGCTTTAGAGTTTCAGGCGAAAGAATTTGAAAGATTTATTGATAAGCTCAATTTTATAATCGACAGTTTACCGGAAAACGAAAAAAGCGTAATAAAATCAAGATATTTCAATAAGTATAATACGGCAAAAGAATTTAAATATGTTGCTAAAGAGGTAAATTATAGCGAGGATTGGTGTGAAGAATTAAATAAAAAGGCACTGGAAAACATACGCCAAAAATTAAACGGTGTGAAAATAACATGGAGTGAGGTATAACCCGCCTTTAATACGCTTTTTGTTACAATTTGTGTGATATTATAATATTGTAAATACTTTTTATAAGTTTTACCTCCTTAGCTCATTGTTGGAACATTCTTATAGGCTACGCCAATATTGGCGTTTTGCCTTAGAGAAAAGTTCCAACTATTTTTTTTGTAAAAATTTAAAATGAAAAGGTGATTTTATGGCTAAGAAAGCTATAAATTTTAAAAGCAAACAAGCTGAACAGAATTGGATTAAAGCGGTACACTCTATACCGTCAAAAACACAACCCGGGAAAAGTGTTGCAGAGGCAAGTCCTGGTAATACTCCGCTTAAAGTAAAAGGCAAAAGCGTAAAAGTAAAGCATAAGAAAGGTTAGTGATCGTATGCCTCTTAAAAAAGGAAAATCAAGTAAAGTCGTAAACTCAAATATTAAAGAACTTGTTGACGAGTATACCAAGGGCGATGGAAAAATTGGAAACATAAAACCTAAAAACAAAAAACATGCTCAAAAAATAGCTGTGGCAATTGCTTTAAAAGAATCCGGGAAAGGTAAATCAAAAACATAAAATAGGAGTGGTTTTATGGCAAAGAAAAAGTGTAAAAAAGGAATTAAAAAGCCTTAACAAATTTTAAGTTGGAGTAAACGAATGAGTATATTGGAAGAATTGGAATGGAGACGCAAATGCAAATTTGATAAATTATTTTTTTTTAAGGAATGTCTTAAAATAAGAAACAAAAACGGTAACATAGTAGCATTTGTACCTAATGAACAACAAGAATCATTAGTTAACATAGTAAATGAATGGAAAATAAAATATCCAGATGAAAATACGCGTCCAACTCTTTTTGTAATTATACTTAAAGCTCGTCAGATTGGATTTTCAACATGTACAGAAGCTATGTTTTTTCATGAATTATGTTATAACTCGAATAAAATAGCTATGATTATAAGTTATGACGATGATTCGGCACAAAACATTAATGATATGTCGGATAGATTTTATCAATATATGCCTTTAGGTGTTAAACCAATGAGAAGGCCATCTAGAGGCAAAGGAATATTACTTGAAAATCCGACAAATAATCAAAATGAATTTGAAAAAAATCCTGGTTTGCAAAGTAAATTTTTAATAGATACCGCTAGAAATTTATATGCAGGTTCATCATATACGATAAACTATCTTCATATATCTGAACTTGCAAAATGGCCTAATGCAAAAACAACATTAGCTTCATTAATGCAGGCGGTTCCACAATATGGCGGTATAGTTATTATTGAATCTACCGCTAACGGACTTGAATATTTTCATAAATTATGGGAGGAAGCTAAAAGAAAACAATTAAACTATACGTGTATATTTGTTGGCTGGCATCAACATAAAGAATATATTTTAAATTTTGATAGCGATTATGAACGTAAACTTTTTGAAGAATCAATAACAGAAAAAGAAATAGACCTTCAAAAATTATTAAATCTTACACTTGAACAATTACATTGGCGCAGGGAAACGATACGAAGTCCTAAGATCAATGGTGATGAAAATATTTTTTGTCAAGAATATCCGGCAACTGATGAAGAAGCATTTTTAACTTCCGGGCGTCCTGTATTTGATCGCATAAAAATACAAGCAAGAATTAAATATCTTGAAGAAAAATATGAGAAAACACCTCCAGACATTGGTTATATAGAATATGACGAAAAAACGCAAAAATATAAGTTTGTAAAAGATGAAAACGGAACAATAATAATTTATGAACATCCTAAAAAAAATTATCCATATGTAATAGGTGGAGATATAGCCGAAGGATTAATTGATGGTGATTGGAGCGTTTCACAAGCATGCGATAATACAAATGGTAACCAAGTCGCAAAACAAAGAATGCATATACATCCTGATTTATGGGCTATTGAACAGATAAAACTTGCAAAATATTATAATAATGCATTAATAACAGATGAAGTCAATAATCATGGCCATACTACAATATCGGCATTACAGCGCAATAATTATTGGTTTCAATACAAGCGTGAATCATTTGACCATATTACAAAAACAATTCAACAAAAATTTGGTTTTGATACTAAAGAGCAGTCAAGACAAAGAATTATTGATAGGCTTCGTGCTATTGTAAGAGATGAAATTTATCTTATAAATGACATTGAAACATTAAAAGAAATGATGACTTTTGTATATAACAGCCAAGGGAAAGAAGAAGGGGAAACGGATTGCTTTGATGATTGTGTTTTATCAATTGCAATTATGCATGAAGGAAGAAGTCAGCAAAAATCAATACCGCCTTATATAGAAGATAATTTTGGAAAATCTGCTGAATTTGTTCATCCTTCAGTTAAGATAGATGCTGCTAAAAATCCGCAAATTAAAAGATATTATCAAAAAAAATATGAACAAAATAGAATTAAAATCGGAGGTCACAATGAATTTTGAATCAAAAAATGTTCCGGAAATTCGCATCGCTCCAGAAAATAAAGCTATAAATCCAGACAAAATACCTAAAAGACCGGAAGAAAAACAACCCGAAATGTTTGAAATGAATATTGATCAATTGCTTGCATTTATGTCTTCACATTTGGAAATGAAGGTCAATATGCAACAATATAATGACCCGTATGATTTTAGACAAACAAAGACGAAAATACAAAAAATTGATATGACTGCCCTTAGAATTTTGGAAAGGGCTTTTTTAATGCATCTTGTACAAGATCATGGATACGGAGATATATTGCTGAAATCAGGTGATTAATATGGATTTGCTGCAACCGGTCAAATCCCTTATAAAAAGGGGGAAGAAAAAAGTGGAAGATTATTTTAATGAACAAAATATGGTAGAAGAAGCTCAAAAACTTAACGAAGAATTCGATCTTGCTAAAAATGAAAAAATTAAATGGGATGCTAAATTTGATCGGGAAGAACAAATTTATATGGGAGATAGAGAATTTGGAAATATATATTCTTCGTCTACAAAAAATGATTCAAGGACAACAGTTCGAGTAACGGAAACCTTTATTGAAGCTCAAATTGATTTAAACATTCCAGACGCGGTATTTAAACCTGTGGCAAAGGATGATGAAAAAGCGGTAAGAAAACTGCAATCAGAGGTTGATTATACATTGCGAAGTGGAAATCTTCAGGAAATAAATTCTATTGCTGAAAGAGAAGTAAAAAAACACGGAATTACAGTTTATAAGGTACTTTGGAATAATAAAGATTATGGCGGTTATAGGGGACGGCCTGAAATCATATCGATACATCCTAAAAACATATTATGGGCAGCAGGATGTACTGACAAAAATAAATGTCAATGCTGGTATCATGTTGAGAATGAAACTCTCCAGGAATGCAAAAAAAGATATGGGAATGCGGCAGATATGCTTCCCAAATTAGGAGAAAGAGCCGATCTTGTATATGACCAAGTTGGAACACGATATTTGTCCGACGTAAACAAAACAAACGATATAACCAATAATCCGGACATATATTCAAGACCTAATGAACATCCACTGGCAAAATATATAATTATTGAAAAATGGTATTTAGATGAAGACGATGAATGTTGTTTAGTAGTATTTTCAAACAATTGTATACTTTTGAAAAAACCAAAATTTTATCACAGACGCAAGTATAATTCCGATGAAGAAACTTTTGAATTTGATGAAAACGGAAACGAAGCTTTACTTGATACTGAAATAATGACGGAAGATTATTATCAGGAAAAAGAAGAAAACGGTATGAAAACAAATGAATTAAAACTACCTAAAAACGAAGAAGTACCTTATTATCTTCCCAAGGGTGTTGAATCAATACCAATAGTAATACAGAATAATATACCAAGAAGTAAGGCTATTACCGGTATATCAGATACGGAAAGAACTTATGATTATGAACAGTCCATGAAAAAAATGATTAACAAACATGAAGAAAGAATACTCCATGGAAATACAAAAATATTGTATAACAAAAATACAGAAGAAGAATCATCGCAATTGATAGATAATGATGATTTAAATATTATACCCGTAAATGACGTAAATGGATTTAAGGACTTTGAATTTAAAGACAAAGGAAAGGAAGCTATTGAATTTTATAATTTTTTACAAAATCAGCTTCAATATCAAATGGGTATTAACCAGGTATGGCAAGGAGCTAATCAAGGAGAGGCAAAATCGGGCAAAGCTATACAATCTCTTGTAAATCAAACAGCGGAAAAAATAGGAATAAAGGTAAATGAAAAAAATATTGCATATAAACGTATTTATCGTTTGTTGTGTGATTTTATACTTTGCTTTAGCGATGGTAACAGACCTTATAGATTAGACAATACTCTTGAGCCTGAATACGGAACATTTAATAGATATGAAATGTTGAAGAAAGATGATTCCGGAAATTGGTTATATCCTGATATGGATATAGAAATAAGTGCTGAACAGGGATTTCCGAAAACTAAAACATCAATGATGGAAATGATTTTAACATTGGCTTCCGGTGGATATTTTGAAGCTAATACTAAAAATCAACTTGTATGGCAAACTCTTGCAAAACTTGGATTTCCTCAAGCAGAAAGTATTTTACAGTCAATCACTACGGAAATACAAAATCAACAAGCTATGGAACAGCAGGCGCTATTGTCTCAAAACAACGTGCAAGGAATGGCAACAAATGAACAAAGTCAACTTGCTAAAGTTATTAACATGCTTCCTGAAGATGTTAGAAAAGAATTTCAGAGTTTACCGCCAGAACAGCAAGCTGCAATAATGGAGGGCAGAAATGTATAATAAAACAATATTGATTATAGGTGGAACTGGAACGCTTGGAACCGCTTTAATCGATGAACTTATAAAACAAGATGTATGGTCAATACGTATATTTGCAAGAGACGAATACAGAATGTGGAAAGTAAAACAAAAATATGAAGATCATTCAAAACTTCGATATTTTATTGGTGACATACGGGATAAAGACAGATTAAATCTTGTTTTTGAAAATGTTGATATAGCAATAAATTGTGCCGCAATGAAGCATGTTTCGATGTGCAATGAATCTCCTTTTGAATCATTGAAAACAAATGTTATAGGAGTACAAAATGCTCTTGAATGCGCTATTAAAAATAATATAAAAATTTTTGTGCAAATAAGTACCGATAAAGCCGTAAATCCCGAAAACATTTATGGATGCACAAAGTTAATGTCAGAATACCTTGTTTTAGACGCTCCAAATTGGCAAGGTAAAAATAGAACAAAGTTTATCATAATACGAAGTGGAAATATTGCTGAAAGTTCAGGAAGCGTATTAGAGATATGGAAAAATCAATATTGCGAAAACAAACCTTTAACGGTAACAAATTTAGAAGCAGAAAGATATATCGCCTCAAAAGAACAAATTGCATCAGCTATTATTAAAATTATTCCTGAAGCTTCTAACGGCTTGTATATTCTTAATATGCCAAAAGTAAAGGTAAAAGACCTATTAAACCAATTTGATAATCCTGAAATAAAAATAACGGGATTACAGACTGGAGAAAAAATGAGCGAAAAACTTTACCGAAAAAATGAAAAATGTACGATAATAAATGTTGTGGAAAATAGAGGTGATGATCGATGATGGGCATTCAATCAGAATTAGATTGGAGATCAAAGGAAGATGCTCGAATACTTCAAATGGCAGAAGAAATAAAACGTGATACAAAACGCATGACGGCAGCTCAGAAAATAGCCGAAAAAGAAATGACAGCTATGAAATCAGTAGTAAAAATGAAGCCGGTAAAATCAAAAATATCTAAATCAACCAAAAAACAGAAAGGTGGTGTATAGTATGGCTTACGGAACAGCAAAGAAAGCTAAATCAGTTGGTATGACTCCTGCAAAAGGAACTTTTATCGAAGGTAGCGCAGGACCAGGAAAAGTAGCTCTTGGTGGACGTATCACAAAAGGTGGCGATTTACGGGCACGTTCTGGAATGAATAAGGGCAAAATGCCTAAATCAATGTAATTTTCAAAAGCATTTTAAAAGTAATTTTTTTATTACCGTGAGAACGGGAAAAAACTCAAGTTTTATGGAGGATATTATATGTTTGAATATATTAAACTGCCGTTTATGGCAGAAGATACAGGCGCAAGTACTGGAAGTGAAAGCAGTACGGGGAATGAAGCCGGTTCCCAGGAAACAAATAATGAAACTACCCAAACAGGCGTTATAAATGGTGAAGCCGTACCAGATGGTAGTAAACCTAGTGCAGCATGGGCTGAAATGAGAAGAAAAGCTCAGGAAGCAGACACATATAAAACAAAAATTGATACTTATGAAAAAAAACTTGAAAGACTTAATAAATGCATTCCGGATGGATATTCTTCATTAGATGAATATCTTGATGCCTACGAATCTGAAATTCCGAGTCCTGAAACATACAATAATACAAATCAAACAGTTAACAATACGACAATTGACGAAAATAAAATACTTGAAACTGTTTTAAAAAAAGTTGAAGAAATGCCCGTCATAAAACAAACGGTAAAGGAAAGACAAAACAGATTCTTAGTTGAAAGTTATACTGCCGTACAAAAAAAATTCCCCGATGTAAAAAAACCGGAAGATATACCGGTTGAAGTATGGAATGCATGGGAAGAAGGAAAAAGCGGCAGAAGTCTTTTAAGCCATTTAAAGGAATACCGTTATGATAACGATATTGAAAATGCGCGTAAACAGGGTGCCGGACATGCAAAAGCTCAGGCAATGGGTGTTGCGCATACAAATCAAGTTCAAGGAACTACTGATAAAAACGAATATGATAATATAACGGTTCCGGATGATGTTAAAAACATGATGATGCGCAATAAATTATTGCGAAAAAAAATCCAAGAAGACCCTAATTATATCAAAAAACAATATGCAACAAAACATAGATAACGGAGGAATTACGCCTCCGTTATTTGTTTGGAGGCGATATTATGTTTGAATTTCTAAAATTCAAAAAAGCAGGAATAGATAGTTTATATTCCGAAAAAAATCTCCCGGCGTTAAGCGGTTACGCACTTTATGTCGGTCAGGCTCTTAAAGTTACCGGTGGTGCTTTATGTTATGCCGATTCAGCCGATACGGTATATGCTATATCAAATGTATCCGCGGCAAGTTCCGTGGTAACCGCGTCATATTATCCCGATGTATTTCCGGTAAATGACAATCAGATATGGAGAGCTTCAATTGCAACTGCGGCAACTGCCGCAACTCTTGCGGGTACAAAAATCAATCTTTCTACCGCTTCAGTAGGAACTGCTGTAAATGCTGCTGCTGCCGGTACTGGATTGCTTTTGTACGGTATTTCTACGGCAAGTACGCCGTCAACCAGCGCGGCTTATGTTATCTTTGCGCCGGCAATATAAAGGGGTGATAGATTATGATGAATTATTCAGATACCGAATTTAAAAAGTTAATAGGACGTTACGATACGCATATATTTGCGTATATGGAAGAAGTAGGCGCATCTGAGGGCGATAAAACAATAGTAAACGTACTTTTTAACAGGACGGAAACTACGGAACCGGCTGTCGCTATCAGTGGAAGCGGTGCTCATACTGATTTGAAAAAGTATAAAGGTACGCGTACTTATGAAGACCTTCGTGAGTTGTATACAAAAAATATTGAATTTGAAGAATTTACCCAATCAGAACAATTCGGCAGAAAACTTCTTGACGATAACAAGATTTGGGAACTTGAAAACAGATCGGCATCTATGATGAGAGCTTATTATCGTACTTGTGAAAATTTTGCAGCTTCAATATTTAACAATATAAGTTCTTCGTCTTTTACAAAAGACG
>Ga0265297_10004777_pt1 | contig 21613 bp, 28 predicted proteins | sample Munlanlwell13791_FD_192502 | JGI IMG/M metagenome (GOLD analysis project Ga0265297, IMG submission 192502) | Leachate microbial communities from a municipal landfill in Southern Ontario, Canada - Leachate well 137-91 | ecosystem: Engineered > Solid waste > Landfill > Unclassified | place... | reverse complement strand
ATGTAAAATTACATTTTTCACATTTAAACACTTTTCCTTTTCTATTTCTTTTACGAGTCCAACCACAAGCTGAACACCTTTGACTAGTGTAAGTTGGAGAAATGTGAAGAACTTGGACACCAAGTTCTTCACATTTTAAGTGCAACTTGTCAAAAATATCAGTATAAGTCCAATGAGACATAAATCTAGAATTTCTAGATTTATATCTCATATTCTTAATTTTTTCTAACTTTACTGTTTTAAAGTTATCTAAGTTTAATTGATTGATAGTCCAATTAATATAATTTTTTCTATGTTCTTGAGTTTGTTTAAAGTTTTTAGAACCTTTTTTCTTATTAGATAAAGTTTTTTGAATAGATTCTAAAGTATGATTATGTTTACAAGGAGTAGAATAAAAGTTATTAGAAGCTGAAATAGTATTTTTAATTCCTATATCTATTCCTAAAGTTTCTCCTTTTTCTCTTAATATTTGTTCTTTTTCAAACATAAAAGTAATAGAAGTTTTAGAAATTCGTATTCCTTTTTTTAGATTGTAATTTTCATTAATTAATTTATTAAAATGTTCTGTTTTTTTGATAGGAATATAGAATATTTGTTTATTTCCTATTGAAGATAGCTTTACAAATATATCAAAAGAATTATCAGAGTTAATTATTTCTATAAATCTAGAATCTAGTTCAGGAGATACTGATTTTAGATTAGGTTTTGTTAAAATAGTTCTATCTATTTTTCTTTGAAGTTTCTTTGTATTTGTTTTTAACTTCATAAGTTCTTTGAGTTTATGTAATCTTTGTTTATGTTTTTGCATTGTCCCTCTAACGATTCCAGACGCTTGCTTGCCAGCGGATTGAATCGCTCTTTGGGACAGCCAACTATCATTAATTTGATTTGTTATAGACTTATCTAAAAGGTTTGAGATTTTTTTATCTTTATTTTCCCAAAGTATATCTACAAACTTTTGAGTAATTCTTTTATATTCATCTATAAATAGATTGATAGAGTTAAGTTTATTTTTATTAGAGAATTTGATACTTGATTTAGTTGATCTAATAATAATATTTTTATCGTTTTTAGTCATTTAAATTTATATTTTGTTCTTGACTTTTAATATTAAGTTTAGTATTATATATTTCGATAAATAATAAGAATTTCCTTTTATTATGTTAATAATATTTTGCTATTATTTTAAATAAAATTGAAAAGAATTGTTAATTTGTTTTGATACATATTGAATAAAGATTATCATAATTCCAACAATTATAATTAACATCTGGAAGTATCTCATTTGGGTCTGACTCTACTACTTTCCTTTTAGGTAATGTTTTAATTAATTCTTCTAAATGATTTTCATCTTTAATAATAATTTGTTTATCTTCGGTTTTTATTTCAGCTAAATATTTTTCTTTTTTGGGAATATTTCTCAACATCTCCTCAGGAGGACATTTTAAAATGTTTTTTTAGTGTCAGACTTTGAAATAGTTTTTTTATTAATATCTTTCGAAATAGTTTCAAATAAAGATTTCTCATCAGTTTTTTTATTTTTTGACTCTAAAGTTTTTTTAATATCTTTTTTCTTTATATTTTTTTTAACTTTCATTTTTTTCTTAGCCATAATTTTCTCCTTTTAATTATAATTTAATAACACACAAACCCACGGTCTTCGCTTAAAATATTTCCATTTCCATCTACAGTAGTCGAATATGGATCTTCAAATATAATTTTTTCCATTTCATAATCGTTGCCCTCAATTTGGTCCGCAATAATTATATCTTGATCCCCATACTCTGCTATTAATTTTTTAATATTTTCAATCAATTCTGAAGCTTTCATTTTTTATATTCCTTATAATAATTTAGCTATTTAATAATTTTCTGCATTGATTATTAAAATCGTCAATGTATTTTTGATTTTGCTTTTGAATATTTTTTACATGGTTTTTTCCTAAAGATAAACCATCCGCATTAACATCATTTATAAATTTTTGGTTGTCTAAACAATTTAAAAGATGTTCAAAACTATCTTCAGATATTAAAATTCCATCTTTTAATTTTTTAGCATCTAATTTTACCATTTTTTACTCCTTAAACATTTAAATTTTTAAATTCCAGTACTTCCAAAACCCCCTGTGTTTCTAGAAGTTTCATCTAAATCTTCAACTTCTATAAATTCTACTTTTGGAACTATTGCTATTTTTCCTTGAGCTATTCTATCTCCATTTTTAACAACAAAGTCTTCTGTTCCTAAATTAAATAAAATACACATTAATTCTCCTCTGTAATCTGAATCCAAAGTGCCCGGACTATTTGTAATAGTAATTTTGTTTTTAAAGGATAATCCGCTTCTTGGTCTGATTTGCATTTCATATCCTTCTGGAACAGCAACAGATAGTCCAGTTTTTATAATGTTTTGACACATACTTGGAATAATAATTGATTCTGTGTCAATTAGAGCATGTATATCAAACCCTGCAGATCCATCTGTTTGATACTTAGGAATAATAGCATTCTGATTAAGTTTTTTCCATTTAACTAGAACTTTATTATTTTGATTATCCTTTGATATATAATCTAAAAGAAAAGAGATATTTTCCGAAGTGGAGGATAATAAATTGATAATATCTTTAATAACCTCTTCGTATAAATAACTTATTTCATTACTTGCTCCACTTCTAATCTTTTCAATAGATATCCCAACAGAAGAATTATCTGCAACCTGAGACATCATTTTTTTAAGATTTTTTAATGGTTCATTCATTTTTTCTCTTATAGAGAAAGAATATTGATTTATTTTTAAAACCTTTTCTTTTAGATCCGGAGATAGTTTTTCAAAATCTTCTTTATATTTTTTATCCAATGTTTCTGAAATTATTTGTGAAAAACTCTTTTCTACGCCTAAATTATTATCTAAATTCTCTTTTTCATTACTCATATTTTTTCCTTATATAAAATATTTATTTTGTTTTTAGCATTTACTCCAAGAGCAAGATTTACACCTCACACATCCCTCAACTCTAATAAGTTTTTCTCCACATTGAGGACACTCTTCTCCACTCACTGCTTCTCCTTCTTTTATATATTTTTTAAGAACTCTAGCAATAGCCTTAGAAAAAGACATAAAATCTCCCCTTGTTTTTTCTAATTGATGAACAACAAAATTTACATTACATCCATGTCTTAAATTACTAGAAATTAATCTAGTTATTGCTTCATAGTCTTCTCCAATATATGTAGAAATATTATTATGTATAACTTTTTCATCATCAGATTCTTCACTAATACAATATTGTCCTCTAGCTTTCTTAATAATACTTCCACCTTTTAAAGATTTAGAAATAATATTATCTTTATCTTCTCCTGCAAAAACTTCATAAGGATTTTCATTTAATTTTCCAACTAATACAAAATAAGGGGTTCCTTTTACAGATACATGAAAAATATCACAGGGTAATTTTTTAGGACGTTTAGGGGCATCGTGATATTGAATAGAATTATCTTTATTTGGTTTTGAATCATTAATTAATATTCCACTACGACATCCATCTCTATAAACAGTAATCCCTTTACATCCAGAACTATAAGCTGTTTCATAAATAGTTTTAACATCTTCAACAGAAACATCTGAAGGTAAATTTATAGTTGAGGAAATGCTATGATCTATGAATTTATTAGCTGTAGCCTGTAGAATTACTCTATTTTTCCAACATATATCATAAGCACAAGATTTATAATATGGAGATTGAGATATATCATCATTATTACATATTTTTTGCCAATCTTTTAGTTTTGGATGAAATACTTTAAAATTCTTATATTTGTCTCCATTTGTATCAACAAAATCAGGAGTAGAATTATCTCCCTCTGTTATTTTTTTTCTTCTGTTATAAAACATTGAATATAGTGGTTCAATTCCAGAAGTTGTTTGAGTTAGCAAAGATATGGAGTTATGCGATATAATTCCATTTTCTAAAATATAATAATGGACCTTATCAACCTCAATATCCATAGCATCTATATTACACTTACTAATATTCGAGACCTCAATATATTCATATTCAATATCAGTTAAATCAATAATCATTTTTTCTCCTAATTATAAATTATTTGCAATTTCTTTTATTTTTTGTTCCACATCTAATATTACTAGATCTTTATTATTACGATAATCATTTTCCCAAATAATAATTACTTTACTGCCAAATTTTTTTTGAATACTTTTTATCCTATTTTCATCTTTTTCTCTTATTGTTTTACTAATTTCATCATTATAAAAAATAGGATTTCTGTGCCAAAAATCTCCATAAAACTCAACAACAGTATTGATATCTTTTATATAAAAATCAACAATAGCTATTTTTACATTATTTTCCCATATAAAAAATTTATACTCTTTGTCTCCATAATAAATTTTATTAAATTTTTTATTAAAAATATTATATAGTTTATCACAAAACTGTAGCCCAATAATCGATTGTTTATTAATATAATTATGTTTATTTATCTTATCCTCTAGAATTTTTTCATACTTTTGTGTTCCTAGGTCTAATCCATATTTTTTAATATAACATTCTTTTGTATGAACATACTTTATTGTTTCTCTCCATTGATAATATTTTTCTGGACCTTTTATATCTCCATATTTATTAACAAAATTTTCTAAAGTAAGTCTCTTTTTTTGATTATTTTCTTGATATTTTTTTGCCCCTTCTATTTTTCCATATTTTTTTATATATCTATCTAGTGTTGACGTTTGTTGTCTATTCTTTAATAATTTTTTGGCCTCAATAATGTCCCCATTGCACTTTTCTATCCAATAACTTAACCTAGTTGTATGAGATATCAATTTTTGACATTTTTTTAAATTCTCGGAAGATTTTAACGAAAATTCATTAAATTTTTTTTCTCCTTGTATTTTTCCATGTCTTTTAATAAAATTAGATTTGTTCCCAGCGACACCTTCTCTCCATTGATTATAAATACTTTCTCCATTTTCCACCCCATGTCTTTTAATACAGTTCTCTAAACTCATACTTGTATTTATATTTTTTCGTTTTTCTTTAAATATTGTTTTTCCTTCTTCCCCATATTTAAGTATATATTTTTCCTCACAAAAGCTCCTACAGAATTTATAATAATATTCAATAGCCTCTATTTCTCCGTATTTATCTAAATATTCTTTCCATTTTGACGGATACAACATTTTATTAATATTTCTTTTTTTCATAACTAGCGCTCCTTTATGTTTTATATTTTATATACAATAGAAGCGCTGGTTATTCCTTTATTTATTTTTTAATTTTAATAATTTTATCTCCTATTTTTATATTTTTAGATTCTCTCCATTCAGCCTTATTTGGCTCAACTAATACTAAAAATTTATGTTCCATAGAGGATTTTACAGTTTCCTTTGTATTAAATTCAAAACAAATTCCCTCTGTATTCCCCTTCCAATATAATTTATTGATTTTATATTCAGATAAATATCTATCATAAACATATATTTCTTCGTTGCATTCAAACCATAAATCTTTTTTCTCTCTTAGGTCATTAATATCTATATCATTTACAGCGAATAATTCTTTTAAAGAGATATTTCCTCTATCTGTTTTTATTTTAATATTCTCTTCTAAGCATCCCCCAGGCGCAGCCGTTAACAATCCTACATTTCTTCTTCCGTATTTCTTCATCTCATTATATATTTCTTTTCCTCTTTCCGTTTCTTTTAATCTATTTAAAAATGGATTATCTTTTTCTAATTTATAATCCCATAATGGGAATGCTCCTAATTCTTTTGCCATATCTACAGAAGATTTATATGCTCCATCTCTCAAAGTCATATATATATTTTTTATGAATTCAAGACTTTCCTTATCTCCGTAAATATATCCACACGCAGCTATTGTATCTCCTAATCCAGTAATTCCTAGTCCAGTTCTTCTAGATTTAATACACTTGTCTTTCATCTTTTCCCATAAATTTATTTCTCTTTGTTTTATATTTATAGACTCTGGATCACTTTTTACTTTATTGATTATTTTTTCAATACACTCTACTTCTAAATCTACAAAATTATCTAAAAATCTTTCTGCTATTTGGGCATCTTTATAAAAACTATCAAAATCAAAATAAGATTCTTTTGTAAATGGATTAATTACATATCCAAAAGCATTTAATGCAAGTAAAATGCAAGAAGAATTTGCAGCCAAGGGCAATTCCGAGCAAGGGTTAGTACTAATGGTTTTTAGTCCAAACGCTGAATAACAATCTGCTGGGCTTTCTCTTCTTATTGTATCTATAAAAATAATTCCTGGTTCTGCTTGTTTCCAAGCGTTTGTCATTATTTCATTCCAAACAGATTGAGCATCAATATACTTAACTATTTTAGGATTGTCTGAATCTACTGGCCATCTTAATTGATATTCTTCTTTTTTGTTTACTGCCTTCATAAATTCATCTGTTATCATAACCGAAATATTTGCTCCATTTATTTTATTTAAATCTATTTTTGATCTAATAAAATTTAAAATATCTGGGTGATGAACAGATAAACTTAATAAACATGCCCCTCTTCGATTATTTTGTCCTACCTCTCGAATAGAGTTAGAATATCGTTCTGCAAATGAAACAATTCCAGTTGAACTTTTTGCTGCATTTGTAGTTTTGCTACCACTTGGTCTTAAAGTAGAAAGGTCAATTCCGATTCCTCCGCGACGCTTACTGGTATTTACTAGCTCTTCATCTGTTAGCATTATTCCGGAATAAGAATCAATAGGAGATTCAAGCACGTAACAATTTGAAATTGTTACATATTGGTATTTATTTCCAATCCCATACATAGGAGATCCCTGTGGAACAATTCTTTTAAAATGATCTAAATAATCAAAAATCTCATCTTCCATCATTGGGTTTTTGAATTTATTTTTTTCTATTCTAGCTATTTCTTTAGCTATTCTCTTATGCATCATAGTTGGAGAATTTTCCACAAATTCATCATTTTCATTTTTTAATGCATATTTATCCACAAAAACTTTAGCAGCTAATTCATCTCCATCAAAATATTCTAAAGAACTTTTAAATGCTTCATCATAAGTATAAACTTTATTTTCTCTCTCCATTTTCTACTCCAACTGTAAAACTAAATTGTATTTTTATATTCTCATTATATCGGAAATTTATCACTTTCCAAATCATAAATTCCCATTTTTAAATATTTTTGAATTTAACTCCTCTCTTGTTGTTTTTTTAAAATCTTTAATAATATCAAATATTTCATCGAATTTTTTATTCTCAAAAATCTCATTTTGAGAAAAGCTTATTACTTGTCTATCTCTTGCGCTTCTTTTAATAAATTCTAAAGATCTTAAACATTGAGGAAGTGTATTTTTAGAATGACATTTATTAACTCCATAAAAATCCGTATATCCATCTATATTTTTACAATCCATTCCTAAAAGAAAAATTGGATTACATCCAAAAAGAAAAGCTAATTGATAAGCGATACTACTAGTGCTTCCTTTTCCATATAAAAAATTAGCATTATCTGAAATTCTACTTGGTTTTGATAAAACTAATTTAAAATTATAAAAATCTTCAGTATATCCCCCGGATGTTCTTCTGCAATACTTTATTGCTTTTAACTGTTTTATTTTTTCTTTTTCTTGGGCCCAAACAGTTAAATCTTGCCAAATTAAAACAGTTGGGTCTATTAATAAAAAAGCTCTATTTATTCCAATAGTAAAATATTCATTTAAAAAAGACAAATTTTTATCTTTTAGAGAAGGTCCATTTCCAATAATAAAACAAGGTTCATTTATTAAAGAATCTTTCCATAAAGTTATTTTATATTTATTAATATCAATATTATTATTCATAAATTTAAAAAATTCTTCCAGGATTCTTTTATTTTAATTTTTGGATCTATAAACAAAGCTGTAGGATTAGGCTTAGATGGTTTTTTAAGAAGTTTTAATCCAACTTCTTCAGGTAACTTATCGGCTTTTTTTCTATTTATCTCTTTACAACAAACAACTACATTGTCCCAATTATCTGTTCCTCCTTTAGACCTAGGAATAATATGATCTATATCTCCGGTATTCATATTAACTTTTTTACCTGAATATTGACATAAATATTCATCACGGATAAAAACATTTCTTTTAGTGAATCTAACTGTATTTTTTGGAATTTTATTATAATTTTTAAGAATAATAATCTCTGGAAGAATTATTTTTCCACTTGTAGTTTGTATAAAATCTCCAGATACATATTTTCTATTAGCCCATTTTTCCCAAGACCAAACAGAAAAATCTTTTTTATCTACGATTTCTGCTCTCCCTGAAAAGATAAGTTTAATTGTTTTTTGTAAAGTTTTTAATCTTACTGCTAACCAAGATTTATTTAAAACTAAAACATGTTCATTTAATGAATTTTTCATTTTTTTCTTTCTTTTATTTTAAAAGTTTAAAAATAGATACTTATTCAAGCAAATCTTAACATTTCCCAAATCACTTTTCAAGATTTTTATCAAAAATATTCATTATTAATAAAAAATATTAATATAAGTCTATATTTTATAGTGTTTTATAAAAATTTTAAAATAAATTTTATTTTTTACTTGCAAAGTGAAAAAAAATCGCTATAATAAAGATCTAATATATATTATATATAATAATATTAGATCTGATCTTGATCTGATCTTTAGATCTTGATCTGATCTAATATTATCACTGTATTACTACGTAATACAGTGATATCGACACCTTGCATTCGCAAAGGTGTCGATAAAGTTTTTAATCTTGAATTCTGTTTAAATCTAGTTTGAATAAATAGCATGAATTATATTTTTCTCAAAGAAGTTTGGATTTTGTTCTATTTTACTTTTAATTATTTGTAATATTTTTTTATGTTTTTGACTAATTCTGGATTCGCTAATATTTAAAATTTTAGAAATATTTTTCATTGTATAATTTTTGTAATAATATAAAAAAATGATATTTTTTTCTAAAATAGTAAGATCTCCATTAAATATTTCATTTAAAAATTCTTTTCTATAAATTTTATTTAATGGATTTAGATTTTTTTTATCCTGAATGTTTTCAGAGAAATCTTGTTTAAAATCATCTTCTAAATTAATCCCATCAATACTTTCTATTTCTATTGGAATATATTTTTTACAATTTTTATGATATTCTGAATCTCCAATATTTAAATCTCTTAAAATCTCATAATCAAAGACTTTATCTTTTTTTGCAGACTCTAATTTTTGTCTTGTTTTATCTATTTTTTGAGCATTTAATCTAACACTTCTTGGGATTACATCTTCTTTTCTAATATTATCAATCATACTTCCAGAAACTCTTGTTCTTGCATAAGTTTCAAATTTTATTTTTTTATCCAGATCGTATTTATTCATAGCGTCTATTAATCCATCAAAACCAAAACTAATTAATTCATCAAGTTCTCTATTCCAATTAATTTTTTCAATAAGAGCATAAGCAACTTTTGTTAAAAAAGGATAATAATAATTAACTAATTCATTTCTTAAAATTATTTTTTTTCCAATATCCTTTTCTGATTTAAAATCTACCCATAGTTGATGATTTTTTTGTTTTTTATGTTTAATCATAATTTTCCTCCGTAAAAATAATGTTGATAGATTATTTGAAATTATATACAAATACTAATCACTTTTCAAATAAATTTTTTATTTTATGGTTGACTTTGCCAAAAAGTTCTGGTAAAGTATTTTCATTTCGCATAAAACCAGCTACTTAAAATTTATATTTTTTTAGTTGACAAGACAAAAACAAAATGTTAATATTAAAACAAAGGTAACGATTATTTTGTTTCAAGTAAGAAAGGTTTTATTAAAAATGAAGTTTGAACCAATAATTAAGTCTATATTAGATAATGATTTATATAAAATTTCACAACAAAATGCTGTTTTAGAATTATATCCAGAAGTAGAAGTTGAATATAGATTTAAAAACAGAGGAAAACAAAGATTCACTGAAGATTTTATTGAGGAATTAAAAAAACAAATAAATAATTTAGAAAATATTTATTTATCTGAAAATGAATACAATTGGATAAAAAAAAGAATTCCTTATTTAAAACCTTACTATTTTGAATATTTGCGAAATTATAGATTTAATCCAGATAATATTTATGTTAATTTAACAGAAGATAAAAACCTAGAGTTACAAATAGTTGGAAAATGGGTTGATACTATTCTCTTTGAGGTTCCCCTAATGGCTATCATTAGTGAACTTTATTTTAAGATGATAGATACTAATTGGGACTATGATACTCAAAAAGATAAAGCTTGTGAAAAACATAATAAACTTTCTGTTAATAACTGTTTATTTTCAGAGTTTGGAACAAGAAGGCGAAGAAGCTATAAAACTCAAAATCTTGTTTTAGAATCTTTTGTTGAGAATCAAAAAAAACATGAAAACAAATGTTTAAAAGGAACTAGTAATGTTCATTTTGCTATGAAATACGATTTAGTTCCAATAGGAACTATAGCTCATGAATTTATAATGGCACAACAAGTATTATCTAGTATTAATCACTGTAATTATTATGCTATGGAAAAATGGATTGATGTTTTTGGAACAGAACTTGGAACTTTTTTACCAGACACTGTAACTACGGATGTATTTTTGAAAGACTTTAATAGAAAATTTGCTTTTCTTTTTTCGGGATTAAGAAATGATTCTGGAGATCCTTTATTTTTGCTTATAAAATAATAAATCATTATAAAAAATTAAAGATAGATCCATTAAGTAAATATATTATTTTTTCGGATAATTTAAATGTAGATAAATGCATTCAATTAAAAAAATATTGTGACGGAAAAATAAAATGTGCATTTGGAATAGGAACTCATTTCACTGGAGATTTTTGTAATAGTCCTGCTTTAAATATGGTAATAAAACTTCATAGTTGTAATAATTTTCCTGTTGTCAAAATTTCTGATGATGAGGGAAAAGAAACTGGAGATATTGAAGCTATAAAAAATATGAAATGGATAATTAAAAATACTTTAAAGGAGAATCAATATGATTAAAAAAAAGGTTTTATATTATTCGGATTTAGACCTACAAAAAGAAGAATTTTATTCTAAAAAAGAAGCTATAGAATATGAAAAAGAAATCACATTAAATAAAGAATTAAAAAACTTTAAAAAGTTATTAAGAAAATACTTTAAAAATGAAGCATCAGATAAATTTACAATAAAATGTGAAGATTGTGATAAAATTTTAATTCGATATGATACTGAATATAACGGAATAGATAGAACATATCGTGGCAAAAAAATATTTCAAAGTGAAGATAAATGTAATGAGTTTTTAGATGGAATAAGGTGTGATAAGTGTTATCCAAAATCTGTTTCTTTATTAAGAAAGATAATAAAAGAAAATAATAAAAATATAGGTGATTTTATAGAAATGTTCCATGTAGATACGATGTGGGAATCATTAGAAAAAATTCCTCCAAAAATACAATTATATTTTTATGAATGTTTAAAATCCTATGACAAAAAGAAATTAAAAAATAGGACAACGAAAAATGAAGAATTTTGATGATTTTGATGACGATTATACTGAAGATATTGATATAAAAAATATATATCAATTATATGAATTAAGACACGCTTGTAATGTTTTAGGTGTTGATTTTATTTCTAAAAATTTAAAAATTAATCAAGGAAGAATATTTTCTTTAATAAATTCAAATCTTCATGGCTCAATATTTATTTCCGATCTATTAAACCTAAATAAAGAAGAATATAAAAAAGCGATAAAAGAAATAAAAAAAGAAGAATTAGAAATACAATTATCTATAGAAAAAGCTCATCAAAAAAATGAAGAATTAATTTTTTTATTAAAAGAAAAAAGAAAAACTTTTGCTGGGATAGGAACAAATAAAGCAAAAAGAAGATTAAATAAATTATCTAAATCTTCTAATTTAGCAAAATCTATAAGATTATCTTTAGAAATAGAAGATAAAAATATAAGTGCTAAAGATAATTATTATTATAGAGATAGAATATATGAATTAAAAAATCAACTAATAGAAGAATTAGTTAAAATATTTATTAATAATAATTGGACATATGGAGTTCACGAAAGTACTAATCCTAGCGCTTCTCATATTATTTTTTTTGAAATTCCCGATTGTGATCAAATATCTTGGCATTTTACCCCTAAAGAACCAGAAAAATACCCTAAATATGAAAAAGAGTGGGATAAAAAAGAAAATTCCACTTTAGACAAATTGGAAAAAATAACTAAAATCGTTTTAGAAAAAAATGAAATTATTTCTAAAAAAAAGGAAAATTAAATTATGAAATCTTTAAATCGTCAAAACTATGAAGAATTATATGCAAAATATTTGAATACAGAACAAATAGAAAAAAATCTTGCTCATTTTGAAAAGATTGAGGGAGAGTCTTTTTTAGATTTAGTTTGTCAAAATGGAACAACAACAGATATTGTTCTTAGAAAAAATCCAAAAAGCATTTATATGATAGACATTTGTACTGGAATAGTTCCTTATTATTTTAAATATTTACCTAAAATTAAAATTTTTAATAATGGAGCAATTGATTCTATACAAGGAATATTTAATTATGGAGAAAAAATTAAAAATATTTTTTGTCCAAATATAAATTATATTTTTGAAGATGATTTATTTTTTAATTTATCTATATTATTAGAAGAAGATGGAATGTTTGTGTTTAATGCAATAACAAATAAGCCAAATAAAGATATTACTTTTAATAAATATGAATTTAATAAAAAAAAATATATGGAAATAGATTACTTAATAGAAGAAATTTCTATAGAAATAGAGTATGGAAAAGAATTTAATTCTCCTAAAGAATATATCCAACATATCCAAATATGTGAAAATATGGATCCTCATATTACTAGCTATTTATATCTCTCTCCAGAAACATTGAAAAAAGAACTAGATAAGTATTTTAATTTTAAAATTATTAAAAACGAAAATAATGATACTTATGTATGCAAGAAAAAATAATATTTATCTTGACAAAAATTTTAATATAGATTAAATTGTATGTCGTGTTTTGTAAAAAAATTATTATAAATGAAAGGATTTAAAAATGGATAATGGTCAAATTAATTGGGAAGAAGAAATTAAAAATATATCGAAATGGATGAAAGAATATTTAGAAAAATCTGGAGCAAAAGGATACGTAGTAGGATTATCTGGCGGAATAGATTCTTCTATTGTTTCTTATTTAGCCGTAAAAGCTGTTGGAGAAAAAAATGTAATAGGAGTTTCTTTGACATGTGAAACAAGAAGCGACATGAAATTAGATGCAGAAGTTCTTTCTAAAAATTTAGGAATAAATTTTAAGGTAATTAATTTAGAAAAAACATATAATTCTATTATAGAAACTTTAATAGATTCTGGAGAAGAAGTTACAAATTTAACAAAACAAAATATAAAGTCTAGACTTAGAATGGTATTTTTATATTCAATTGCTAATCAAAATAATTTTTTAGTTGCAGGAACAGGAAACTTATCTGAAGATAAAATAGGATATTTTACAAAATTTGGGGACGGGGGAATAGATAACCTTCCTATTGGGAATTATTATAAAACAGAAATATATAAAATGGCTAATCTGATTCCAGAGATACCTAATTGTATTAAAGAAAAAGCCCCAAGTGCGGACTTATCTCCAGATCAAACAGATGAAAAAGACATAGGGATGAATTATTCTGAAATAGATAATATTTTAATAAATATAGAGAAAAGTACTGAAAACTCTTTGGATCAAGAAAAAGTTTATAAAATTAAATCTATGATAAGAAAATCAGAACACAAAAACAATTATCCTCCAAAATATGATAGAACATTATAAAACTATAAGGAATATTTTTTATGGAAAATAAGTTTTTAGAAGATTTAGAAAAAGTTCAAAGACAAGGTGCGAAAATAGAATTTTCATATTTTGATGCCATCACTGGATATATAACCGAAGAAAATAAACACTATTTAGGAAAATTTATTTGCGTTATAACATTATATATGATTACTAGACATATAACGTTTAGAGGGTATGGGGATGATAATATCCACGCTTTTTATATGGCTTGCGAAGGATTTTGGAAAGAAATAGAAAGTCAATAAGATTAACAATATAAAAGAAAAAGAAATAATATATGAAACAAAAAATTAAATTTATATTAGGATATTGTGTAACACAGATAGAAACAACAAAACATCGATTTTGGGTTTTTTATTATTGTTTCAAGTTCTGTTGCAGAATAATGAAAAATGCTTTTTTACATGATTTATCAAAATACTCATGGGGGGAAGCTAAATACTTTGCGAAAACTATATTTGATTTAAAACATAGCACTTATGGGACTCCTGAATATAAAGAAATGCTAGACAGAATTTCTCCCGCAATTAAACACCATACTTCTATAAATAATCATCATCCTGAATTTTATAAAAATAATAAGGATATAAAAATTGTAGAAATGATTGAGATGATCTGCGACTGGAAATCTGCTACCCGACGCCATAAAACAGGTAATATTTTTAAATCTTTAGAAATAAATCAAAAAAGATTTAATTTTGATGAAAATCAAATGAAAATATTTAGAGAAATAGTTGATATTATAAATTAGGAGAACTATATGAAATGTAGACAAATAGAAATATATAATAGAAAAACAAATAGATTTGACAAAATTGAGGTTAGTTCTGTTTTTAATTTAGCTGTTGTATCTGGAGAAACTTTTCCACAATATAAAAAAATAGGATACTATGGCATAAATATTGGAGTAGCCATTCCTTTTAAAAATAAAAAAGAGGGAGAACTGTTTTTTAAAAAATATTGGGATCCAGTATTTAATGAAAAGGGAGAATTAAATATTTTTTTAATTGGAGATGATGGAGAAAAAGTTCCTTTAGTTGTTAGAGAAGGGAAAGAATATGATCCCGCCTATGAGAGTATTTGTTTATTTGGATATGTTGTTCCTGATATAATTGCTGAAGATCCAATGCCTTTAATTAAAAACAAAGAAAAATATACTTTAGGTTCTATTTTTGCTGAGCTTAGAAATAAAATGAATTTTTAATTATTTTAGGAAAATAAAATATATGTTAAATTTTTTAATTTGTTTATTTATTTCTACTATATTAAGTATTAGCTTATCTATCTTATTTGTAGAAAAAGGAAAAGAATTCCCTATAAAAAAAATAAGAATTTATATCCAAAACTATTTACATAAAATATATTGGAAACTTCCACAAATGTTTTATTGTTCTGTTTGTTTAGGATTTTGGATTTCAATTTTATCCGATATTATTATAGGAATAGTTGCCCTATGTTATGGGTTTTTATATTTCTTTTGGCCTTTTAGTGGATTTATTGTTTCTGGAATTACCTGGATTCTTATGGAATATTTAAATAATCAAAGTAAAACTATTGAAATAATTAATAATATAGAAAAATAGTTTTGAATATCAAGGCGCTTTTATGAAAAATATAATTTTTATTTTATTTTGTTTTTTAATTTTTGGGTGTCAATCAGGGAATTTCTTTTGTTGCCAAAATAAAATTAATGAAGTGGAAGACGATATAGTTAAAAAAGAAATTAATAAAAATTCACAAAACATAAGTCCTGGAATAATAATAAATTATGAAAATAAAAATGAAGATCCAAAAGATGTTATATCCCCTAATTTTTTAATAGATATTCCTTCAAATACTTTATTTGTATTTGATTATTTGTATCCTAGTGACAATCAAAATATCCCTTTAACTCAGGATCAAATAACCGACAATATTAATAAAGTAAAAGAAAAAGATATAATTAAGGATGAAGTTAAAAAAAATAATTCAGTTCAAACATTAAATTTAATTATGGGAATTATTGGAATTATAATTTTCGGAATAATTTTGTTTATAATTATTTGGATGTTGATGTATCCTATTTAAAACTATGTTAATCAAAAATAAAAGGATTTAATATTTTTTCTATAATATATATTATAACATAATGCATTTAATATATTTAGGAGAAAAATATGTTTTATTTTAAAATACCAAAAAAAATGATAAATAGATTTATAGTTCTTATTTTTTTGTCTTTTATAATGGGGTGCAACTCTTCTTCTTTAAAAGAACCAGATTTTTCTCAAGTTTCAGATGGGCTAAGGTCAGCTATAGACCTAACCTCAAAAACAATAGAAGAATTAGAGTCTTCTTCTTTTGATAAAAATAACATTTTAATTACAACAAAAAAAGTCAAAGATGTTTTGATAGATACAGATAAACAAGTTTTCTCATTAGAGAAAAAGCATATTGAAATTAAGAAAGATATAAAAAAAATACAAGAAGAAAACGTCAAATTAAAAGATACATCTCAAATATTTCGATACATTATTTATGGGTCTTCCCTATTAGTTGTAGCATCTATATTTTTAGCATTTATAAAGCAATACCAATTAGCTATTTACCTTGGGGCTACGGCAATTATATCTATTGTTCTATTTGCTACTTTAATAAAATTTCTAAATATATTAATGTTAATTTCTTTTATTTTAATAATAATAGCTTTGGTCCTTGGAATAATTTATCTTATATTTAAATATTTACGATATAGAAAAGGATTGACTGAGGTTATAACAACAACAGAAATAGCTAAAAACATTATGACTGATAGCCAAAAAGATTGTATATTTAGTGACAACGGGATGGCTAATCAAGTTCAAAATGAAAATACTAAAGGGTTAGTAAAAAATGTTAAACAGTCCGTACAGGAATCAGTAAAGAATATTATGGAATCTTTGCCAAAATTTCCTTTGATAAAAGAAGATAAAAAATAAAGTTTTTAAGAATAAAAAGGAAGAGACATGAGAAAAATAGATAAATACCTTGGTTCAGATAAATATATAAAAAAAATAGCTTTAGAAATAGTTAAGTCTTTTAAAGAAAAAAGCTCTAAAGATAATCTTGATTATAGTTTTGATATTGATAGAAAAACTATGAAAATAATGAAAGAAGAAGCAAATACTTTCTTTTGTTTTGATACAGAGGCAAAAACAGAGTTAAATAGATTCAAGAAAGCTTTATTTGATAAAGATCTAGAACAAATAACAACTCCAGAAGAAATAGATTTGAATAATGAAATAATTCATATGTTTAAAGAAGTTTCAAAATATATTAATGAAAACCATATAGACGAAATAAGAGAAATAATAAGAAAAATAGTTTTCCCTAAAACTCCAAAAGACCAAATCCCATTAAAAACTGTTAAAATATTTTGTGTTGATATAATGGATTATTCGTCTGTTCCAGATTTTTCTAAATATTTATTAGAAATAGGAAAAAAGAAAGAAGATAAAGAAGTTCTTTATGTAGATACTGAGGGCGTTATTAAATTTATATCAAATAAAATAGAAGATTTAGAAAACGGAGAAACTGATTTAGAAAAAATACTTAAAGAAGAGAAAGAGAAAGAAAATCCGTTATTTGAAAATATAGTTGCTTTAAAAAGAGGTAAAAAATATTTGTTTGAGGTAAATATCTCATTATTTGTAGACTACTCTTTTAGTTAAGCAATAATAACCCAAAAAAATATATATTAAAAATCTCTATTTTTTCATTAAAATAGAGATTTTTTTATTGACAAAATAGGAACAAAAGAGTACTATTAAAACATCGAATTTTTAATAATTATTTACTTTTTAAGGATTTTCTGATGAATAAGATACCATTTAAAGGATATTCAAAAGATAAATATGAGCTAGCTTATATAATCATAGATTTGAAAAATCCAATTCATAAAGAAGTTTTTTATTCTTTTAATTGTTTTTGGAATATTAGAGAATTTATAGATGAGGCAATATTAAATATAAAATTTGAAGATAAAGATAGTTATAGTCTTTCTGAGTCTATTCAGACCCTATGTAATTATACTAATTATATATGTGAAATGTTTAGACTATTAAATTATACTTATGATTTATCAGAGGCTTTAAAAAAGAAATTTTTATATGGAGGAAAAATATATAGGTGTTTTTTAAATAAAAATACAATACAAAAAAACTATTATTCTAAGACTGAATACATAGAGTTTCCTACAGATTTTTATATTACAAATGAATCTCCAGAAGAAATTTATTCTTATGACGAAAATTGGCATTCTTTCTCTGACAATCTAAAAGAATCTTTTTGTTTATATTATAAGCCTATAAATGTTGAAAACGTATTTGGAAAATGTAATGATTCTCAAAAATGTATATTGATAAAACAGCATCCCAATTTTTATCCCTCTCATTTTAATTGGGATTATTTTTCAGAAAAAGTAAAAAAATGTTTCCTACTAAATAGTGGAACCTATCCTGCCTATTTTGATTTTTTTAGATTATCAAATAAAGAATTAAAATTATTATTTACAAAAAATAATAATTTTAAACCATCATATGAGGGTATCTATAATTTATCCCCATCTCAAAAAGAAATACTAAAAAAAGAATTAGGATATTTAAAGTGGAAAATTATTAACATTAAAGCATTTTTTAAAAAATAGAAAGACAAATATGTATAGAGGAAAAAAAATATATATAATATCAGATACTCATTTTAATCACTCTAGGATTATTACTCATTTTGGATTTAGACCCTATAATTTTAATGATTTAATTATAAATAAATGTAATAAAATTTTAAAAAATGAAGATGTTCTAATTAATCTTGGAGATGTTATATGGGGGAATAAAGAACAATTAAGTTATTTTAATTCTTCTATTCCAGGGACTAAAATATTAGTTAAAGGGAATCATGATTATAAGCATTCTAATACGTTTTTTTATAATTCAGGATTTTCATTTGTATGTGATCAAATTACTTTAGGAAAGTGTGTATTAAGTCATAAACCTGTAATTATAAGAGAAGATCAAATAAATATACATGGACATTTTCACAATATGTCTCAAGCCCACTGGGAACCCGAATTAAAAGCTATTTTAACTCAAAATCATTATTTGTTTAGTCTAGAAAAAACAAAATATGCGCCTGTTAATTTAGAACATGCTGTCTCAAATAATTTAATACAAAAAACTTTAGATATTAAATAAGGATTTTTTATGAAAGATAGAATTAAAGATTTAGAAAAATTAATTATACATTTAGACACATTATATGAAAATGGAGAAGAATGCATTGATCCTTCAACTAATGAAGTAATTAGTGATAATGAATATGATGCACTCAAAAAAGAACTCTATCAATTAGACCCAAATAATGATATTTTTAAAAATGTAACAGCCTCTACAAAAGCTATATCTGATAAAATGTTACATAATCCGCCCATGACTAGCATAAATAAGTGTAATGGAACTCAAGAAGAGAAAGAAGAAATATTAAAAAAATGGATGGATGATTATTATAAAATGTTTCCCGAAAAAGGGAAAGAAGATTTTTGTATGGCATATAAATTAGATGGAATAGCCCTGAGTATTAATTACTCAGGGGGATCTATAGTTTCTGCCGGTTTAAGAAGTCGAAACGGGGTAGATGGGTCTAATGTTACAGAAAAAATGAAATATATTCAAAACATTCCACAAAAACTTCCACTCCCATTAACCTTAACAATTAGAGGGGAAATTGAAACACATAAAAAAGATTTTGATATAATTTGTAAAGAATTGGAAAATTCAGGAGAGGAAGTAAAGTCTAATCCTCGCGCCTATACAGCCGGGTGTATGGGAAGAAAATATGCAGAAGAAATTAAAGATGCTAGATTACAATTTACAGCATATAGTATTTTAAATTTTAAAAATCCTCCATACAAAACAGAAATTGAAAGAGCTAAATGGGCAGAAGAAAATTTAGGAATTAAATTTGTAAAACTTATCCCATTTTCCTATGCTTATTTAAAAAGCTTTGAAGAAATACATAAAAAATTAGATTTTATGGTAGATGGATGCGTTATATCTGTTAATAATTTAGAAAAACAAAATGAAATGGGAACCTATGGAAATTCTGTAAAAGCCAATCCGAAAGGAAAAATAGCCTTCAAATTTTCCGATATGATAGCAAAAGTAAAAGTAAAAAATATAATTTGGCAGACTGGGAGAACAGGAAATATTACTCCGATTTTGAATTTTGATAAAGTAGAATTAGAAGGAACGCAGGTCCAATTTTGTACGGCACATAATTGGGGTAACATCAAAAATAACAAAATAGGGATAGGAACAGAAATCGAGATTATAAAAAGCGGAAAGATAATTCCTAAAATAAAAAAGGTTATTGAATCAAAAGGAGAGGTAATTTTTCCTTCTACTTGTCCGTCCTGTGGGGAAAAAACAACTGTAAAAAAAGGGGGAGAAGATACTTTAAGCCTAATTTGTACTAATAAATTTTGTAGTGCCAAAAAAATTCAAACATTAAATCATTATCTTTCGGTTATAGGTTGTAAGGGTATCTCTGACTCAATTATAACCAAATTAACTGAAAATAATCTAGTTAAAGAGATTGCTGATTTTTATAGATTAGAATATAAAGATCTTTTAAAAATTGGATTTAAAGAAAGAACTGCAATATTAATTTTAGCAAGAATTGCTATGATTAATAATCCAGAACAAGAAAAAGAAAATTATAAATTGTTACAATTATTACAAAATAAACAAAAAGTTAATATAAAATTTGAAACATTTTTTGCATCTTTAGGAATAGATTCTTCCGGAAAGGAATGTGGGAGAATTCTTGCAGAAAAATACACAAAAATTGAAGAAATTTTCAATCTTACAGAAGAAGAAATACTTCAATTAGATGGAATAGGTCCTATTACTGCTAAAAATATTTGTGAATATTTTAAAGTAAATAAAAAGCAAATAGAAGATTTGTTAAATTATGTAAATATTGATATCAAAGTTAATACTGGAATTCTAAAAGGAAAAACATTTTGTCTATCTGGAAACCTTGAAGGAGGAAAAGATAAATGGAAAGAAATTATAGAAAAAAATGGGGGGAATATTAAAAGCGGAGTAAGTAAGAAAATTGATTATTTATTAGCGGCAGAGGGATCTGGATTAAAAACAGAACAAGCAATAAAATATAATGTAAAAATAATAACCGAAGAAGATCTTGAAAATATGATAAAATAATATACATAAGGATTATAAAATGAATAATATTTCCCCAAATAATAAATATGATGGTATTATTTCTGTTAATGAACATGGAACTGGTTTCCTTGTAATGATGCTCACAGAAGAACATTGGAAAATTCAATCCCAACAAGACTTTGATCCTCTTCCAGAAACAGAATACAAAGATGTCCTTCCTGGTCTATATTATGCAAACATAAAAGGAAGTTATTGCGGGGGAAATAGATGTTCAAATTACGAATGTCCCGGAGATTGCTTCGAAACAGAGTGGGAAATTGTGGAATCAATAACAACAATAGAAGACAAAATAAATTCACAATAATAAAGGACGTAAAAACGATGTCAGAAATAAAAGATCAATTTAAAAAACATATTAAAAATCATAAAATGTCTATTCTTAAAGATGATGGAGAGTATCGCCATATAATTATGTCAGACAAAAGCCC
>Ga0265297_10004776_pt1 | contig 21618 bp, 19 predicted proteins | sample Munlanlwell13791_FD_192502 | JGI IMG/M metagenome (GOLD analysis project Ga0265297, IMG submission 192502) | Leachate microbial communities from a municipal landfill in Southern Ontario, Canada - Leachate well 137-91 | ecosystem: Engineered > Solid waste > Landfill > Unclassified | place... | reverse complement strand
GGCGGATCAGCCTTTGGCTGAGGCTAGAATGTTGCAGACATTAGGTCATATATGTTATTGATTATGTACAGCTCTTTAACAAGCGGGAGTAGCTCAGTTGGCTAGAGCATCAGCCTTCCAAGCTGAATGTCGCGGGTTCGAGTCCCGTCTCCCGCTCCATCGTCAGACAAGACTACGCTCGCTTCGCCCGACCGCAAGCGGTCGGTCTTCGCTAAGCTCCGTCTTGTCTTCCTCTCCCCTTTGAGCCGTCGCTGCGCTTCATTTCGCCTCCTCGCCCCATAAAGGGGCTCGTCGGCTCATTACGCTTGCTTTGGGCTCGTGGGGACCCCAGTAAGGTTCTCCATCCGAAGGGTGAAGGTTCTGGACGAGCGGCGAGACGAGAGTGAGAACTCGCTTGGGTTATCGACCCACGAGCAAGGGCTCGTGGGCTACCCGATGAAGCGCGGCAAGAATGCTCCTCCAAAGGCGGACAGGCGCGTCTACCCGATTTTTGGTGGGGTTTTTAAGATATGACTTATTTCAGCAATAAGCTGTATATCAGCATGGTACCATGCTCACAGATTCCCGCCTACGCGGGAATGACAGATAAGAGATAAGGATTTGTTTAGCAAAAAAAACAGCCCGGGCTACTGGGTGGGGATTGTAGCCCGGGTCTTTTGTTCGTTTAAACGATATTGAGCTTATCTTCCCAATTCTCTGGGAAGTGCTCGAGACGGAAGCAAAGCACTCTTGCTTTGCTGCGGTCTCCGTCGACACGCCAGACCTCGTCTGGCGGCGGAGTCTTCGACAGCCATGCCGGCATCTCGGCAGAAGTGGGATTCGTGCCGAGTTGGATAGCAAATGGGAAAAGTATGTAACCGGTGTCCATGCCTGCCGATAGAGACTTCTGGATCATCTTAATCCCGTCGGGTGGACCGATTTGTGCCCAATCGTTCACGTTTTCCTCTCCCATATCCAGCTCCTCCTCTAGTCCTCGAAAGGCTGCAGCTACCGGTGTTTCGTTGACAACCAGATTGATGCCTTCGCCAGTGAAAGGATACTTCCTTTCCTTAAATACTGGCCGGCCATCTGCGCCCCTAACCCACTTGCCGTATTCCCGCCAAAAGTTTTTATTGTCTCCCGGAGGGAAAGCGATGATCAGCGCCGAAGCGACTACTCTGATCAACTTGCCAACGATTGTTATGGCAAAAGCGCATCGGCCGACACGGAGTTCTTCGAAAAGATATGAGGGAGACTTTTCACCTTGGAGATTGATTCCTCTTTCAGTGAGAGCTGCCTTCAAGTCTTCTACGCTCTTGGGTACAAAGGGACTGCCAAAAACAGACAAGTCCAATTTGCTCTCCTCCTTTGTTCTTTATTTCTCAAGCATCTTTCTTTCGCCCCACTGCGAAAGAGAAGTCTTGGTTGAGATTAGCAATTCATTACTGATTTGTCAATAGCGGCAGCAAAAAACTCAGAAACTATTGGCTACGGCTTTCTGACTTTACTGAGTCTCCAAATACGGCTGGTTGAGTAGATTTGTCTAAGATGTCTTTTACTAGCGGCACTACGACGCTTGATGGAAGGCCATAGTTTTCTTTGGCTTCTTGGGGCATATCCATAACGGGGAAGACATAGGCAGGCACCAGAAGCTCGCTTGATTGGCCGGTTTTCTCATCCCACTGATAATAGCTGATATAAGTTCTTTGCGGGGTGCCCAGCTTGATATCGATTTTTTTCACATTGGTTTCTGGTGGATACCAATCGTAAGAGTTAATGCCGCCTTTTTGGGCTATGTCTAAGATTTTTCCAGTATCTTTTTCTAGCGGATATTCTGAGCTGTCGTAGTTTCTGGTGATCAGTCCGTAAACATTGGTTATTTTCTTTTCTCTCAGACTAACGCCAACAGTGATGCCGGATCTTCCACCCCACTGGTCATAGACTGGCTGGCCGTCGTAAAGCAGGGGATAAATCACATTAATTTCTTCGGGGATATTTTCTTCGTTTATATTTTCATACAATGAGGGTTGCTGGAGTTCTGGTGGGCCGTAGCTTTCCATATTGATTTGATATTTGCTAATGAAGTCTTGAACCAGCTGCAAGACAGCTTCTTTTGCCAGTAAATCCTCTTTCTTGAGCTGGTTTTTCTTTGAGCATTCCATATCATAACAGCCAGTAAAAGGATTGGGCCAGCGGTTCCAGTTTTTGCTGATTTCTGCTGTGCCGTAAAAGAAGTTTAGATTAACCATATAGCCGTAGTCTTGGTCCTGGACGAAACTGATATCATGGACCTTCATATCACTGAAGTTGGCCACATTGACCAGCCCGAAGTTGGTAGTGTTAAGAAGCTGGGTGGTTGCTATTAGATTCTCTCCGCTTTGCTGGCGGCGCAATACCGAAGCTTTATCTTCCGGGGTTAGCAAACTGTCGCCTTTATATACATACTGCCAGCGGATAATTTCTGGGAAAGGAGGCATGATGGACGATGGTTCTTCTTTGTTGATAAGCGGCTTTTCTTCCATAATAGCAGCTCTTTCGGCTTCGGCCACTCCTGCAAAGGAGTCTGGAGCGATATTATTCTTAGCTGCTGCTTGAGGTGAGGCGGATGTAACATTTTTTTCAACTGTCGCTTGGGGTGAAGCAGGAGCGGGTTGCCCCCCTCCTAAGCTGTCCGTTTGTTGCTTTTGGTTAGTGGCAGTTAGCGACCCAAAGGCGTTTTCCGTGATTTTGTTGATATTCATGCCGGCCATATTGACAGCCATCATTGGCTTTTTCTCACTTTTTGTGGCTATTTTCTGCTGGCCGTTGCGATAGATAGGTACGGCTAAAATAGCAACGATAATGGCGCCGGCGGCAGCATAGGCCAGATTAGCCAGCAGCTTGCGGTTTAAGAGAAAGCTGATTCTTTGTTCTTCGGTGTTAGCGGTTGCGGCCTTAACCATTAGCTTAGCTCGCAGATCTCTAACAAAATCGTCGTTGATTTGTATTTCTGGCTTGTCGGCTAGCAGTTTTTCTAGCAAAGCGACCAGACGCTCTTCTTGCTTTTTTAATTCGGGGTCGAGTTGGTAAAGATCTTCGATGATTTTTCGGATTTGGTCATTCATGGGATTAGGAGGTTAATAATTAAAAGAAGTAATAGCAGGTCTTTTTGTAGCTTTTTGATCGTGCGAATAAAGATCATCTTGCAGTTGGCTTCACTGATGCCCAAATTGGTGGCAATTTCTTGGTGGCTGTATTCTCCCCACACTCGCATCAGCACGACTTCTTGCTGGATGGGCTTTAGTTTTCTCAAATATCCTTTCACTTCAGCCAGTTTCAGCCGGTTCTGGACATCGCTGGCCACATCTTCTTTTGTCTGCAGATCCCAAAGATCATCGATATTCTGGGTCTTTTTCTCGGTGCGGAAATGATCGATAGTTACATTGCGGGCGATGCGGTATAACCAAGAGGAGAAATTGCCTTTGGCTGGGTCGTAGCGCTGGATATTTTCCATAGTCTTAAGAAAAGTTTGGGAAGTAAGGTCTTCGGTCAGAGGTTTATTAAATGTCTTGTAGTAAATAAACCGATAGATTTTTTTAACATACCAATCATAAATCTGTCCAAATTCTTCCAGCGCTCCGCTGCGGCATTTTGTCAGTATTTCTTGCTCTTGTTCAGGGGACATAAGGGGTAAGCAGTTAAACAGATAAACGGGTAACAGGCTACAGGTAACAGTTGTAACGGTAATAACAGTAGAATAAAGAGGTAGCCAGTGATTGTAGGCGCGATTGCGCAACCGCGCAGCCGCTGTGTCCGCCGTAGCTTTAGCGTAGGCTGAAAGGCTTCTGGGGGATTGGCAGTAAACGGCTACAAGTTGTAGGTTGCGGGCTACGGGTAACGGGGTAGTTAACCATGGGTTTTGGTTGCTGTGACCAGTAGTTCGTGGTCTGTAACCCCTAATTATCCTAAATATCCTAAATATCTTTCCCGATGGGGGAGGGTGCCCCTTATCACCCTCCAGAATGTAAAACGAGGGAAGGGGCAGAAAGTAACAGGCTCCTAATTATCTGTTACGGCCTGTGTTTCGGAAATTACTTCAATCTGGATTTTGAAACTGTCTCTTGGCGCGGTAGCTTCCCATGGTCGCTGATTGCTCATTGCTAGATCGGTGCTTCCTTCTGATACGGTTTCAAATGTCCAAATGTCATAACCAAAATATCCGAGCAGACCTTCCGTCGTTGGTTTTATATCTTCGTGCGACAGAAGTTTAATGACATCTTGGTTAAAAGAAGGCTCGTTAAATACATATCCGCCGTCGCCGGGATCGCTTAACTTCACTTTGAATTTTTCTCCCAAGTACAAGGAGTTTTCGCTGTTATTATCGTCCTGAGTATAAAATTTGTCAGAATCCAAATAGTCTAGTAGGCGATCGACAACAGTCGCCATCTCTGCTCTATTCACACATTTCTCTGGCTGGTATGTGCCATCGGAATAGCCCTCTATGATTCCCATCTTGGCCAGCTTGTCCACCGCTGGCTTATACCACTTATTGGTTGGGACATCGCCAAATCGACCAGAAAGAGCCAATGTAGTGGGGATGCAAATAAGCAGGGTCAACAAAACTAAAATTGCTTTTTTCATGTTTGAAGGGGTTAGATAATAATTTCTTTAGTTTATAACGAAGATTATCAAGAAAAGTAACAGTTATATTTTAGCATTTGTGTAGCTTATATCAGCGACAATAACAATATCCCAGCGATAGGGATTACGAAAAACAAACCGACCAGATAAACCGGTGCGAACCAGCGGTGCCGGCTTTCAAAATCGGCGACAGTTTGTGCTAAGAAAATAGGCAGGTGATAAATGAAAATAACCAGAATAGTGCCAATCAGGTTGTAATATAGATGGGCTAGGGCGGCGGCTAAAGCAAGCGGGGAGCCAGTGGCAGTAGCTGCAAGCAAGGCGGTAAAAGTGGTGCCTATATTCGAGCCTAAAAGATAAGGGAAAATTCGTACCAGATCAATCAGCCCGCTGGCCATGAAAGGGATAACAAAAGATGATGCCATTGAGCTGCTCTGGATGAAAATAGTTAAGATGGCCCCTGCCAAAAAAGTTAGTAAAGTATTGCCTAGCAGAGTAGAGTTGATTTTGTCTTTAGCTTTTGAGTTGATCCATGGCTTAATGATGTGGGTAAAGTTCTGCAAAGCAAAAATGATACCAAATAGCGCCAGAAGCAAGAAGGCCGATGGCCAAGGAATGACCAATTTGATTGAACTGATGACTGGCTCGGTGAGGTAATTAAGCAATTTGGGCAAAAAGATGATATTACTGGGGATTATACTTGCTGTGGCTAAGGAAAGTTTTTCAATAGGATGAAAGAAGTATTCCAAGGGGAATAGCACTACTAATGATAGGATATTGAAAATATCATTGAGAATAGAATAGGAGAAGGCCAACTCAAACTTTCCTTTTTGGCGGAAGTAGGCTAGTGAAAACAGCGAATTAGTGACGGATGTGCCGAGATTGGCGCCGAATATGATGCCGACGGCCGTGGTCAAAGATATGATATTGCCAGCCACTAGACCGACCGTGACAGATGTGGTGACGGATGAGCTTTGGATGATACTGGTGATGATAATGCCCAAGAAGACCCCCAACAGGGGATTGGTGGCGCTGCCCAGAGTTTTTCCCAACCAAGCGCCGGCCAGCGAATTAGTGAACACACCAATAAATTCAATGCTCAGCAAAAACAGATAGAACAGAAGTATTATCTTAAGAACGACCAGAAATTTAGACTTGCTGACCATATATGTTTATTTTAACGGGATTAGAGAGGAAAAACAATCAGTAGGCGCCTATTCCTTGCGATTTGATTATGAATTTGCCAGCAATGACGCCTGTGATAAATAACGGGAAAGAGTACCATCCTAGTAAATAAATAAAGGGGACTAAGACAAGCAGGGCGGCAGCGTTAAAAAGATTCCAAATAGTTTCGTGGCCGACAATCATAGAGATAGTCTCTTCTCCTCGCAGCTGGTTATATAGGGCAGCTGCTCGTGGGGCAGTATATAGAGGACCTGCTAGATTAATTAATATATCGCTGGCTACGGCGATAGGCGCGCTGAAAGCAAAGAGAGCAACACATCGGGCCAAAATGCCACCATTGATTCCTAGTCTGAAGGTGCTCTTGTGCTTATCATAGTTGGTTCCGGAAATGTACATGACGATAACTTGAAGAAAAGAAACAAAAGAAAGTAGGCTGCCAAACAGGGTTATGCCACCCAGTAAGAAATAAACATAAATACTCCAAAAGGGGTGGCTAAGACTGTCTAGAGCATCACCAATTGTGCTTATAGCTACTTTCCGCTTTTTTTGCCAAAAATATTTTACACACAACATGGCCGATAGTCTCTTTTGGTTGGTGATAGATGTTTCTTTTGAAAAAAAGAGGGGAACAGTAGAAAAGATAAGCAAAAAACAAGCCACTTTAAACATGATGGGAAATCCTAAAGAGACAATCAAGATGGCACCGACAAAAGGAGCTACTATATTTATAGTATGAGATAAAATGCTTAAAAAAGCGATTTCTCTTCCTGTTTTATTTTTGTCGGCACAAAGGCTCATGTAAGAGTTAAAATCAGTCGAATATATGCCATGACTGATTGCTTCGCAAAGTAGCCAGATTGTAAGCCAAGAAGTACTCATGTTTTGGCTTAAGGCTAAATAAGAGAAGGCGCTAATAATAATGGCGGCCAAGAAGCTATGCTTAAATCCGATATGGAAGATTAGAGGTCGAGCGATGAAAAGAGCAGTAAACATGTGGATAAGGCCACGGGCAGCAAAGAGCAACACAATAATTGTTATCGATATCCCTTGTTGGTAAAGGAATATCGGCACAAAGATACCGATCAGCCCGATCGCCAGATTCTTAACAAGCTGGAAGGCAAACATCTCCAGCATTTCTGTATTGGCGAAACGGTGGATGTATTGGTTGTGATATTGGAAATAGAGATGCATAGATCTATTGATAGCTAATGTTGTTATTATAACACAATAGATTATGTTTCTGCTTGCCTAAAATATGGTTTTCTGCCAGCTAATTACGGTATAATATATACATATTATCTAACGTTTTTTGTATGCAAAAAAGACTTTTTGCAGGGGTTCTGCTGATGTCTTTGGCACTGGTCTTCTTCGCGGGCTGCGGCAAAAAGGCCAAAAGCGAAAAAGAGCGGATCAAAGATGCTACAGTAGAAGTTTCCTGCCAGGTTATGAAAGAAATGGAAACCCTGATGACAGCGGCTCTCGGCGCCATGGGTGACGAGAGTGCTGCTGCTGAACTAGAAACCAAGGGCAAAGCATTAGAAGCCAAGATGGAAGAGATTGTTAAAAAGCATGGCTTCGAGAGTAGCGACCAACTAAAGGAGATCGGCAAGAAATATGAGGCCGACAAAGCTTTTGAAGATGAAGTGAAAAAAGCGGTCAAAGACAAATGTGGTTTTGACTTGGATGCGGCCGGGGCTTAACTGTTAGACTTTTAGATTTATCAAAAACCTTCCTGAGATCCGGGGAGGTTTTTGGGAGGATGGTTAGGATTGTTAAGATTCTTGAGATATTTAGGATGTTCTATCCGGCGGCTTTAGTCTAGCATTACCTTAAATCTCCTTATCTTAAATATTCCAACCGTTCTTAATAGTCCTAATAATCTTATCTATTGGTGGCATTTCTCGGCGGGCGGCATGGGAGCTGCTGGATGGCCATGCTCTATCCACTGGCCATTTTGGCACATCCAGTTATCCTCACCACTAAAAAGGCGGATGCCAGCTAGAAGCAGCACCAGCAAGATGATTATAGCGATGATTAGATACGCAGGGTTTTTCACGATTTCTGTTTTATCCTTATAATTCTCAATGTTCATTAGAGTCTTTAACATCTTTTTTCTCTGGTGCCTCGGGGCGGAGTCGAACCACCGACGCAAGGATTTTCAGTCCTTCGCTCTACCGCTGAGCTACCGAGGCAGATAAAAAGCACCCTTCTATTTTACTTACACGGATTACGCAAGTCAATTATCTTTTAGCCGCCCAGATACAATCTCTGCACATTCTTATTAGCCAGTATCTTCTTTGATTGGTCGGTGATTTTATTCTTGCCCAGCTCCAGCACATATCCGCGGTCAGATATCTGCAAAGATTGGTAAGCGTTCTGTTCGACAACCAAAATAGTCACACCATCAGTGCGTAGCTCGGTGATCTTCTTCATCATCTCTTTGACTAGATTGGGAGCTAAACCCAGCGACGGCTCATCGAGCAAAAGCAGCTTCGGCGTCAGCATCAATGCGCGGCCGAGAGAAAGCATCTGCTGTTCGCCACCAGAAAGTAGTCCAGCTTTTTGACCTTGCCGTGCTTTTAGAATAGGGAAGCGCTTAAATACAGCTTTCAGATTGCGCTCAATGATTTTTTGCTCTGTCTCGATGAAAGCGCCCATCTGTAGATTTTCCAATATTGTCAGAGAGTGGAAAACACTGCGTCCTTGCGGCACATAGCCAATACCCCGGCGGATGACATTCTCTGGACGGATACCGACTAACTCTTCGTCTATAAACCTGATCGACCCGCTGTGGATTTTGGTCAGCCCAAAAATGCTTTTTAGCACCGTCGATTTGCCTGAGCCGTTAGGCCCCATGATGGTGACGATCTCGCCCTGTTTGACGGTTAGATCAACACTATGGAGAACCAGTGGGCCGTTGCCGTAGGAGGCGTGGAGATTTTGGATTGTTAACAAGACAGTAAACGGTTAAGCAGTAAAACAGTAAACAGGCAACAGGGCAGTTATAACGTTTTATTTACTTCCCCAAATACGCCCTCATTACCCGCGGATCTTTCTGCACCTCTTTTGGAGAACCTTCCGTCAGCTTTTTGCCCTCGTTAAATACAACCACGGAGTCAGCCAAGCCCATCACCCATGGGATGTTATGCTCAATGATCAACAGGGTATAGCCAGCCTTTTGTTTTTCTTTGATTAATGCAGAAATCTTTTTTAGCATGGTCGGGTTAACGCCGGAAGCCGGTTCATCCAGCAAAATCAGTTTGGCAGGCTGGGCAAATGCCCGCATAATCTCCAACAGCTTCTTTTGTCCGTAAGAAAGCTCGCAGGCGTCCAGATGCTTTTTATCAGCCAGATCTACCTGTCGCAGGATTTTGTCAGCTTCTTTGCGCAGTTTATTTTCCCTGCTTTTTTGCGGCAAGAAACAATCCCAAAAAGACTCGTGACTCTTTCTCATGCCTAGTATGATATTATCTTCCGCTGACAACTCGGGGAGATGCCTTAGCACCTGAAAAGTGCGGCTGATACCCAGTCGTGCCCGTTTATATACAGGCAGGCGGTTGATATTTCTCCCTTCAAAAATTATTTCTCCTTGACCTGGCTCTAGTAGGCCGGCGATGATATTAAACATTGTTGTCTTACCAGCGCCATTGGGTCCAATCAGAGCTGTGATGGATCCGTCCTGCACATGAAAGCTGACATTATCTATGGCCCTGACGCCGCCGAACGATTTGGATACATTGTTTATTTTAAGCATATATTTAAGGCTCTATAAGTGCTAATTCTTCAGCGGTGGCTAAACGTGTCTTTCGGCTAGATTTCAACCGGGGGCCGATGAGTCCATTGGGATATCTGATGACGATAATGATCAAAAGCAGTGCATAGATGATCTGGCGCATTGGTGCGACAATTGAACTAGGCAATTGCATAAAACGCAGCGGCTCTGGAAGCAAGACCAGCAGGGCTGCTCCCATGATTGTTCCCCAGAAGTTGCCACTGCCGCCCATGATCACCATCAGGAAAATCAAAACAACCTCGTGCAACACGAAGGTAGATGGGTCGATAAAGTTGATGTAATGGGCGTAAAATACTCCAGCCAGGCCGGCGAAAAAAGCGCCCATGGTCAGCGCGATCAGCTTGTATTGGACCGTATTGCGGCCCAGCGTTTGGGCAGCGATCTCATCTTCGCGAATAGCTTTCAGCACTCGGCCAAACGGCTTAGCCATAAACTGATATATGATAAAGTTGAGAATAACAGCGATAGCGAAGATTAATATCAAGAAAGATAGGGAAGTAGAGAACTTAAAGCCAAACAGGAGGGGGCGGGGGATACCAGGCAGGCCCAATGGGCCTCTGGTTAATTTCGTCCAGTTGAGCATTACTGCCCGGATAATCTCGCCGAAGCCAAAAGTGGCGATCGCCAAGAAGTGGCCCTTTAGTTTGAGAGTAGGGATGCCGAGAAGGAAGCCGAATACGGCCGCTAAGATACCACCAGCCAAAAAAGCCAGCCAGAAGTTTACTCCTGTTAGTGTTAGCAAGCTACTGGTATAAGCACCGATGCCGTAAAAGGCGATATGCCCGAGGTCAAAAAGTCCGGTAAACCCAAAAACCAGATTAAGGCTTTGGGCCAAAATCGCGTAGATGCAGATGAGAATAGCAAGGTGAATTAAGTAGTCCATAGGTTAGTTAATAGTATATAGAAGATAGTATAAAGTGTATAGTTGAAGGTGCGAATTCGAATTCGCACCCGCGGTTTATTCTTCATACTTTACAAACTGGCCGTTTCTGACGGTTTTAAGCATTACAGATTTCACAGCATCGCCATTTTCATCAAATGAGGTGTTGCCGCCAGCTCCCTGATAATCTTTTATTTTGTACAGTTCTGTTTTCACGCACTCAGAGTTATCTCCTCCGCACTTATCGATAGCTATAGCTAAAATCTTCAGAGCGTCGTAGCTATAAGCAGCAAAGATATCGCTTTTTTTGTTGTACATTGCTTGTAACTTCTTATCAAATGTTAAGCCAGTATCTTCTTCCGGATTAAAATAGGGGTATGTATAGACGATGTCGTTAGCCTGCTGCCCGAGAGTTTCTGTGACTCCCGGAGTTTCTGCGAAGGGGTTAGTTACTATCGCGGTATTTATATTCAATTCTCTAATCTGTTGTATGGCCTGAATAAAGTCAGCGGAATTATTTGGTGAAAAATAGAGGGCATCTGGGTTTAAGACTTTTATCTTGGACAAAGATGTTTTGAAGTCAGCAGAGCCCGGCAAATATCCTTCACTGTAGATGATTTCGCCACCAAGACTGCGAAAGTGGTTTTCAAAACCGTCTTTATAAGTGATGGAATTGGTGGCATTGGCGAAGAGAATTGCTGACGACTTGATATTTAGCTTTTTATATATAAAATCAGCAGCCCCTTTTCCGTGAATACTGCCCCCTTCTCGCAATCTGAATATGAAGTCACCGGCTTTGGTGATATCTTCGGCAGACGCGACAGGTGTGAGTAGCACTCTCTTTTTAGACTCGGCGATTGGCGCTACAGCCAAAGTTTCATCTGAGAGAATCGGGCCGACAATTAAACTCACATTATCAATGCTGATAAGTTTGTTCGCCGCCGAGACAGCCTCTTTGGGCTGACTTTGGGTGTCTTCATAGATTAGCTTGATATTAAAATCATAGTCCTTGTTAACTTCTGCTAAGGCAATTTCCAGCCCCTCTTGCGCTGATTGACCATAAGCCATTGTTTTGCCCGTGAGCGAAGATAGCACACCAACTTTTATCAGTTTCTTCCCTGTCGCCGGCTTCTGCCCCCACCCACACCCACACCCACACAGCAGGCTGATAGCGAGAAAAATAGCGGCGACGGTAAGGAGTTTTTTCATAAGTTTGTAATTATTCTTCATATTTGACGAATTGACCGTCTTTTACAGTCTTCAGAACGAACGGTTTGGAAACATCACCGTTTTTATCAAAACTAAATTTGCCAGAGGCTCCGCTATAATCTTTGACGGTATACAAAAAGTCTTTGATAGCCGTTGGATCATTTCCATATTTCTGGATGCCCATATTGAGGAGCTGGAGGGCATCATAAGTATTGGCAGAATAAACCTCATTTATTTCTCCGTATTTTTGCTGGTATTTGGCCCGATAGGCTTTTACATTGCTATCACTACTTTCTTCGTCGTAAGGACAAGGATAAATAACACCATCGGCATTTTTACCAGCGATGTTTAGCAGCTCTTGGCTTTCGATAGGAGAGGTGGCATATATCTGATAGTCGTCCATGCCCAGCTCTTTTGTCTGGTTAATAAGCTCGGCGTCAAAGCGGCTGGTACCAATGATTAATACCGTTTTTGCTTGGCTGCCTTTTATCTTAGCCAAAACTGTGCGGAAATCAGAAGTCTTAGGGTCCAGTTTATCCACACTTTCAATAACACCGCCCTTATCCTCAAATATAGGCTGAAAGTTTTTTATCACGGATTCTGTATAATCGGTAGTAATACCAATGATAGCCAATTTCTTGCCCGATAGCTTATCGCTCAAAAAGTTAGCTAGATAGGGGCCTTCCAAGTTGGCGCTGGTTTGAGTACGAAAGATATAGTCGCCAGCTTTTGAGATATCATCGCTTTGGGCAGTCGGAGTAATCAAAAGTACTTTTTCGCTCTCGGCCAAAGGAGCAACGGCCAACACTTCTGATGAGCCAAGCGGCCCAATGATAAATCTTGCCTTATCAACGGCTGTTAGCTTTTTATAACCATCAACAGCCAAACGCGGCTCGTACTGTGTGTCTTCATATATTAACTGAAGCTGGTATTTGCTTTCTTGGTTGTTGTTGATTTCTGCCAGAGCCAGCTCGGCCCCTTTCTTCATATGTTCGCCACCGTCAGCGCGTTGGCCGCTCAAAGGAGCGAGGATGCCGACTTTTACTACTTCTTCCCCGGTTGTTGCCGGTTTCTGCCACCACCCACATCCAGCCAGCAAGCTGACGGCAAGGAAAAGGGCAGCGACGGTGAGGAGTTTTTTCATAGCCATTGGGTTAGATATTATTGGAAGCTTTTTGCTAACAACTTTATACTTTTAGCTTTCTACTATTCGGTGTATTTAACGAATCGACCGTCTTTAATTACCTTGAATTCCAGAGGCATGATTATATCGCCATTTCCCTTATACGAAATGGACCCAGTCGCTCCTTCGTAGTTTTTCATGGCTATCACAGCAGACAAAACTTTCTGAGCATCTACCCCAACTTCTTTTATTCCGTCGGCAAGCATCATGAGACCATCGTAAAACAATGCGGTAGTAAGATCAGGATCTTTCCCATAAGCCTGCTTATAACTATTTCTGAAATAAGCCATCTGTTGTTTGCTAGATGTTAGATCAAAAGAAGGGATGGTAAAAATAGCCCCTTCTGCCGCACTGCCAGCAACTTCTACCGTCTTTGGCGAGTTGAAAGTCATGGTGCCCAGAAGCTGGACATCGATGCTCAGCTCTCTGGCTTGTTTGGCTATTATGCCGTTTTCTTCCCATCCGCAAATATAGATCGCCTCTGGTTTTTCTTTCCACAGTTTTATTAACTGTGTCCTGAAATCGGCCGATCCAACATCAAAACTTTCGCTATATACATTACCGCCAAGCTCTTCAAATCTTTCCTTGAATTTCTCATTGTAGCCGCGCAGCGAGTCGCTGTTTTGATAGATAACCCCAGCTTTCCTAACTCCTAGATTATTGAAAGCAAAATCAGCCATATCTACTGCCTCCTGCTCTGCGGTTAGATAGATTCTTAGAGCCAAATATTTACCGCTGGTTATTTCGGGCTGAGTAGAGCTGGTCAGCACCAGCACATTGTCTTTTGCTGCTTCTGGGAGGATGGCTAGAGTGACTCCAGAAATAGCAGAGAATACAAACTGGATATTGTCTGTCATGCGTAATTTTTTATAAGCCGACAGCCCTGTTTTTGTGTCTCCCTGACTGTCTTCGTAAAGGATTTTGACCATTTTGCCGTTTATTCCTCTGTGGCTGTTGATGTTGTCACCAGCTAAGTCTAAGCCTTGCTTCATTTGGTTGCCGAATTCGGCCGAAGCGCCAGTCAATGGCAACACTGCTCCGATTATAATAACTCCTTTCCCGGTTTCCGCCGCTCTTGGCCATCCACATCCACCCAGCAGGCTGACAGCAAGCAGAAGAGAAACGACGATGGTAAATTTCTTCATAGACTTGAGGCTAAATGCTATTGAGAACTTTTCGATAATAACTTTATACTTTTAACTTTCTACTATTCGGTGTATTTCACGAATTGGCCGTCTTCGACGGTTTTCAGCTGCATGGCCGATTGGATTTCGCCCTTTTCATTGAAGATGATGTTATTACTGGTCAGACCGCTAAACTTATTAGTCAGTAGTTTATTGCGTACGCAGTCCACGTTTTTCTTGCAATCGCTTAGATAGACATAAAGCAGCTTCATACAATCGTATGTGGTATATGAAGACAGAGAAGCCTCTTTGTTAAATTTGCTGCGATGTCTTTTATTGAATGCCTGAAACTCTGGTGAGTCTTCCATCATCTTTAAGCCGCTATAAACTACTCCTTCTACGGCTTGCCCACCCATGGTAATATTGTCTGGATTTTCAAACGGGCCATAACTGAGAAATGGTTGCTTGATTCCTAGCTCTCTAGCCTGCCTAATCACCAAGCCGAGGCTGGTTCCTACAGCGAATATTGCGTCTGGACTCTCTTTGTCGATCGCTAATAACTGAGTTCTATAGTCTGTATCGCTACCGCCATATTTCTTATCAGCTAAAACAGCGCCACCTAATTTAATGAACTCTTCTTGAAAAACTTTAGTAGCGCCAGCGCTACCTTCGTCGTTGCTGGAGATCATGGCTATGCGGTGATAATCCAGTTTTTGATAAGCCTGTTCGGCTAGGAATTTGGAGTCTTGGGTGGACAGTGGCACTATATTGAACAAGTATTCGCTGGCACCCGACAACCTTGGCGACACAGCACCGGCATTGATAGTGACAACTTTCTTATCATTTAGTTTGGGAGATAGGGCTATTGTCACACCGCTACCCCCAGATATTAACCCATCGATATGGTCAAAGGAGGTAAGTTTCTCGAAACTGGCCAAAGCTATCTTGGCATCGTATTGAGAGTCTTCCATAATTAATTGCAAAGAGTCACCAATCTCTTCGGCCGCAATTTGAGCGCCATGATTAGCTTGTTCTCCCCATGTAGCTCCTGGCCCCGTGATTGGCAAAATAACACCGATTATAGTAACTCCTTTCCCGGTTTCCGCCGCTCTTGGCCATCCACATCCACCCAGCAGGCTGACAGCAAGCAGAAGAGAAACGACGATGGTAAATTTCTTCATAGACTTGAGACTAAATGCTATTGAGAACTTTTCGATAATAACTTTATACTTTTAGCTTTCTACTACTCTTCATATTTAACGAATTGGCCGTCTTTCACAATCTTAATCATAATCGGTTTATCCACATCGCCGTTTTCGTCGAAAGTGGTCGGGCCACCTACGCCGGGGTAATCTTTTACTTTATACAGCTCATTCTTGATACATTCCGGCTTATCGCCGCCGCATTTATTGATCAGCATGGCATAGATATGCAAAGCATCATAAGTATTGGCAGCAAATAAATTGCTGTCTTTACCATATTTATCTCGGAACTTTTTGGCATATTTTGCCGTTTGCTCATCCTCCAAATTAAAATATGGGGCAGAATAAATCAAACCCTCTGCCTGCTGGCCGAGGACCTCTATTAATTCTGAGTTTTCAGCTAAAGCGGTCGTGGCAATGGTGACATCGATATCCATGTCACGGATTTGTTTGATAGCCTGAGCCATATCAGTTAGTTGAGTGGCAGAGAGATAGATAGTGTCAGGATTGGTTGCTTTGATTTTGGCTACAGGCGTTTTAAAGTCAAGGTTATCACCAATATACCCTTCGCTATAAACAATCTCTCCTCCCAGTCTTTGGAATTCTTCTTCAAACCAGTTTTTATAAGTGATGGCATTGGCAGCATTAGCAAAGAGAACAGCAGTGCGTCTTTTGCCTAAATCTTCGTAGAGAAATTTTGCCATAGCTACCCCGTGGCTGTCGGCCATCTCGCGGTTTCTAAAGATATAGTCTCCGCTCTTGGTGATCTCTTCGGCTGAAGCGATGGGCGTCAACATAACTACTTTTTTCCCTTCCACAATCGGAGCGGCTGCTAAGGTGCAGTTGGAGCGAGCAGGACCGACAAGCAATTTAACTTTTTGGATATCGATAAGCTCTCTGACAGCGGAAACAGTATTCGCCGGCTGTCCCTGGGTATCTTCATAAACAATCTCTAAATTAAAATCATATTCTTTGTTAATCTCTTCTAGAGCCATTTCTGCTCCATTTTTCATATATTCTCCAAAAGAAGCTTCTCCTCCTGTAAGCGGGAAAATCGCTCCGATTCTGTAAGTTTGTTTATTGGTGATTGCTTTTTGTCCTCCGCATCCAGCCAGCAGACTGACGGTGAGGAGCAGGGCAGTGATAGTGAGGAGTTTCTTCATGGGTTGGGGAGTTAGAAATTGCTGAAGGCGCGATTGGCCAATCGCGCCTGCGGGCTATTCTTCATACTTAACAAACTGCCCATCTTTGACCGTCTTTAGCTGCATGGCCGACTGGATTTCGCCCTTTTCATCAAAGATGATATTGTTGCTGGTTAGGCCACTAAATCGATTGGTCAGCAATTTATTGCGTACGCATTCCAGGTCTTTCTTACAGTCGCTCAAATAAGCATAGAGCAGCTTCACGCAGTCATACGCGGTATATGAATAAAGTGACGGCTCCGTCTTAAATTTATCGCGGTATTTTTTCTGGAACGTTTGGAATTCTGGCGAATCTTCTTCTAGCTTCATATTGCTATAAACCACGCCTTCCACGGCTTGGCCACCCTGGGTGATATTGTCGGGAAGCTCAAAAGGAGAGTTGCTGATAAATGGCTGCTTGATCCCCATCTCCCTGGCCTGTTTGATCACCGCGCCGAGACTGGTTCCCACTGTGAAGATCGCGTCGGGGTTTTCTTTCTGAGTTTTTAGCAAGTAAGTTCTATAGTCGTTGTCAGTGCTAAGAAATTTCTCATCAGCCGAAATTACTCCTCCTAGCTTGGTAAACTCTTCTTGGAAAACCTGAGTAGCGCCAGCGCTGGCCTCATCGTTACTGGAGATCATAGCTACGCGGCGATAGTCCAGTTTTTGATAAGCTTGATCGGCTATAAATTTAGAGTCTTGGGTGGACAGTGGCACTATATTAAATAGATACTTACTGGCACCAGAGAGTTTTGGCGAGACAGCGCCGGCATTGATAGCTATCACTTTTTTATCTTCTAACTTGGGGGCTATAGCCAGCGTCATGCCGCTGCCCATTGAGACTATGCCATCAACATGATCAACACTCGTTAATTTCTCAAACGCGGACAGCGCTAGTTTTGTATCATATTGGGAATCCTCAACAATCAGAGATAAAGAGCTGCCGATTTCCTCATTTGCTATTTGAGCGCCTCGCAGGGCTTGAACCCCCCAGTTAGACCCCTTGCCTGTCATTATCAAGATGCCCCCGACTTTTATGGCGGCTTCACGATCGATGTTCTGTGGATTATCTTTCCGCAGTTTGCACCCAGCTAATGGGCTGATGATTAAGAGGATTGTGATGGCAGTGAGGATTTTTTTCATGAAATTATGATTAGATTCTTGAAGGTGCGAAATCGATTTCGCACCTGCGGTATATATTAATAACTGTCTATTCTTTCCTGCTTTCTTCCTCCTTCTTGCGCCCGAGCAGTCCCTGCGGTCTGAATAACAAAACTATGATCATGATAAAAAAGGCGATGGCGTCTTTATAGCCGGATGGAATCGAATGGCCAAAAAACTCCAGCCCGATGCCAAAGTTTTCCGCCAAACCAATGACAAACGCGCCAAGAACAGCGCCGTATATATTGGTAACGCCGCCTAAAACGATAGCGGCAAAAGCTTTGATTGTTAGGCTGAGCCCCATAGTTGGCTCGAGGTTTTGCTCAAATCCAACCAATATGCCAGCAATACCAGCCAGAGCCGACCCGATGAAAAACAAATGAGATATCACTTGGTTTACATTGATGCCCAAAATTTGAGCTATGTCTTGGCTGTCTGCCAGAGCCCGGATGGCCTTGCCAGTTTTGGAATACTTGAGATACAGGGCCAAAAGCACCATCAGTGTCAGAGCAACCACGATAATAACAATCTGAATGTCAGTGATAATAAATCCGGCAAAACGGTGGCCAACGCTGATAACTCCGCTGCGCAGAGTTTTGATATTAGCGCCAAAAAGCAGCAAAACCATTGATTGTAGCAAGATCGACAGGCCGATAGAAACCACCAGGGGGACAATATCCTTGGCCTTGCGCACCGGCTTAAAAAACAGCTTCTCAAATATGCAGCCAGCCACTCCTGCCAAAATCACGGCAGAAATTATTGCTCCGACAATCGGCCAGCCCAAAAGTACATAAAAAGTAAAAAACAAATAAGCGCCCAGCATAGTCATCTCGCCGTGGGCGAAGTTTAGGAAGCGGGCAACACCATACATCAAAGCCAATCCCAAAGCCACCAACCCGTATATCGCGCCGGCGATGATGCCATTAATAAACAGTTGAGGGAGGATAGATCCATTCATGATATGGATATACTAGGAGTTTACTGGTCTTTTGTAAAGTCAGAATATGACAGAATCTTTGGCCGTTTCGGAAATCAACTCTTCCTGAAGGCCGAGTCGCGCGACTCGGCCTTCAGCCCAGATACATTCCTTCGCGGGTTCCAGTTTGTAACAGGAACCATGATTATTTGCCAATGAAGGCGGGATTCGCGAATCCCGCCTTCCCCTTCGTTGGTTCAATCTTGTAGATTGAACCTCATGTTTAGGTTTTCAGTACCAAGCTTATTTTCAGTTTCTTTCTGAACAAAGTCATGTCCCAAAAATCTCACCAAAAACTTCTCATTTACAAAGTCCCGACAATATTTCTTGGTCTATTACAATTTTGCCAATGTTTGCTATTATATCTGGCGGAAGGTGACCCATATAACCTTAAAAACCATGTCTACCGAAGTTTTGAAGCGGACTGATTTTTTGCCTGATCCGAAAGTAATAGAAAGCGGGGGAGTTTTACCAGCAGACTGCAATTCCGGCCTAGTCGATGAAGTAGTAAAACAGGCACATCAAGAAATAGAAAATGTAACGGGGCGACCATTTGCTTTGCCGCACGATATGCTGCCGCCGGACTATTGGGCGGAAGCGTCGGGAGTTAAGCCGTCGCCATCAGAGAGAATCAAGCAGATTGAGGATATGAGACAGCGAGCCGATAGTGGCAGTGGGCTGGAATCAGAATTAGCCGAAGCTGCTTTAGGCAGATTAACCGAACAGCTGCGAAATGACTTGGTTCCTGATATGGGCGATCGCGACCAGATTCGAGCCAACAGCGCCGAGAAGTTTCTTTTGCGGATTTATGAAAAAATGTATGAGATGGTGCCGGACAATATGGAAAAAACCTATCAGAAAATCAAGGAAGTGATTTTTACTTTTAAGAGTTATCTTAATTTGATGTATAAGAAGGCACAAGGAAGCGCTAGAGTATTTTTGTCAGTATTCATCAGAGAAAAAGCTGTTCATCTGGATGCCGCTCTAGACGATAGAAAACAGAATTTAGAAAAGCTGGCGATCAAGAGGGGACAGCCAGAACACAGATCTGGTCCACATCGGCCGGTATTTGCCAGTGAGCAGACACAGAGTGTTCCTCTGCCCAAAGTCTCTTTTGATATTCCTCAGCCGCCTAAGCGCGAAAGCTTATGGCAGCGGGCAAAAAATAAAGCAACCTCTTTGTTTGGCGGCAAAAAAAGCCAGCCCACGGCAAAAGTAGAAATGGCTAGCAATCGAAAAGAAGAGGTGCCTCCGCAGCCAGTAGAGCAGCTCATTTGGCAGAAGGAGTGGGTACCAGAGGCCATAAAAGACCGCTTAGAATTGCGGGCCGAGAAGAAGGCTAGGGAAATGATTGCTCAATGCAAGGCTCGGCTTTGGGGTAATAAAATAAGAAGTAAGAGAGATCTAATTGATTGGGTTACGGCGATGAAATACCAGTATGAACAAGAAGCACTGAATAGGCTGGTGCAAGATGTGATGATGGGCAGATGCAAAAACGGAGATTTGTCTGAGGCCGTAGAGCGATTACCCAGATGTTTTAGCTCTGGCTCTGCTGCCGAAAGAGAGCAGATGTCTGTTAGCGCTTACTAAGTCCTATACCAATCAGATAGCTCTCATGGCTGCGGTCACGGCAAGCGCTGGGCTTGAATACTCTGGTTTTTTGGAAATGCTGCTTAAATCTGGCCAGAAACGGCTGGAAATCAGCACCGACAAATATCTTACTGACAAGAACGCCACCATGTTTGAGATTGGTTTTGGCAATCTCAAGTACTCTTTGATTAAGCTCGACCGATCGCCATTGGTCAACATCGGCTATTCCCATAGTATTGGGCGCTAAATCAGCAGTGATCACATCAAATAGTTTTTCAGCCTGCCAGTCGTTGATATCGGCCTGAATAATCTCTGCGCCTTTGACTGGCTTGATTTCTTGCAGATCTACACCGACCACATTTCCTTCTCCGACCAGACTGACCAACACTTGTAGCCAGCTGCCCGGCGCCGCTCCTAGATCCAGCGCCTTTCGTCCTTTTCGGAGAATATTAAACTTCTCCTGAATTTCCAGCAGCTTGAAAGCGCTGCGGGCGCGATAGCCGGCCGTTTTAGCTTTTTGGAAATAGTGGTCTTGGGGGTTGTATGGTTTAGGCATGGGCGGGGAGAACGGGTAACAGGCTACAGGCTACAGGCAACCTTCGTTGGTTCAATCTTGTAGATTGAACCTAAATGTTTGGGTTGTTTGCAATAATGTTGATTCTTGGTTTATTGCTGAAATAAGTCATCTATAAACTTTATACTTTTTACTATTAACTAACATCCATTCTACCAATAAAACGGCTTACTGAAAAGAGAAAGCTTGTCTGCCTAAAATTAGTTGACAAATAGTTTCAAACTTGTTATCTTTTGGACAGCATATAGTTGTAAAATTAATATCTAATCCTAAAAATATGGCTTCCGACAGAGCAGATATTGAAAGTTTTGCCGCTTCGAACCAATGTCCCTATGCGAATGTTATCAATAAGGGTCAAGAATGGCAAAGAGAGGCTAACATCCAAAGGGCTATGGGGATAAGAGGTAATACCCGTGTTGCTTTAACTGAGCTTCAGACTGGGCTTAGTTTGGTTGGTTCAGCCAGCATAATAGAAGAGGCTCTTAGCTCAAAAACCAAGGAAATGTTAGCTAATCAGGTCAATACTTCTCTTGATCGTGGTCGATTGGTTGTAAGCGGGGCAGAGAGGTTAGTAGATCTGTTTAGTCAAGACAGGGCGATGGCGCCAGAAGATGCTAGCCGAATAGCACAAGATTTACGCTTAGACCAAGGCAGTGTAATAGCTGGTGCCGAAAGCCAGCAGACACTAATCGACTTAGAGAAGGGCTTTTTTGCCAGCCTTACCGAGCAAGAGCAAAGAACAGTGAAATTTCTTAACGAGAAATTTACTTTTGTGAATAAGGAAGCCTCTTTAAGCAGTATCTCTTCTGAGAATAGATACAAAGAGGTTATGGGTCTGATTGAGGAATTCAAAGCAATGGTAGTAAGGACTTACCAAAGAGTGAAGGATAGTAAATTGCAGCAATATATTGTTTCTTTCGGCGAAAAGGTATGTGGGCTTATTTCTCTTGTTAGATTCAAG
>Ga0265297_10004775_pt1 | contig 21624 bp, 22 predicted proteins | sample Munlanlwell13791_FD_192502 | JGI IMG/M metagenome (GOLD analysis project Ga0265297, IMG submission 192502) | Leachate microbial communities from a municipal landfill in Southern Ontario, Canada - Leachate well 137-91 | ecosystem: Engineered > Solid waste > Landfill > Unclassified | place... | reverse complement strand
CCTGGCGGAAGCAGCACTTCCCTCATCTGCTTCTGCTACTTGTCGAGCCGCTTCAGCCCTACGGTCGTAGGCGTCTTCCAGACGCTCCTGGGCACTTACAACTTTATCAGCCGCTTTCTCTTTTGCATCAGCCCACTTTTTTTCCCATTTTTCCTCTTGTTCCAAAGCATTTTGCTGAAGATCAGATATCGCCTCTTGCATACTGCGGGTAGAGTTTACTGCTTCCGCATGAATATCCCGAAAACTTTCTTCAACACTATTTCCCATCTTCTTAAATTCAGTGGCGATGTCCAAAGCAGAATCTTGAAGAGCAACCAATTCATGTTGTAATTTTTTATAATCATCAGAATCTGGTTTATACTGAATCATTTCCGCAGTAAGCTTTTTCATCTTATAGGCAATAGCGGTTATTTTTGCCTCTCCCTTTTCGATATCAAGAGTCATTTTTGCAAAAGGAATTTCAGGAACTGGACGGGATTCTAACTCTCTAAGTTTATCCACAAGAGCTTCATCTAAAACAGCAAACTCCTCTTCCAGTCTTTTCTTTGCATCATCAGCACTACCAATCTTCTCTGTAAATCTGTTCTTTAAAGCCCACAGAGCTTCTTCCATATCATGTTGAATTTGAGCTATCTTCTGTGGGTCTCCAAAAGCCGCTTCTATAAGAGTTTTTCCTTCACTCTGTATTTTGTCGTAAGCATCTGCCATATTGGCAACAACTTCTTGAAAAGAGTTGGAACTTTTCGAAGAAAATTTCTGAACCTCTTTCAAAATACCACTAAAAGCATTTTTAGAAAGAATTGCCTGTTGTCTCATTAACTCAAGATTATGAACTACCGCACCAATTAACATTTCCGAACCATCAGGAAATTTCTGACGAGCCAACTTCTCCAAATCTTCTGACAACAATTCAGTGGCATCTACACCAGTTAATATTTCATTTGTTGCTTTCTCTGCCGCTTTGCTGATTGTTTCAAATACAGTCTTTTCCGATTCTGAAGCACTACCAGACTTCACTCTTTCTTGTAAATCAACAAAAGCCCCTATCGTCTTATATATAGAAATTGGAATCTCAAATCCAAATTGCTTCTTCAGTTTTTGAGAGTATACCAATGTGCTGTGATAAAAACCTGTTAATTTCTTTCCAGCATAAACAAGATCATTGAACATATCCACTAAACCATATATCCAACCAGTATCGGTCCTTGCGGCAAACTCCTGTTCTTTAATTAAAGCAGAAATTGATGTGATATATTTATCACTGATCGTTGCCGATAATTTTTCAATCGCCTGTTCCTGATTTACTATAGTACCAGTTCCTCTATCAATAGAACTAATAAATGCCGCCACTTCAGCCGCAGATAATTCTCCAGATTCCCCAAGTTTCCTTACTGCATCTTCAAGGGTTTTTGTTGCCTCTTTCCCTTGTTTTGAAAAGGCACCAAATTCATCAATCGCTTCCTTGTAACTTTTAATTGCCGCTTCTGCACTTCCAATATTGGTAGAAAAAGTGGCAATCTCTTCCGCAAGCTCTTTTGTGGATTTTCTTGTGCTGGACATGGCAACTAACAAAGATCCTATGGCAATAGTAATAACAGTTATCCAGAAACCCACCGGATTGGTTGCCATGAAAGCTTGAATTTCAAAACTTATTGCCTTTATCCCTTTTGTTAAAGTAAGGAAAGTGGAGTTAGAAGAAAGCTCAAAAGCTTTAAGAGCAGCAGACCCTTTTAATACATTGGCTGGTAATCTGGCAAAGGACTCCGCAGTTGCTTCAATCGCTAAACTCAAAGCTGTAAAAAAATTGCTGTTACCAAAAATTATCATAAACACTCTAAAAGCTGTCATTGCCGCAAAGACACCAGCTGTTAAAGTTGCCAATCCAATTATCACTTTTCCAATCGGATTTCCAGCTATTACAATCAATGCCCCCATTAAATCTTTTAAAGCAAATGTAAAGACTCTAATAATTCCAGTTAAACCGGATTCCCCAATTACAGTAATAAGAACCCCTGCCCTGTCCATTATATTCTTCCAAGCAGTTCCTAAACCTTCCATCTGCTCGGCGGCCATTCTGGAAGCGGCACCAGTTTCATCAAGAGTTGCTTTTAGTCTTTCAAATTCCCCATTACTCTTACCAGTGAAAGCAGTTATGACGGCAGAACCACGAAGCCCAAACATCTTAATGGCTTCACCAGCGGTATTGACCACATCAGGAAGTTTGGATATGATCTCTCCCAAACTGTGTGTTCTGGTATCAAACTCTTCCAAAGAGTAACCAGCGTCGATAACAGATTTCTTAAAAGCTTCTGTGGGATTCTCAAGAACACCAAGAACTCTACGGAAACCAGTTGCACTGGTACTTGCTCTAACACCAGCATTTGACATCAACATCAATGCCGCTGAAACATCCCGAATGCTCAATTCTGCTTCTTCAGCTACAGGACCAATATAGTTGAAAGCAGTGTTCATCATTTCTATGGTAAGTCGGGAATAGTTTACTGCGTTGGCAAAAATATCAGCCACTTTTGAAGCTTCACTGGAATCCATATTGAAAACGGTGATTGCTGAAGTTACCAGTTTAACCGTTTCTTTTAAATCTTCCAAAGTACCAGTTGCCAAGTCAGAAACGGCATCAATCATTTGAATTGATTCCATTGCGGTAAAACCAGCCTGACCTAACAACTGCATTGCTTCAGATGTTTCCGTAATGGAGAATTTTGTTCTAACAGCCACCTCTAACAATTTGGTTCCCATCATATCCACTTCTGTGTTCGTGGCATTCAAGATGGCTTTTAAATTGTGAAGTGCCTGATCGTAAGCGATCATTTCTTTCGCCGCATTCTGAAACCCTGTCATGAACCCCCGAAGAGATCCAGAAGCGATCATATACCTTGCATACACCTTAAAACTTCTTGCCACGTAATCAACCGCACCAGCTAAACCAGTAGCGGCTTTAGCAGATTCTTTCCATTGTGCATCAAGACGTTTAAAAACTGGAAGTAGTTTAGCAGTATCATAATTACCAGTTTTCATTGCATCATAAAGACGTTTAGCCGCTTCCCCGTATTTCGTTCCACTCTGGAAAAGTTCTCTATATTTTACCGAAGTCTCCCGAAGAGTGATACCAAGTTTACTATTCTCCTTCTGTTCTTTAATAACTTCAGCGTTTAGATCCCGGAGTTTTATTTTTAACTGTTCAACATCTTTACCAGTTTCCTGGTAAGTTTTCATCAATGCCAAAGCCGCTGTTCTCTGGGATGTTTCTGTGGCAAACAGTTCTTTATATTTCAAAACAAGAAGGGAAATTTCTTTTTTGATCTTATCATTACCAACTGCTGATTTAATATACTTATCAACTTCAACAGCGGCTTCATGAAAGTTCTTGGTACTGGCTATCAACTGATCCCTCATCAGTTTTATATTCTCTTTTGATTCACCAGTCACCTTCTGAAAAGCAAGAAGCTTATTCTCCAGTTCGTAAAAACTCTTATCGAGAATACCAACCTTCTTTGCAGAATCAGCCGAGGTTTGCCCCAGGGCCGCCATTCCTTCTTTATTTAAAGCTTTAAGCTGACCATTGATTTTAACAATATTGCCACCAAATATCCCCATGACAATATTTGCACGGTCGAGCCCCTTTACCCAGTCTCCACCATTTACATCTTGAGTTTCTTCTACCTGTTTTACTCGGAGGGCTTCAAGAGCTTTTTCAACTTCTTTTAGCTTCTTAATATATACTTCTGCTTCACCATTATTCTTTCCATAGTCTCTTCCAAGCTTCTGCAAAGCCCTTCCGTAAGCATCAGTATATTGTCCCGCTTCCACAACTGCTTTCTTGAAAAGAGTGGTTCCAAATACCCATTCTCCCATAGATTTTCGAGAAGCTTCAGTGGTAAGAAGAGCATCAATAGCGGCCTGTTTGTAAATCTTGAAACCACTTGCTGTAATCTTTAAAGCACCAGACGTTTGCAACTGAAGCAACTGACTTCTGGTAATAGAGGTATTAAGAGCATCAGTTCCAACTTTGGCAAGATTCATTTGCTGAACTAATCCATCAAACCCCTTTTGATAAGATTTAAGAGCAGTTTGTGCCTCAGTTTCTGTAATATTCCCCTTTTTAATTTCCGCTTCTAACTCTTTAGCCGCCTGTGCAACCGCTTTGAAAATCCTAACTTTATTCTCAAAGGTGCGTTCCAGCAAAGTTCCACTCTTTGCTGTAGCTTCTTGAGCTTTACCAAGTTCTGAAAATTTATCTTTAAGGGAGGAAAGAGATCCAACCATATTCTGTACAGAGGAAGATAATTTATCATCCCCAAGTTTGGATACTCCTTTTGCAAAAGTGGAACAGGCTTTTAAAGCTTTATCAAAAGAAGTAGAAACTTCTTTTACAAACTGCTTTAAATCAGCAGTCATGCTTACTTTGGCATTAAAATTGGCGTCACTCATTTACTTTCATCCCTTCAACTTGACCCTTCGCCCAAGATTTATGTAGTCCCATCATATCTTGAGTCATTTTCTCTCTTTCCTCTTTCGACAATTTCTCGTAGTCTTTCGGGTCTTTAAATAAAAGAACTCCCTGTTGGGATTGTAAGGATGATTTTGCTTTCTGTTTCTTTACCTCTTTTTCAAGATCAATTCCAGCTATTGCCGCTTGAAACTTTCTGTCCTCCCATTTGGAATCAGACAAATGAGAGTACATCGCAATAAACTGGCCCATCGTAACCCCGCCTTCGGTGAACCTTTTCCGAAAGAAATCTTCTATTCGGTAACTGGGAAATCCCCGGATAACTTCGAGGACTGCTTCCTCAAAACTCCCAGTACTCCCTTCATCTTCCCGGCGAGGCTCTTCAAGTTTTTTGAGAAGTTCTCATAATTGACCATATATATGATCTCGGCAATTTCTACTGCCTGGTCGTTGGTAATGTCCTTGGTTGAGACGTTTTCTTTCTCATCGGTAGCAAGCTTAATAATCTCTTCCAGGTTGTCCTTGATGATATCCACCACTTTCTCAATGATTTCGATATCAGTTGCTTTTTTGCCATCAATTTCTTTTGTGGATTGGACAACTTCAGCAATAGTGCCAACAAGAAGAGAAGTCATTTCCATTTGATCGTGGGTGGAGAGGGGGTAAATCGTTACTTCACGAAGTTCTCTGACGCCAATTTCTACTTTCGTTATCTGTGGATTCAGTTTTCCTACTTTTTCAGCCATGATTCCTCCTTAAAGGATTGAAGTAGATTGCTTCCCCCGGAGTACGAGGGAAGCAATCCAGTTTAGAATTACGCAAAAATGATTCTGCCCAGGGGCATACTGTTCCACACCACATTACCACCGGAAGTATCCGAGTCCGCACGTTTGGCTTCAAACATGATCGGAGGCGCCGCGCAATCTTCCGTCTGAAGTTCAATGTTCAGCGAAGAAGAGACGTTTGCTCTCGGGAAGATGATGGTCATGGTGTTTGTACCATTCGGATAAGTGTAAACAGCTTCTACCCGAATAAAAGCGGGAGCAACAATAGCGCCCAAGTTAATAGAACCTGAATGAGTTCCATAAGCCGCAGTGGTGTATTCTTTCGTAGTGAAAACATACGAATCTCCTGCTGCCCATGTACCCGTGAAGAAACTCGCCGGAATATTGAAGTATGGATTAGCGGGACTTGCCGTGCTGGCGGGATTTGCTGGTTCCATTTCTGCAAGAGAAGCAAAATCCATGATGAATCCGGTGGTATCCCCGTAAATACTGCCGGTCGTTGCCGAAGCAAAGAATACCCGGAAAGTGTCTGTTACCGGCCCATCATTCTGCGTCACAGTAATATCCCCGGTTGTCGTACCGGCGACAGTGTTGGAATAAACACCTTCAACCACGGATGCCGCCTGGGTTGCTCCCGGATCAATACCACGTGCCAGAGCGACGTTGTAAGCGGAGAGTTCTTTGAAAGCGCAGTCAAGGGCTGCCTTTTCTCTGATCGGAATCGTCAAGTCTTCCAACAGCGGAAAACCTGATTCCAGTCTCCACAGTTCAACTTCACCGTTGAACGCAGTATTTCCGAGGGCCCCGAGTGAATCGGTCGAAGCAAGAACGGGAGTAATACTGCCGATATTAGCGGCGGCGTTCCCAATTCTTACCTGAGCCAATCCGAGGGCAACCGCACTCGTATTCCTCGTTAAAGGTCCAGTTCGTGCCATAATTACACTCCTTTACCAAAAAGAAATTAAAGTTATTTTCCGTCCCCAATTTTTTCCGTTACCGGATTGCTTTGCACGACTGACGGGAAAAAATTTAAAATATTTGCGTGCCCACATCCTCTACGCAAACATTTCATTTTTAGTGAACCATAAATTTCCATGTTCACTACCGGCTCGGAATTCTCTCCACGCCTGCCGAAAACGAATTTCCAAATTCCATTTTCATATCGTTCAATGAGCTTCTTACCACAACGCTCACACTTAACAAAATGAGTTTTCTTTTCCATTAAGCTTTTGCCCCCCACTTCAATTCCACCTGCAAAGAACGAATCTTTGTCTTATCATCGAGTGGGACATTTTCCCCTTCAAATATAGAAATTGGAACTATTCCCCCAATTTCATCCCAAGGACTTGATTCTGTATCAAAGAATGGAATTCGTACATTACCAGTATTTGAATTCTCATCCCTGAATAAAGCGTTAATTACATCCGTCAACTCTGAAATCTTATCCCCTTCTTTATCCCCCCGAGTGAACAAATCAATTATAACAGTAGTGGTAGAAACGGTGTCAAGTTCTTTTCTTCCAATTTCAATCATTATCCAGTTAGTGAGTTTAATGCCCTGATTATCTACTGGGACATCATACAGATAATCAAAGAATAAGTTTTGAGTGGACCCAATTCCATCAATGATAAACTTCCGTATTGACCGTTTGAGATTAGTTTCTTTTAAAGTAGAATCCATTATCCACTCTCAACAATCTGACGAATCACCTCATTTATTGACGGGAAGAAAGAATCTTCCAAATAACGTGCCGCTTCCGCTTCTTCCTTTATATCTCCATTATAATCTATTTTTGCCATTTCCAAAGCTTTTTTTACTTTTAACAAATCTTCAAACCGAATCTCCAATAAACAGTAAACGTCTCTTGGTTGTATTTCAATCAGCTTAATCATTTATTTTTTCTCCCTTGTACTTTTTGGTAACATATTTTTTAGCATGAGTGGAGAGTTTCTGGTTTGAGATTCTTGAGCTTCAAAAATAAGTTTCCCTCCCTCAGCCCCATACATTTTAATAAATGCTTCCAATGTCATTTTTTTAACTATTTTAAGCTTTCTACCAATTGGTTCTATAGCAGTATCTTTTCCCCCCTCTAATCCATTTTCTATTATGTAAGAAATCAATCTTGAAAATATGCTTAATTCAACTCCAGCTTTTTTCGCCACGGTAGTCTCATACGCCGCTTTTGATTCCATCTCCTGTGCTAATTTCTTTATGTTGTATGAACCATCTGCAATACAAGCTTTAATCGCATTTTCAACTGCCTTCACATGCTGTGGCCAATATGTTCTGGTAAATACTGCAATAGCAGGAGCAAATAGAGGCATCGGAGATCGTTTATTGGTACCAAACTCCAACATACGGGCATACTCTGCCACTTTAATTGTTTTATATCTTGCTTTAGAACCTCCAGGAGGTTCAGGATATGAACTATGAGGAACTTTAAAATCGGTTCTGATACCAACGTTTTGAACATGTTTACCAAAATAAATTACGTCAATACTATTATAAACCGCTCCACGAAAGAACCAGGTTTGTGTTGCCCCTCTTGTTCCATACTTTGCCCGATCTCTTTGCCATCGTGGAGTTACATTCCAAAGAACTTTATTAACTTCTGATATTCCACCACCTTCTGGTGATTTTATACATGCTTTTACTACTTCAACACATGCCCGAGCCACTTGAAAAGTAAATCTCCCACTTCCTTCTGCATTATCAAAATAAGCCATAGCACCAGCTACAGCTAAAAATTCTTTCCCAATTTCCATCATCCCTTTTACACCAGCACCAAAAGTCTGTTTATCAAGGGTAAAAAGATAATTCTTCTCTTTGCCCCTTCCAGAATTTGGATTAACTTTTGACATTATTCCCTCGTATCTTCAACCAAATAACAGATCAAACATCCGGTAAATCTTCTTTTATGCAAAGTGGCAATTCGGTAGTATTCCGTGTTGTCATCCAAATCGGGATACCATCTGTCACCAACTCGCACATTAGAATAAGCGGGAATATACAAAACTTTTGTTCCAACTGGAACTTCCATCAACGTCTGAAAATCCACAGCATCGGTATTGGCACCACGTTCGTAATAAAGAGCATGAACATTGTTCACGGTGGTGTTCCATGTTTCGGTCAAATCATAATCAATTCTTGTACTGGTGAGTCGGGCGAATCTTCCAAGCTGATTACACCGTAAAAGATAACCCTCTAACGTCACAGGAGCATTTTCAAAGAAGTCATCTTTTAGACTGATAAGAATATAGTACATCTCTCTTCCAAGCAGTTGGATGATGTCTCCTGCGGCCGCCTGCGAATCGTAAGAGAATGATACAGTCAAAGCAAACTGGCGCTGAAGTTCTGTGGTGGAATCATGGAAGGTATCGTCATAATCCATGTATTCCCCGGTAACTGTGGTGCCATCTATCTTATGAAGGATAAGTGGCATTCCCAGTTCTTCAAAAACTTCTTTTATATCGGGTCCGATTGACATCAGTTATTCCAATCTTCTTGGTAAGAACAATCCCTTCCCAGTGCATCGTAAGAGAACCCATTTGTCAGATAAACGGCTATTGCCGTACTCGAGGCAACGTCGAATAATTCAGGGGTTGTCTCCAAGGCGGAAAGAAAGTCCTCATCCATCTTCTCCAGAAGTTTGAAATAATTCTCGAACCTCTGCTGTAAGAAGATTTGTTTGAATCGGAATTTCTTTGCCGCCTCGAAGATAAGAGCATAGAGAGTATGACGCTTGGTGCGTTCGATCATCCAATACTCTTGAAAGTCGTCATCAACAGGAAGTTCCCAAGCAAGCTCCCTTAAAGTCTGATTTGCAATTTCATCCATTCTATCGGTATTAACCAGATCATCGGTGATGTTACCCATGAGGCTAATAACGATGTCTTCCAGTTCATAGATATCAGAGATCATCCACTTATCCCTTTCGTTTCAAAGCCCGTCTTTTCTTCACCGGCTCAAATCCTTCTTCCGGGGCATCTTCCTGTCCGATGATCTTCCCTTCCACCATCCCGCTGTCCTGCTTCACTTCTTCTTTGATAACTTCTTTGACGGGTTCCTGTACAATGACAGGTTCCTGTACAATGACTGGATCAAGCCGGGTGAACAAATGGGGACGGTTCGTGATTTCTTCTTTGATATCTTCCCGAGCAGTTTCAAAATCAACAATGGTCCCTTCCGCAAGAATCTCGAAATCAGGACCGATTCCATCTTTTGCAAACTTCAGATTGGCATTTACTTTATATCTCGCCATTGTAAATCCTCCTTAAGAGAAATAGCGGGCGGGTTTCCCCGCCCGCTAAATTGAGAAACGATTAAACAACCGTCAGAGTGAAAACGGTATCCGGGTTGTACATAACCGGGAGTCCCTTATCCTGAACTCTCAGCCAGATCCCCTCCGGATCCCATTCCAGTTTCGTGTCAGCAAAACGACCCCACCGACGACCTACACCATACGGGGCTTCCATGAATTCCGCAACCGGGCGACCATCGACGTTCGTGGCGATCAGGGAGAACTTATTGTCAGCGATGAATTTCTTCTTCATCGTGACCCGATCCTCACCGGCGACGAAACTCAGGGTAGGCGCAGAGGATACCGTCACAGTGCCGGCCTGCTGATCGACAGAAGCGATGGTCTCATCTTCATAGACATTGTACTGGGACATGTCATGGAAGCGCAAAGTACCACCCGCCTCGAAGTCACTGGCATCATCCACAGAGATAACCGTGGTAGCACCACCGGTAACATTCGCAGTCAGCCATGCGGGAACTTCATAAATTTCATCGTAGATCACCAGCGTACCAACACCCAGGATGGTGCCAACTACCTGAGCCGGATTCGCAAACAGATCACCCTGACCGAAAGCAGATTTGGTCAGAAGCGCCTGCATCGAAGAATCGAAAAGCAGAAGCTTCAGGGTGTTGCTGTTACAGATGGCGAAATTCGGCTGGACACCTGCATCATCGGACAGGGTGATTTTGGCATCAAAAATGTCTTTCACCGGATTACGAGTGGAACCCGTACCCCACACATAGTTACCCGTCAGAGTGACTTTGTGGGAAGCGGGAACACCGTAACTCACGGTGAATTTGGTGCCACCCTTCTGGATGTAAGTAAGAGAACCATCGACAATCATCTTCGCCATCATCCACTCCCGCCTGCGAGACAAACGGGTGTCGAGTTTCTGGGCGCCCCGTGCAAGCTGACGTTCAGCGGTCATGTACGTGGCGTAAGTGCCAGGTTCACGGAGATTGTTCAGGAACTCTTCGTCGAAGTACATCTTTTCTTTGTAGTAAGCGGCACGGGCGGACGCTTCACCGATGCCGTCCAGTCCGATAGCCGGGGCTACAGAGCCAGGGGCCACGAACGGGGTCATACCTGCCGAACCGTATTCAATCTCCCATCTGATCGTGTCCGATTCATATTGCGTGGACGAGAACAGATTGGAAAAGAACAGATTCGGAGGGGTCGGGAGCTTGGAGATGAGAGCGTTCAAAGTCTCCAGTTCCAGTGCCGGGATAGAAGATTTACCTTTCATACAGACACCTCCTACTTGAGAATGAGGAAGCGGCCATCTTCAACCGCTCCGAGATTTGACAACGCAGAGGCATCGTACCCCACCAACGTGGCCAGGTACAGAACCGCATTGGACAGAACAACAGATGTGTTACCTCCGTAAGCCGCAGTGTATTCACCTTCGCCGGTGTCAACATCCTTATCCAGAATGTATTTGGCGGTGGAATACTTTGTAGCGACAGCCCCTGACTTTACAAACACGTTGGTAGCGTTCGCCACCGTGTAGTTTGCATTTCCGACATTGCTGGTAGCCGTGATAACGGCAAAATTCGGATACGTGGTACGGTCGATGGAAGCGATTGCCCCCATGTTCGTGTACTCCGTAGCCGGACTTCCACCGGTGCCCCGGACCGCCATCAGATGATCGCCCACCTGAAATTTATACGAATCCGCCAGGGTCACGTTTACCACATGGGTACCATTGGTGATTGTCGAAACCACGAACGCCCGACCCACGTTGTCATCATCGTGGTCATCCGTCATGTAAGGAACAAGCAAACCGGTAACACTGTTTTCCGCCAGAATGGTGCCGATTTTCAAAACACCATACCCACCCTGAAGAGTCTTGTCGAGAATCAGAGCGATATCCCGCACGGAATGAAACAGGGGACGAGTTCCCGCAGTTTCCGGCATCCTGTTCATCTGAGGAGTGGCGCCGTGCAGTCCTGCACTTGATCTGATAGCCATATTTGGCCTCCTTTAAAATGAACGTGTTATTTCTTTTCGGTTTTGATCCCGAGATGAGCCAGCAGACGATCAGCCACAGCTTCCGGCTTGGCATCTTCCGTTCCTACTACTTCCCGGGAGAAATTCGATCCACCGAGGAAAACCGGGGACGCGCCTTCCGCAGAAAGCGAATCTTCCCAATCTTTAATCTCGGCATCCACTGCCGCCGCAAAAGCTTCTGCATTGAATGTACCTTTATCGTCCACGTATTTGTTGTGGTCGATCTGGGCAATGACCTTTTTGTGCAGACTGGCGGAAATCTGGGACTTCGCCAGTTTTGCTTCAAAAATACCCTTCGCTTCCTGAGCGATTTCTTTCTGGGTACGGATGGTATCCTTCTTTTCCAGACTTTTCGTCCTCTCATCCAGAGCAGTGTTCTGGGTCTGAAGGTCATCCGCCTCTTTGCTTTTCGCTTCCAGAGCGGCTTTCGCCTCCGTAGCTTCTTTGTCTTTCGCAGCCACGGAATCCTTCAGAGCCTGAATCTCTCCAGACATCGAGGCAGTTACTTCGGCAACAAGCTGACCGATCAGGTCAGGATGTTCCGCCTTCAATGTTTTCAGATCCATACTTCCTCCTTTTGGGTTTGTTTGCATTCCAACAACTTCGTCAAACGATGAAATTCCATCCACCATCCCGGCATCCACGGCCCGCTGACCAATCAAAATCCCACCTTTTCCAAAGTCGGACTTGATCTTATCAACGGAAACACCACGACCTGATGCCACCGCTTCCATAAAGACGGAAGCAAGATCATCTACCATCGAAAGAATTACCTCTTTTCCTTCTTTGGTTTCGGGGTCAGGGCGCTTATTGGGACTTGCCGAGTTGACAATTTCTACCTCATCACCTTTTTCTTTCTTGGGGACTACCGCTACCACACCAATCGAACCTACTCCTGCCGTTGCATCAACGAAGATTTTGTTCCCCTGCGAAGCGAGCCAGTACCCCGCAGAACAACATTGTCCTCCTACATAAAAATCAACAGGCTTGTTTGCATTCAATTTCCTGATTGCGTTTGCCGATTCATTTACTCCCACAACAGTTCCACCAGGTGTGTCAATATCAATAACAATCCTTTCCACTTTGGAATCACTTCCTGCGGCTTTAAGATCTGTCATCAATTTGGGCAATGAACACCCGATTCCCAAAAGTTCCGTTATGATGTTTGGGCGTGCAAATATCGGTCCTTTTATCGGGATTACAGCGGTGGAACCAAACATCTGAAGTTCATCGGAAGTCATTTCAAAGTCCTTAATCAAAGTCCCTCTTGCGGCTTTGATATCAGGAAGCGAAGCTACCAATGCCTTCAACCAGTTTTCTTCCATCAGCCATAAAGATTGAGTAAGCAGTGAAAATAAATCCTTCATCCGTTACCACCTCCTTTCAATTTTATTATATAATCCAATACGTATTCAATTTTTATGAATCCAGGATGAGTCCAAATAAAAGATAAAGTCAACTAAATTCCTTTTCTTTATCCTTTTTATTCCTCTTCAACTTCTTTTTTAACCGGCTTTCTTTTCAACTTCGGGTTTGCTTTCAACGGTGCTTTTTTCTGTGGAACAGCACCCGGTTTTTCAGTTCCGGGAGAATCGGGGGAAGCGTTCGGATCAGTTCCCGGATTTACCATTCTTCCTTCACCACCAGCTTCTTGCATAGATTCAATCGCAACCTGAGACGGAAGATCGGGATACTTATTCTTTTCCATTTCGTACAGCTTTCTCTTCTTGTCGTAATTGCCGAAACCGATCTTCTTCGCCACTTCTTTTCTCGGAATGCCCAGAGATTCAACAACATTCAAATGTTTCGATCCCATATAAGCTCCAGCTTTGTCTGAAACATTTGTAATCTCAGGAGTCGGAAAGTCAAAGTCAATCAGTTCGTGTGCCTGCTTTATGACTTTCTTGGTAATGGGCTTTTTGTCTTTGAAATCCACAACTTCTTCCATCTTGTATTCCATCTTGAAGTTCGTTACCTGACTTCTCAAATAGAAGATGCCTCTCCAGAACGTGTATCGGAGGTAATTCTCAAAATACTGAATCTCATCCCCGATACGATCAGCCATGGGTCCACGTGAAGCATTGACACCAGAGAACGTATCCCCTTTTGTCTGCCCCGTGACGGTATCTTCCGGTCGGTTCAACCCTGACGTAATCATGTGCATAATGTCATTGTCCTGCTCGGAGATTGACGGCAAGTTCGGATTCTTACATTCTATCGTTATACCGGGGGGACAGATCAGAGTACCGCCAGGAGTCTTCTGGGCGGTTAATCCGGTCGCCGCTCTCTCTTCATCGGTCATTTTCAGCCACGCACGAAACGCTTTGGCATCTTCCATCGTAACAACCCACAAATAAGCACCGGCAGACTTCTTGTGGTCAATTTCCCATTTCTTCAGATTTTCATAATGATTGATCCATTCCAAAGTTGTCTTGATATGGGAAACATTTCGTTGTGTCAAAAACCCACGATCCCAAGAAACGATGAAACGATTAAAACCCCCAAGAGAATTATACTTTCTGGAACTGGTCATAACCGTTTTCATCTTACCACGATCCAGTTTGAAGTGATTTATCGTCTCTTCCGCTAAAATTGGGTAATATGCGACATATATTGAAGGAATCAGTATAGACGCATCTATGCCGGTTGAAAGTTTGTTCATTCCAGCGGAACTCCTTGTGCTACTGGGAACTTTTCCACCTGCATTTTTCTTTGTATTTACAGCAGTTTGCGAGGAACCGCTGGTTGTCGATGAAGTGAACTCATAAAAGATCGGGAGTGTCCTTTTTCTGGGGTGGAAGTAAATTCCAGAACAATTCTCCCCGCCTTGACAATCTGACGGCTCCATGAAATCAACTTCAACGAATCCATCCGGGTGCAAACTCAAACTCTGGAACAATTCCCCTTCTATTTCTGCCCGAGCGGCGAACTTGTGCATCTTGAGGAGAAGTTCGTTTCGGACATCATCACTGATTTCCCGCAAAACTTCCTCAATCTTTGGCTCTTCAGAACCCCATCCGAATCCACTCCCTGCCAGATCTCCCGCAAAATCCCGAACATGGGAAGAAATATGAGGATTCGATATGAACTTGTTCCAACACTCATTCTGCAATTCCCGGAAGAAAGCATAATCGCCGGCCATTCCGGTAATGAATCCGTCAGAATCAGCCGGGTTGTTCTTTATCGCTGAATCGTTCGACCGTACCGGAGAACTCCAGGGAGTGATGGAAGCCGCTACTTTGTAAAGATCATCGTCAGACATTGAATCAATCAAAGCATTTCTTTCTTCCAATGTGATTACTTTTTTCTTTGTCATGCCAGCCTCCTATTTTCTGAATAATTACCAATAAGTTCTTTATTCTTGATAAAAGTTCCAAGAAACTGTTTACCTTTTCTTTCCGCAAAATCTTCAACAGAAAGAAATCTCCCACCGTAAATGCACCAATTCAAAGCGTACATTGCATCATCTTGAATTCCATATTTCTGTGTTTTCTCCGGTGAGCCATAAAAATGATCAGCCACCGAATGATCAAAAATCTTTGCCTCTTCAATAAAGATATCATCCCCTTTACTTCCGGGAACTGCGAGCGGAGGAAGTTTTAATTTCCCATCCCGTATAATGTAATACATTTCCGTGAATCCAGCTTTCTGTCTGTCATACGAGCCAGTGACGGCTTCAAAGTAAATGCTGTTATTAACACACCAATCTTCCACATCCCACATACCCCACCGTTCCGTACAAAAGCTGTCCACGCTTTCATACTCATCCATTGCTCTTTCAATGATGGACTGAATGCTATTGATATCTGACATAGCAACATGTTCCAAATGCAGAACAAAATAGATGAAGTTTTTAGAAGCGGAATTGTTTGCATCCAAGAACTTATGTGGATCAGAACGGCTCCCCGGCAATCCCTTCGCCACAACCGTGACAATCGTTCTTGCACCAACAGTGACATCAACTTTCAAAGGATCGGCACGGTCACATCCAGACAAAATGGCGAAGTTGGTATCGTAAAGATCGGAAAGCTTATTGAGATCATCTAAAGTTGCCATCTTGATATGTCGGTGTTCCTGCAACGAATAGACTTTCTCGGTGGGAATGAGATGAGAAATGAGTTTCGTGGGATCGTGTTCTGGATCCCTTATAGATTTCTCCATCGCAAATACATTTTCTTCCAATTCATCAAGAGTATCATGGTAACTCTTTAATGAGTTGACAATCTGGTTCTGTTCTCCCAAAGAATTATAAGCACCAATGTATCTGCAAGCCATAACCTCTTCTCTTGAGAACAAACGACTGATTGCAGATTCCCAAGTATTCTTGAAGTACATTGCGTATTCTTGGGGTGGGAACTTAGAACGGTATTCATCCAACTGCTCTTGGGACATTTCCGGGTTCCAAAAGTCTTTCGCATTCCCGTCCCTGCTACTGCGATAATGAAAGAAAACGGTTTTGCTTTTCCCCAAAGTGAACTGTTCATAAAGCCGGAACAAAATATGTTCTTTCCTGCTGACGGTGGAATCTATAACCCCCAGAGCGTTCGGAATGTTACGAATAGAACCGTCAAGTTGGGTAAAGAATCTTGGATTCTTCATATCGAAGATTTCAGAGAATGTGTACCCTGTAATATTGGACACAATTCCAGAGAAAGAAGAAATACTACGGATAATAGAAACCGCAATCCCACGCTTATCTTTCAACTGTATCTGTTTTTCTTGTACGTTGCGCTGACCTACGATAGCCAGGAGCTTCGGGGAATTAAGAATGATATCTTTCATGATGTCAAAGTGAACGAACTTGACCTGATCTTTAGAGTTAGCACCAAGCATGATCTGTTGTCTGGGGAAGTTAAAGAATTTCCACAACTGAATTAAACAAGTGGTAAGCGATTTACCATCACCCCTGGGCCAACAAAAGACAATTAGACGGTAGATGAATTTTCCCCTATTCATAACAAGGGCTTTTCTCATTACGTTGGCAATCTCATCCCACATCATTCTTGAAGATCGTCCGGTAATCGGATTTATTTCTGTGGGAAGTTTACTGACTGGGCACCAACAAGGAAGTCCTTCAATGAAGATTGGGATGTGAACATAATCCTCACACCAAGCAAGAAATCCTTCTCCCCCGTCTCTATAATTAGGTTTATTTTGCACTTAATGGTAACTCCCCAGTTGTCATTAAAGTTTGGTAATATTCCGAATCCCCATCAAGTAGAGTGTTGGTACGAACATTTTCTGGTACTGCAACTTCATTTAAGATTTGGTTAATCAGGCGGATGGTATCTCTGATCTCTTTATATAATGGATTTGCTCGTACCACTTTACCGATAAGAACCGCCTGATTCATTCCAAGTATTTCAATCTTCAGTGAAACAAGATGAGTGTAAAGTGGAATCAGGAAGAATCCTACTTTGTGCATAGTGATTTCATCTTTCTTCGGTACCATGATCATAATGCTTTTGGTAACTGCTTCGATGTATTTCCTACGGAGTTTGCATTTAACATTCACATTTGAAAATGGACAAGCTTCATAGATGGAACAGCGTTCTTCACAGGATGGAACTGCATCGAATGTGACAAGAGGAACTGATTCTACATTCCCCTTGTCGATTTCAATACTACCAGTGTTTTTTGTTAATTTCATTTTTCATTCCTTTCCCAAAATTCTGGTTGAATTACATATCTCTTTGCCTTATAAACAATTCTTTTTGCCTGATTTTGTCAACTTAATAAAGGTTTTTATGGCATTTTTCTTTTTCCACACCTGGTGGAGGCGAATGGTAGAAAGTGTAAATGTGGAGGATGTATATATACGGGCAAGAGAATGAACGGTAATCTTGTTGTATATAGGAACCAGTTAATTTAAATGCTCCTGATATGGTGGGGAGGAATGGTAGAGTATATAAGTGCATAGATAGTATATTAACTGGTTCTTGGAAGGACTCCAGAATTTTATACCCGATATTATGGGGAGGACACGCTTCTTCGGTTAACAGTCGGAAAAATATTTTTTGTATAGTGCTTTTTAGCAGACTAATCTTGAAATAAGATTACAAAGCAAATTGCGATTGCAAAACTGAAATTTCCGATTGTCAAAACAGATTATAAAGTAACAATCTGACTTTATAATCTGATAATTAAACAGATTGACAAAAGAAAAGTGAGATTAAATCATGAATGAAAACATTAAAAGAATCGGAATGAAGTATTACGGACTGTCAAGCGTCTACAGTAATCGCGGAGCAGTACATAGCGCAACAGTAACAAGATTTGCGGCTTTAGATCATGCGCTTGAGATTGTTACAGCGGCCGCTATTGTCAATAATCAGCCGGTTAAGCTTTTGATATCTGACATTAATCGCATTGTGTCTCATGTTCATAACTTTGATATGTCAGATACAAAAGACGCAAGTCTTTCAACACGGAAGCACGACGGCATTAAGCGTATCCAAAGATACTTTGCTAATAAGTATCGCTCCGCTGAAGTATCTGCTTTGATTAACGGCTGCTTGTCAGACGACAAAATTGTTTTTGTCATGACCCCGGAAAAAGCCGCAAAACTTGTATCACTGCGACCGTCGAGCAATACGGACGTTTTAAGCGTCTTTACTTGCTCCGATATCGACAGTCAAAAAGTAAACGAGGTTTTTCAGCTTCTGATCATCAAAAAAGCGGCCGCAAAAAAGACGGTCATTAAAGCCGGAAAAGCGGCCGCAAAAAAGACGGTCAAAAAGTCCGCATAATAGCGGACGCAAACAAGCAAGCTAATCAACTAATTGAAAGTTAAAAAAACGGACAAACTGATTTTTACTTTTCAGTTTGTCCGTTTTTTTTGTGTCTTTTTTTCACCTCAGGTACATGAAGCTCTTACCCTTACCCTCTGGTGTACACGACTATAAAAACTACCCTGTCCCTCAGGTGCCTGATACCATACGCATCTATGTAGGGCACACCACAACCAACCTTTCCTACCTGCCTACCCATCTCCATAGGTGGTCCACAGGCATGTACCCGGGTATCGGGGTCTCCATGAAGTACGTTCCACAGAAAAAGCCCTTATACGTTATATAGGGCAAGGTCAGGTAGCCTGTGTGAATTACCATAGGAATCAAATAACTTCCATGATAGAAGGTACATGGCACAGGCACGGGTGTGGTAAAAACTATGTCTGGTGCACCAGTAAAAGTTATTGACATACCCGAAGCATTATTATATTCTGTATTCAAGATGTTAAATAGAAGTTAAACAACTTAAACCACGGAGTATGCGAAATGAAAATTGAAATGATCGAAATTACGGGTATTTGTAGAATTCAAAACTGTCCGCAGTACAATACCGCCGGGTGTGCAAACACAATTTGCATCGACGAATGTCAGGAACTTGAGTTTGAAGTTACCGAAAATGAATTCGAGGAGATTGAAATCGGGGAAGCAAGACTCTACGGGGAGCGTAAAGTGAGTTTCGATGTCGGGGACAGAATGTACAACAATGACATTGAGGTTCTTATTCTGAATAATGTTCCATATATCACAAAAGAAGACTTCGAGGAATACTGTATGTAATTATAAAACAAGATTCTTCAGGTAATCTTAAAAAGCCGGATACTGAAAATGTACCCGGCTTTTTTCTTTTAATTAAAGTTCCAAAGGCACAAAACAACAAAACATTCTATTGTCCACAGGCTGCATATCTATTCAATCTTATATATCAACGCAAACGACTACCATTTGCCCTCAGGTTGATTATTATATTTTTATTGTGTGATCGTATCATTTGTATATTCCAGGACATTCCAGGGCATCCTACGCATTTAATCCATAGGTCAATAACAAGAATCTTGCCATGATGGTCATGGACCGGGTATGGTTCGGGTTAAGGCAGATGGAAATGGCTCGGGCTTGGTGTAAGGCACGGATACATGGCAGCCACAGGTAAAATAGGGCTAAAAAGGTGTCAAAATATGCTGTATTTCGGGAAAAGTAGGGTTTTTATCTCCAATAAATAACTTATTGAATTCCTATGGTGAATACAGGTGTTTTAGAAGTACAAATGCCATAGATAGAGACTGTGTTTTCTTTGCCTGTCACCAGTTAAGCCATTCCACAGGTAAAAACACCAGGAAAATAGGGCAAAATACCTACCTTCCAGCCCATTTTGCCACACCTTTGGCACTCCATAGGTACTTCCTGGTGCATATTTACCTCCACCATAGGCTTTCCATAGGTGGTCCTCAGGTACATAAATAGGTAAATCCCGGGTACAAAGATACCATTCCTACACCTGTGGAAGATGGTAAGGACAATCCTGTGGTGAGATGGAAAGGTGAGGTTTCCTGAGCATTCCCGGGAGATGGCAAAGGTGAGGTAAGTGCTTGAGGTCAGAGAAAATATGTCAGGTTTACCATCATAAATTATTGACACAATAGTGGTTCTTTGATAGTCTTGAATCATGAATAAGAGAATGAAACATAAGTGGTCCCGAATTCAAGAGAGTGTGATGAAAAGCTACTCTCAACCCGTGTATTTTTGTTTCTCTCCCGACTGTTTATTACTTCTCTCCCGCATATATTTACTCTACACCCGACAAGAATATACTCTCAACCTGACTGTTTATTACATTTCACCCGTAGTTAATTCTGCTTCATCTTATATGTGTGTGAGCGGACAACCCGAAAGCTTCAGTTTAATTGAAGAGAAAGAGAGTTTACATTATGGGTAAAAGATCATTCCTCAAAGATTCAAAGTTTGTTGACAATTCCCGTAGAGTTCGTAAATCCCGAGAAAGTTCAATCCTTTCTTTCACTTCTTACAGAACCGGGATTGTTTACGAGGAAGATTCTATCTTCTACAACAAGATTGATACTTCTACCACAGAACATGCTAACCCGGTTCAAGACCATTTACAAATCATTGACTCTGAAATCCGGGATGAGATTGTTTTTCACGGGGAACAGAAGACCAGAACTTGTGAAACTTTAAATGAATTTCTTTTACGCGGGGGAAAAATCAGACAGGTGTAACCACTTGTTTAAAACCAAGATTGAGAAAAACAAGGGTATAGTTGTGGATAACTATTAACTTAAGGAGAATAAAATACCATGAAGAAAAAAATGATCGAGGTTTGCAAGAAGATTCATTTTCTGGTTGCCGGGGACGAAACTGTGGAAATCGAGAACCCTCAGTTTGTTTGAGTGGATAACCTCGTGCATGATGTCGGGGGCAGGATGTATTCTAACCAGATTGCTCTGTACAAGGATTTCAAGACTGGAAAATATTACATTTCCGAGGAAGAATTCTTGCAAAACATTTAACAGATACGGGGTTTCCCAGGTTCCTGAATGAATTTGAAAAAGGAGAATATTGAAATGATTAAGGAAATCGACAAACAAGGTGATCCCTACGTACTTTGTGAAACAGAGAAGGATGTGTTTCGATTCATCATAGTTGAGGCCGGGTGGGAAACTTTGGACAGTTTTACAAAGAAACAGGTGTGCGCCCGAAAGAATTAGTCGGGGTTCCGTTCCTTATTATTGACAATCGAGTTTACTTTTAAGGAGATCTTATCATGGAAATGACAAATGTTATCCACTGCGGTGAGAATCAGTTTGACAACCTCGGCATCATGATTGTGTGGAGCAATCAAGAGGAAGATCCAATGAGCCGGGAATATGGATATTATTCCATGCCGGATGATAATCCCGAATATGTGAAGGTGTATCTTGTCAATTTGAACGGGAATGAACCAGTGATACGAGAAATTGTCATCCCGGCCGATCTGAAGAGGTTTTACAAAGACGTAAGAGGCCGTCGAGACAGGATAGCCGTGTGGACTGCGCTCAAAGCCCTGGAAACTAACTATCGCAGGAAGCATGACAAACTACTCAACCAAGCAGGCAGAAAATTTTATCGTCCAGGCTACTCTGGCTGAACGTCAGGTTTCTATGATGGGTGAACGTCAGGCGATATTTTGTCCGATCTGTAAAAAAGTTGAGGAATTTGAAACAAGTTTAATACATGATGGGCTGGTAAACAAATGCATGGTTTGTGGTGCGGAGG
>Ga0265297_10004774_pt1 | contig 21625 bp, 20 predicted proteins | sample Munlanlwell13791_FD_192502 | JGI IMG/M metagenome (GOLD analysis project Ga0265297, IMG submission 192502) | Leachate microbial communities from a municipal landfill in Southern Ontario, Canada - Leachate well 137-91 | ecosystem: Engineered > Solid waste > Landfill > Unclassified | place... | reverse complement strand
CGGGGGTTGGGGATATTACAAAATAGCGGTTTACAACTCACTGAAAAATACCGGCACATGGATGCTGAAAAAATGCTAGCTGTTGAAGTGGAAAAAACACGAGAAGACAAAGGATGTATTTGCGGAGAAATTCTGAAAGGGCTGAAAAAACCCACCGATTGCAAACTGTTTAGCAAAGTATGCACTACTGCTAACCCTGTAGGCGCCTGCATGGTTTCCCACGAAGGAGCTTGCGCTGCTTATTTCAATTATGCTGAAAGAGTGTGAGTGTGGATCCAAAAATGTGAACAGATACGGCCAGAAATTAACAACAAGTAACTAGCAACTAACGAATTATTCTTAAATACTCCCAAAAAACAATGAACAACAAAACTATCCAACTCGGCCACGGAAGCGGTGGACGCTTATCACACGAACTGATAAAAAATCTTTTCTATAAAAATTTTAAGAATCCGATACTTGATAATCAGAGCGATTCAGCTTTGCTGGAACTCAATTCTTCTTTAGTTGCTTATACTACAGACTCGTATGTGGTTGACCCCATCTTTTTCAAAGGTGGCAATATCGGTAAATTAGCTGTTTGTGGTACCATAAATGATCTGGCAGTCTCCGGTGCTGTACCGAAATTTTTAAGTACAGGTTTTATCATCGAAGAAGGCCTGTCATTTGAAGACCTTGAAAGTATTGTTACCACCATGGCTGAAGAAGCACAAAAGGCAGGGATAACCATAGTTACAGGTGACACCAAAGTTGTAAATAAAGGTCAATGCGACAAAATTTTTATAAACACTTCGGGTATCGGTTTGCTTGATGAAAAATACAAACATATCAGCACTGGCCAACAAATAAAAAGCGGAGATAAAATCATAATCAACGGCGGCATTGCCGACCACGGCATGACCATAATGGCTGCAAGGAATTTTGGCAATTTCAACACAACGATTGAATCCGATTGTGCTTCACTGAATCATTTAATCCAGGAGGTGCTGAATGCAGGGTGCCATGTGAAATTTATGCGCGATGCCACACGCGGAGGCATTGCCACAGTTTTATGCGAGCTCGCTGAAAACAAACACTTCGGCATTGAAATTCTTGAAGAAAAAGTTCTTGTAAAGGAAAATGTCCGTGGCATTTGCGAACTGCTTGGTTTTGACCCCTTTTATGTAGCTAACGAAGGCAAAGTTATTATGGTAATTGCCGAAAACGATGCGGAAAAGGCATTGCAAATTCTACAAAAAAATGAACTTGGTAAAGATGCTTCAATAATCGGCTCTATTGTTGAAAATCATCCTGGGAAAACTATACTCCAAACCGGCATCGGAGGAAAACGGATTATTGATATGCTGGCAGGGGAACAACTACCGAGAATCTGTTAAAATATATTCTATGCATGAGTTATCTATAGCAACAAGCATCATCGAATTCGCTGAAGAATTTGCTACTGAACATAAAACAGAAAAAATAAAACGGATAGAACTTGAAGTCGGGCAACTGTCTGGAGTGGTTACCGAAAGTCTTAAATTTGCCCTCGAACTCGCTGTTAAAGACACTGTTTTGGAATCGACTGAAATAATAATAAACGAAGTCACTGGAAAATCCATATGCAATAATTGTAACAAAGAATTTGAAAACCCCGACTGGTACACCCCCTGCCCTGCCTGTCAGTCCATAGATTCCGAAATTGTCAGTGGAAAAGAATTACACATCAAATCCATCATCACTGGCTGATTTTTAGTAACTTTGTAGCAAACTTAAAAAAACAAAATTATGTGTGATACATGCGGCTGCAACGACCCTAATGCCGGCGTGAGCTACCACAAGCCCGGAGAAGAACATACTCACGAACATTCGCACGAACACGGCCACGAACACCACTATTCTCATGAGCATGAACATCATCATGGCGATGAACATCACAGCCATCATCATGAACATTCATATTCCCATGAACATTCTCATGACGGGCATACCCACAACCACGACCACAATCATGAACATACAGACCACAGTTATCAGCATGAGCATACGCATGAAAAAGAATTTAAAATAGAGCATGATATATTAAACAAAAATAACATGCTGGCCGAGCGTAACCGTGGCTATTTTGAAGCAAAAAAAATTAAAGCCATCAACCTGGTCAGTTCACCGGGTTCCGGAAAAACTACCTTACTTGAAAAAACTATTGCAGCTCAAAAAGATAAATTATCGTTTTTCGTTATTGAAGGCGACCAGCAAACCATGAACGATGCTGACCGCATCCACGCTACCAGAGTCCCGGTAATTCAGATTAACACCGGAAGTGGTTGCCACCTTGACGCAGAAATGATAAACAAAGCCGTGAAACAACTTGATGTGTCAGATAATTCCATTCTTCTCATTGAAAATGTCGGCAATTTGGTTTGTCCCGCCATGTTCGACCTAGGCGAATCGCACCGCGTGGTGGTGATCAGTGTTACCGAAGGCGATGACAAACCACTGAAATACCCACACATGTTTCACAGCTCCGATATCTGCATTATCAACAAAACAGACCTGCTGCCTTATGTGGACTTTAATGTTGAAAAAGCCAAAGAATACGCCTTGAGGATAAACCACCACCTGGAGTTTTTTGAATTATCTGCCAAAACCGGCCAGGGAATGGATGCGTGGTATGCCTGGTTAAAAAAGAATATGGGATAAGCGTTTTTTTCAATAGGCCTGCGGATTTTTTTTTCTGGTGTCGTACAATTTTTCTTTTGTATTCAGTTTTTTATTTATTTTTGTGTCAACTTTTTCAAAATAAGTAACACATGAAAGTAAAACGTTTTGGAGTATCGCTTGATGAAAGTATCCTGGCTGAACTGGATCATTTTGTCAACATGCGGAAGTTCCCGAACCGTTCGCAAGCCATACGTTATCTGATTTCCAATTACCTTGTTGAAGAAAAAGTTGATGAAAATAAAATTGTGGCAGGGAGTATAGTTTTGGTTTACGATCATCACAAACGGGAACTGCAAAGTAAGTCCACCGCTATTCAACATGATTATCATGAAACCATCCTTTCGGTGATGCACGTGCACATCGACCACCATAATTGCCTCGAGACTATTGCAGTGATGGGCAAAGCCAGCAAATTAAAAGAACTGGCCGACAAGCTGATAGCTATAAAAGGTGTGAAACACGGGAAACTGGTAATTACCACCACCAGCTAATTTTTTTTATTTCATCGGTAACACTATATTATAAAAAGATAACACAAAAACATATGAAACTAATAAAAAAAGGCTTCTCCTTTCTCTTGGTATTGATACTCGGGACCCCATTTCAAATGACTGCGCACGAGGATCCAGCCAAAACTAAAAAAGAAAAAGAAGCAAAAGAAGCCAAAAGGCAAAAAATTATAATAAATAAAATCGCTCTTGTAACCATTTGGAGAATTGAAACCAAAAAAAACACGGATTCAGATAACAGAAAAAAATACGCAGAAGTATTTTATAATAAAAATGGTTGTACCGAGCAGATAAACGTATTCATTGATAAAGACAGTTTATCGGAAAAAACAATAATGGCTTATGATTTTGAAAATAAATTGATATTGGATTATGATATTGAAGGTAACACAAACAAAGGAGAAAAAACCATATTCCAATATAATAGTGAAGGTTTAATAGAAAAGATATTTGATTTTGACAAAGAAAATCACATTAGTTCGATGGCAGAATACACTTATGATAAAAAGGCCAAGCATATTATTTATACAAAATATAAATCGTTAAACAATGTGGAATATACCTTAAGGTATTTATATGATAGCAATATCGGAAACGGTAACTGTATTGAAATAGAGAAAAATGATAGCGCCGGAAAACTTATCATGAAAGTGATCAATAAATTTGATAAAAACGGAATGAGATCAGAAAAAGCCATTTACAATGATCAGAATGAACTTAATTATAAGTTTTTATATACATACACGGATACAAAAGATTTCAGTGTTATTACTAAAATCTCTCAAACCGGCGAAAGGCTAAGCAGTGACGAATATTTCTATAACGATAATGGTACGTTGAAAAAAATAATTTCAAAAGACAAAGATGAAAATATTGATGAAGTGCTTGAATATACTTATGAATAATAAACCTGCATTCGTTTTATTCATTATGCTTTGCATCTGCTATCAATGCATGGCAGATGATAAACCGAAAATTATAATAGATACCGACGGTGGCGCTGATGATCTCAGAGCAATAAGCCTGATTTTATCAAGCCGTGAATTTGAAATTGAGGCAATTACTACATCAGATGGCGTATTATCACCAGAGATGGCTTTATATAAAGTTAGGAATTTACTCTGTTCATTAAATTGCCAGGGTATTCCAACGGCTTGCGGGCGAAAAATAATTTCAAGCCCTTGTTTTTGCAGAAAAATTAACGAAAAAATTGTTTGGGGCGATTCCTGTTATTTGAATAATTCAAATTTTGTTTCTTCTTCTAGTCTGATAACGCAATTATTAACCGATAGCCGCGAAACCATTATTTTTTTCGCAATGAGTTCGTTGACAAGTATTAATGACGCGCTAATTCAGGCACCTGAGAATAAATCAAAAATCTCAAAAATCATCTGGTATAACAGTTCGCCTTTATTGTCAAATGGCTTTAATTATGAAAGTGACACGGCAGCGGCAAAAAACATGACCCTGCATGGCGTCCCCCTTATAGCCGTTCAAAATAATGAGGGTTCGCCAATCATCTTTAATGAATTTTTCTTGAATTTATATAACCAGACGGACAACCCTATTGCTACAAATGTTTTTAACGCATTATCATCACCAGAAGTTTTGTCTGTGATCAAAAGCGGCCATTTTAAGCTCTGGGATGAACTTTTACCCCTTTACTTTATTTTTCCTGAGCTTTTTTCCGAGAAAAAATCTTCACCATTAATTATTGAAGTACAGCTTTTACCTGATATTAAAGAACAAAAATTAGGGGCTTGTATAAAAAAACTGCTTAATCCTGAACCAGATCAAAATATTGTTTTTAAAACATTTCCAGTAGCTTCCGGGCTATTTGCCCAAGATTTCAGCTTGTTTTCTGATTCTATTTTAAAAAAATACGGAGAACGTGAATTTCGTGCCGGTGTGCTGGCAAACGAACTTCATGGTCATTTGGGTGTATATGCAATTATTGGCGTAAAAATGGGAATCAGGGCACTCGAATATTTTCATTGCGATATTGACGAACTTGAAGTGGTATCATATGCCGGTAATACCCCACCGATAAGTTGTATGAACGATGGCATTCAAGTAAGTACCGGTGCAACACTTGGCCATGGATTGATAACTATAAAAAAAACGGAAACAAAAAATGTAATGGCAGAATTCTACCATGAAAATACCGGGATTACGATTTCTTTAAAAAAAGAAATTGCCGGGCAAATTCAGAATAACTTTAAAACCATTATTGCAAAAAATGGGTTGTTCACAGATGAATACTGGCTTCAGATAAGACACCTTGCAATAATATACTGGTTTGAATTCGACAGAAATGATATTTTCGATATTAAAATTATTCAAAATCATGAACACTGAAATTATTGCACTATGTGCAACAGCAGCCACTCTCGGCTTTTTGCACACTCTGGCAGGTCCTGATCATTACCTACCTTTTATCGTCATGGCCAAAGCCGGAAAATGGTCGTATCCCAAAACCATCTGGATTACGATTTTATGCGGGCTGGGCCATGTTGGAAGTTCTATACTGATTGGAGTCATAGGAATTGCATTCGGGCTGGCCGTAGCGAAGATCGAAATTTTTGAAGGTTACCGGGGCAGTTTAGCAGCATGGCTATTTATTCTTTTCGGTCTTGTATATTTCATCTGGGGACTCTGGAAAGGCATTAAAAACAAAGGTCACCGTCATATTCACGTTCATGATGATGGTAGCATTCACCGTCACGACCATAGCCATATTGAGGCCCATGCTCATAAACACCCGGAAGAAAAAAAGATGAACCTTACACCATGGATATTGATCACCATCTTTGTTTTTGGTCCATGTGAACCTCTGATACCATTATTAATGTATCCTGCAGCGGAACAAAGCACTGGCGGGACAGTGCTGGTGGCCTCGGTCTTCAGTGCAGTTACCATCCTAACAATGTTAACGATGGTACTACTTCCCTTGTTTGGTTTGAAATTGCTACCCATGAGGTTTCTCGAGCGCTATATGCATGCCATCGCAGGATTTACCATACTTATTTGCGGTATAGGTATTGAATTTATGGGGTTATAAAATACAAATACTCTGCTTTTGCAGAAAATTACATTTTACTGATATACTGCTTCAAAAACTCAAAAGCAGCATAAAGATTCTTCTCTGCCTGCGGCGTCAGTTCTTCGATGAATTCAAACTCATAAGCTTTGATATGCAACACAAAGGTTTCGGGCTGCTTGTTGTAGATTTTTTTGCATAAATCAAGCACGTAGGATACAGATACTGCGTGCATGGTAAACTCAATCGTGGCGTCATTCGGTTCCACCTTTTCAAGTTTGTAATCTTCGATGTCGGCTACGGATGCATCAACAAAAATAACGGTATCATATTCTGCAATTGTTGCCGAATCCTCAATGTTTAACTGGTAATTGCAATCCGTAAACAGGTTTTGTATATTTTCTGAGGCGATCCATTCATCCATCAAATTAATGAAGCGCTCGCCCAGGCCGTCGTCCTGCCTGCCGGCGTTGCCGTATCCGTAAATAAGAGTTTTTTTCATAGGTTTAAAATTAAAAAAAGCCCGTCAAAGCTGGCGGACTTTTTTCAAAATAAAATTTAAAATTATGATCTATAATGATCAACTTCATTGCCTTTCGAATCGTACATTTTGATATCGAGCGGCATTTTACCTAATGCGTGTGTTGCACAGCTCAGGCATGGGTCATAAGCCCTGATGGCAATTTCCACAGCATTTTTCATAGGTTCCGTGATGGTGGCTTGTCCGTTCATCATTTTTTTAGCAACAACATTTACCGACTGGTTCATCGGCTCATTATTGTTGGTAGTAGAAACTATGAGGTTTGCCATCACGATCTGATCATCGTCATTGATTCTGTAATGATGGAATAACGTTCCGCGCGGAGCTTCAATTAATCCAACGCCTTCTTTTTGCTTGGTACCTTTTACAACGAGGTCGTTTTTCTGCAGGTCTGGATCATTCAACAGTTCTTTTATCATTTCTCCGGCATGCAGTAATTCGATCAGGCGGGCCCAATGGGTATGCAGGCAATAATTGTTAGGTTTGCCGTTGGTATGAGCTTTATAAATTTCAAATTCCTTCTGCGCCATTGGTGTAGGAATAAAGTCGCAGGTATTCAGACGTGCCAGCGGGCCTACGCGATACCAGCCTTTTTCTTTTCCAAGATGTTTCAGGTACGGGAATTTCATATAACTCCATGAGCGAACTTCTTCTTCGATGTAGTTGTAATAATCCTGATAATCAACGTCGTTCAAGATCTTCTTTCCGTCGGCATCAACAGCTCTCAAAACGCCGTGATACAGATCCAAAGCGCCGTCTTTTCTGACAAGGCTCAGGTGGTTTGAAGGGAAATAAGCAAAATTATCAACAAATTCGCGGTTTTTCATGTAATAACCTTTGAAAAACTGTACTGCAGAATTTGCCCATTCAATCATTTTGTCAATGTTCAATGGATCAGCGCCTTTCAGAAACAGGTCGCGTTCTTCGATACTGAGGTTTTTGTTGATGCCACCAGGGATTGCTCCGGTACCATGAACTTTTTTACCGGCTGTATGTTCAATGATTTCCTGGCCGAATTTACGCATCATAACACCCTGAACAGCTAATTCCGGGAAGTTGATAGCCACACCGATAACGTTGCGGATGGCCGGATCGGCATCATAGCCTAATAAAAAATCGGGAGAAGCAAGATGGAAGAAATGAAGTGCATGTGACTGGAAAATCTGTCCGTAGTGCATCAACCTTCTCATTTTTTCGCCTGTCGGAGTAAGGCCGTGGCCGGTTCCGGCGCCAACAATTACGTCAAGAGCTTTTGCTGCAGCCAGATGGTGGCTAACAGGACAGATACCGCATAAACGTTGTACTAAAACAGGTGCTTCCCAGTAAGGACGGCCCTGCACAAAACGTTCAAATCCGCGGAATTCAACAATATGAAGGCGGGTTTGAGCCACATTCATATTGTCATCGAGGTGAATAGTCACTTTGCCGTGGCCTTCAACTCTGGTTACAGGTTCTATAGTTACTTTTTGTGCCATTATAATATTCTTTTAGATTAATCAAATTTTACTAATTCATAAGGTATGTTCAGTGTATCACCGGTAACCAGCGCTACAACAGCAGCCCAGATCAGGTCGGCTCTTGGGGCACAACCAGGCAGATAATAATCGATCTTTACGATTTCGTGGCATGGGTACACTTTATCGAGTATCATCGGAAGTTCTTCGTCGTTAGGCATGATCTTTTCTTTGTTCAGGCCTACTGTTGGCCCTCCCAGATATGCTTCATCAAGGCATTCCTTCACACAGATTCCGTTGCGCATGGCAGGCAGGCCGCCCATAATGGCACATTCGCCTAGTGAGATAAGAATTTTACAATGCTTGCGGAATTCTTTCAATACGTGAACATTTTCGCTGTTACAGCAACCACCCTCTATGATTCCGATATCGCATTCTTTGGTAAAAGTCTTTATATCATCAATGGGGGATTTGTTGAATTCGACAAGTTCGATCAGTTTTAAAATACGGTCATCAATATCAAGTAATGACATATGGCAGCCAAAACAACCGGCCAGTGATGTAGTTGCAACAATTGGTTTACTCATTTTTCTGTCCTCCTGGTTTATTGATGTGAATTTTCTATTTCTGATCCTATAACTTCTTTATCATACTTGCGTTTTCCAATTGGCGTTGCAAAACCGATTTCTTTTTTCAGTATGCAGCCAACCGGACAGATATCCATAGCTTTCTGTGCTAATTCGTCGGACATGGTTGCAGCAAGTTTTTTATCCATATTGATCTCAAGTGTTTTACCTCTGCCTTTGAATGCAAAGATGCTTCTTCCTTCACTGTCTTTTATCATACGGATACAACGTTTGCAGAATATGCAACGGTTGCGTTCGAGGAAGATCTTGGGAGCTGTGGCATCAATGTTCCTGCGTTCGAAAGCATAAGGGAACCGTGGAACCATCATCTGATATTTATAACCTAATCCCTGAAGGTCGCAGTTTCCGCTTTTTTCACAGGCGGGGCAAAAATGATTGCCTTCCACAAAAAGCATTTCTACGATGGCTTTACGGATATCCGTCAGTTCGGGAGTATTACTTTCTACAGCCATGCCTTCTTCAATAGGTGTTGTGCAAGCAGCCATTTTACGGCCGTTGGCATTTACTGTGCAGATTCTGCATGACCCTGCAGGGACAACATCTCTCATGTGGCAAAGCACCGGTATATAAACGCCGTTATCAGTAGCCGCATCAACGATACACTGACCTTTGACGCCCTGACATTGCTTGCCGTCGATTGTGAATTTTACAGTTTCACTCATAATTTATTTTTCTTTATAATTGTTAATATCTTATTTTAATTATTCATGAACTTTGGGTTCGCGACCAACCACTTCACAGGACTCGAGCACTGCTTTGTGCATATCGAATTCACTGTGGTAATCTATATCATGTACTCTTGCATCGTACAATTCTCTGAAATTTCTTATAGTAGTTGCTATCGGATTTGAAGATGTCTGCCCAAGTCCGCAACGTGTAGTTTTGCGCAGAATTTCGCTCCAGGCAAGCATATCTTCAATATCTTTTTTAATCGCATGCCCCTCGACCACTTTTTCGATGGCTTTCTTCAGTATCATGTTAAAAGACCGGCAGGTAACACATGAGCCGCATGATTCATCAGCAAAGAATTCCATAAAATTCAACACGACATCTTTTAACAGGTCGCGTTTTTTACCTATTACAATCATAGAGCCTCCCGTCGGAAGGTCTTCCAGAGCTATCTTTCTGTCGAATTGGCTGGGAGGAATACAGATTCCTGATGGCCCAGCCACCTGAACGGCTTGAATATCTTCTGCTCCCACCATTGCCAGCATGTCTTTAATGCTCATGCCCCATTCTATTTCATAAACACCGGGGTTTTTGCAGTCGCCGGAAACACTGATAACTTTTGTTCCTGACGATTCTTTTGTTCCCAACGCATTGAGCCATTCTCCTCCCTTATCCAAAATCCGTGCAACAGAGCAGAAAGTTTCCACGTTATTTACAATAGATGGTTTGTTTTTGTAACCTTTCTGGGCAGGAAATGGCGGACGGTTGCGTGGTTCACCGCGTTTGCCCTCAGCCGATTCTATCAATCCTGATTCTTCTCCGCAAACATAAGCGCCGGCGCCAAATTGTATCCTTATATCAAAGTCAACACCTTTGCCCATAATATTTTTTCCAAGAAGGTTTTTAGAATACATTTCCTTGAGTGTATTTTCCAGAAATGCTTTCAGGTACTTATATTCTTTTCTGACATACAAAATACCTTCTTTAGCTCCAATGGCATAACCGCCAATGGCCATACCTTCAAACAACATTTCAGAGCGTTCGGTCATCAGCACACGATCTTTGAAAGTACCCGGCTCGCCTTCATCAGCATTACATAACACATATTTATCCCCGGATTCGCGTGAACAGAAATCCCATTTTAATCCTGTTGGAAATCCGGCACCGCCTCTTCCGCGAAGATTGGATTTTTTAATCTCCTCTATCACTGATTTGGGCTCCAGTTCAAGGGCTTTGTTAAGCCCCGCTCCGGTTTGATATGCATCAAAAATAACAGGACCAGTTTTTTTAATATTATTTTTTACCATTGATTTTATCAATGGGTGGGAATTGTTGCCATCACCGTACTCAGTAACCATTTCGGCAACAGCCTTTCCGGCACGCATACCCGTAATGATTTTTTTCACTTTTTCACGGGTGAGGGAGGTAAAAACCACGTCATTAATAATGGCTGCCGGTTCCTGATCGCTCATGCCTATACAAGCTGTATAGTGCAAACTGGCAAGATTGTCGGGTGTTAATTCGCCAAACTTAATACCGAGTTGTTTTTCAAATTCATCGGCAACATCCGTCATGCCCTTCATGCAGGAAACCACGCTATTGTTAAGATACACAGCATATTTACCTACAGGTTTGCAGGTAAAGAAATGGTAAAATGAGCGCGTCTGTATTACGTCAACTTCAGAAATATGAAGTTTTTCCGCAATCACCGCCACTGCATCGTCTGAAACACAACCAAATTCCGACTGGACACCTGCTAAAATATCCATCAGCCGGGTTGCATCCTTACCATAAGCTTCAATAATACTAATAATTTTTTCTTTCATATCTTGTTTTAAATTAGTTGTATTTACATTTTATAAACAGGTTGACAAATTTATATACTTTTTTGTAATTATTAAACATTATCAAAAAAATTTATTAAGTATCTTACTTATTGACGTACTATAATATCTTGTTGATTTACATGTTGTGTTTTTTATGTTAAATTGTTGCAAAAAAACAATGATTATGAAAAAAACATTCCTAGTACAGCTTTTTGTACCGTTTTTATAAAATCACAAACCAATAAAGAAAAACCACAATTCGACATCTCTTTTTCGGAATTTGAAAAAAGTGATTTTTTCTGAGATTCAAGACAAAACACGTCTACCTGTGAAGGGCATTTTCTGTTGTTCACAAATGCTATCAGTCTTGATGCCAAATGTGATGACATCAATATAAAACTTAATTTCAACTTTCTTTCAATGATACCATTGACTTATCAAAGGAAAACCTTACCGACAAAACACGTGGTTCCAATATAAAATGTATTTTTCGCGTTGCTTCGAGGGTAATATTTATTTCCGGAAAATTCCAGTTCATGACAGAACTCGAATGGACAAGCGCTTACTATTCCACCAAAGCACTTAATGCATTGCCCAATAAGAAAGGTGTTATCGGAAGAAATGCTAACGATATCGGCAACCTGAGAATTCTTTTTGCAGTACAGTAAAATTTCTAATATATTTATATTCGTTCTTAAAGGAGATGCTTTTTAAGTATCTCCTTTTTTTATTAAAAATATTTGTAAATTTGGGGTTACATCATTATTTATAACTAAAAAATTTCATTATGAAATGGTCAGGCAGAAGACAAAGTGATAATGTCGAAGACCGCAGGGGAATCAGCGGCAAAGGCTTAGCCGGTATTGGCGGTATAGGTGCTATCATTATTGCAGTTATAGCATTTTTTATCACCAAAGACCCTTCGCAGCTTATCAACACTTTACAACAAACTACAACCCAGCAGGAACAGCTCGACCCGGAAACAAAAGCCAAACAGGATCAATTGGCTCAATTTATTGGTGTTGTTTTGGCTGACACAGAGGATGTCTGGAACACACTTTTTTCTTCAATGGGAAAAACCTATGAGGAACCCAAACTTGTTCTTTTCACCAATGCCGTACAATCGGCTTGCGGATATGCCCAATCGGCCACAGGCCCCTTTTATTGCTCGGGAGATGCCAAAGTATATATTGATTTGGGATTTCTTGAGGAACTACAGGAACAACTTGGTGCACAGGGTGATTTCGCCCAGGCTTACATCATTGCACATGAAGTAGGACACCATGTCCAGAACCTTCTGGGAACTCTCGATAAAGTGCATTCACAGAGCAACACACTCAGCGAAGAAGAATATAATGCTATGACTGTAAGGTTAGAACTTCAGGCCGATTTTCTTGCCGGGGTGTGGGCCCATCATGCACAAAAAATGAAATCGATACTTGAAAGCGGCGACATTGACGAAGCCGTGAATGCTGCCGGCGCCGTGGGAGATGACAGGATACAGATGCAAAACCAGGGTTATGTTGTTCCTGACTCCTTTACGCACGGTACTTCCGAACAACGCACCCGATGGTTTTTATTAGGTTTTAAAACGGGCGATATCAGCAAAGGCGACACTTTCAACGCAAGAACTTTATAAGTATCTTCATTTCAAACCAACCTTAGGGATCATATTTCCGAAAGTTCAGACAGATTGAGCCACCGGTCTGTTTTCTCTTCTATAAGTTTTTCGATCTCATTATAGCGTTTACCATATTGGGCAAATTCTTCAGGACTTCCTTCTCCCCCGTTCAACTTCTCAAGCAAAGTGTATTTTTCAGATTCCAGCAAACTGATCTCTTTTTCAAGATTTTCAAATTCCCGGGATTCTTTATATGAAAGCTTCCTAACTGTCTTTTCGACAATTACGGGTTTTACCCGATTCAATTTAGGCTTATCTATCCTCTTTTTTTTCTCCGCTGCCTTCTTTTTCAGTAACGCGTATTCGGTATAATTTCCGGGAAAATCTTTTATCCTGCCACCGCCTTCAAAAACAAACAGATGATCGGTAAGATTATCAAGAAAATAGCGGTCGTGCGAAATTATAATAAGGCATCCTTTAAAATCAATAAGAAAATCCTCAAGCGCATTTAATGTCTGAATGTCCAGGTCGTTAGTCGGTTCGTCAAGGATGAGAAAATTGGGGTTTTTGATAAGAACCATAAGCAGTTGCAACCTTCTCCGTTCTCCGCCGCTCAGGGTGGAAACATAACCATACTGAACACTGTGCGTAAAGCCAAAATAATTTAGAAACTGAGAGGCCGACATTTCGTTTTTGCCCATTTTAACATATTCCGCAACATCTTTCACGGCATCGAGCACCCTTCTGTCTTCTTTCAGTTGTATGGGCTCCTGTGAAAAATAACCGAAAACCACCGTCTGGCCTATAGATATTTTACCTTTATCCTGCCTGAGATTTCCGGTGATCATATTGATTAACGTAGTTTTACCAACGCCGTTCTTTCCGCAAACACCTATGTGTTCTCCTTTTTTAAAGGTATAGGTAAAATCATCGACAGCCAAAAAATCTCCGAAGGATTTGGTAACATTATGCATTTCAAGAATTTTGCCACCTATCCTGGTTTCCGTTATGCGAAGGTCCAGATTTTCTGTTTCTATTCGTTTTGAGGCTTTTTGCTGCAAGCCTGAAAAAGCTTCAATACGGGCTTTAGATTTGGTGGTCCTCGCCTGTGGCATCCGCCTCATCCATTCCAGCTCCTTGCGGTAAAGATTCCGGGCACGTTCCAGTTCGGTTTTTTCGATCTCCATCCGCTCAGCCTTTTTCTCGAGGTAATATGAATATTTTCCCTTATACCGAAAAAGGTTTGTAGAGTCCAGTTCAATTATCTCATCACAGATATTATCCAGAAAATAACGATCGTGGGTAACCAGAATAATGCTGAGGTTTTGTTTCGACAGGTATTCCTCCAGCCATTCTATCATTTCAATGTCAAGGTGGTTGGTGGGCTCATCGAGTATCATCAGGTCGGTATCTTCAATAAGCGCTTTGGCCAAGGCAAGCCTTTTGCGTTGCCCGCCCGATAATTCGCCGACATTTTGTTTTATATTGGAGATTTTTAAACGCGAAAGCACCTCGTTGATCCTGGTCTCAAAATCCCAGGCACTCAGCCCATCCATTTTTTGTATGGTCTGCTCAAGCTGTTTGGTCAGTAATTCTAAATCTTTTGAGTTGCTCTTGTTATGAATGTTTATCTCTTCCAGAATGCTTTCATAGTTTTTGATCGCCTGAATAAATTCATTGTCGGAATTAAGCAGTGAATTGATCACGGAGAGGTTCGGATCGAGGTCCGGGTTTTGTTCTAAATAGGTGATCCTTATATCATTGCGAACGATCACCTTTCCATCCTCCGGTATTTCTTTGCCCGCCAGGATATTCAGCAAGGTAGTTTTTCCGGTACCGTTGCGGGCTATCAGCGCTACTTTCTGGCCTTTGTCGACACCAAAAGAAATGTCCTTAAAAAGGATTTTTTCTCCGTAAGTTTTGGTCAGGGTTTCGACGCTGAGGTAGTTCATACAGACAAAATAAGGTGCAAAGGTATGAAAACTAAGAAAGAAGTGAGAAATTATCCCGGTGTGCTTAAAGCAAAAACTTCGCATAACGGGGTACCCCATATGAGATAACTGCGGATCTCATGGGGCAAATTGTTAATTTGGTAAATTGTTAAAAAGAACGTACCGCTCTTACTGCTCCCGTATAACTTTTACTGGTATTGCTTTGTGCCCCATTGTAGAATCCTTGATACCAAGCATTGTAACCATAAGGAGTGCCGGTATATTCTGACGAACTCCAAAATGCCCATTCTGAAAATCCGCCAAGTCCAAGAACTTTTAAAGCATAAAGTTTGTTTAATTCATCTTTACTTGGTAAGTACCAGTCATTATAACCTCCTCCATTATAGGCACGTGCTATTCCTGCGGCATAAGAAGTTGAAGTCGCTCCTTGCTGACTAATAATTGTATTAGTATTAGCCATTCCTGTACCCAGTGCTGTTGCTGTAGCGCCAGTGGTAAAATAACTTCCATTGTACCATCTTATACTACTTGATTGATAGGTTGGTGCTACTATTAATCCATGTGTTTCTCCTTCAATATAACCGGGATCTCCAACTTGTAAGATATAAGCTATGATCCCTCCCTGATAGCTCTTTCCAACATACAAAACAATGGTACCATCAATTTTCCGCCAATCCGTTCCGTCATAAAAAAATGGAAGTTTGTAATCAGTATTATAAATCATTAACCCTTCAGCAGGGCTAGAAATTGTCGCCATTTGAGCTGTTGTCATTCTTGGAGGTAAAAAACCCTTAGAAGTACTTGTAACATCAAGTGCGGCAGATGCATCTGGAATAGAAGTTCCTATACCTTGTTGAGAAACATTCACAATAGAATTATTTCCAGCATCGCTACCGGTAGAAAGAACATCAGTAAGATTTTGCAACTCGTTAGTAACCGAACCATCAATTTCAGTAAAAGAAGTCAGATAACCGGCATCATTTGTGAATGAACTGACAGTCGTTGGCTGGTTTATTAAATCGGAATAACTGCCCGTAGTTGAAACTGTTGCAAGTGCAGTCCCATTAACCCGGTATGCACCTGAAACATTTACATCTCCAATAACATCCAATTTGTAAGCCGGTGTTGCTGTACCAATACCAACATTTCCAGTCGCGTCTATAACTGCTTGCTGGGTAGTCGCAGTTTTGAAAATTACGGAGCCATAGATTCCACCCGTTTTATCTCCACCAGATATTATCACATGGCCAGGCTGCGATCCAAATGTACTTGTACCACCTTGTATGTATACTTTACCAGTACCTGCCCCAGTACCTGCAGTTATATTTATGTTTCCACCTTGATTTCCTGAACCAGCCACTAAAGTGATTGACCCTCCAATACCATTTGTACCGCTAGCCCCAACTGAACCACCAGTCAATGTTACATTACCACCAACACCAACAATTCCACTGCCTGTAGGACTCGCACCGCCAGAAATATTAACATTTCCTGCGCGAGAGGTTGCTGGATTAGTAGGGAACGGAACATTAAATGTTCCACCGGTGATAGAGATATCACCTGCTCTTCCAGAACTATTTTTAGGGCCATTATTATCGCCTCCTTTAATAATCATATCCCCAACATTGGTATTGCTTGACACAGAATTAGTACTGATCGTCAGTACTGTCCCTTCTCCAGTCAATGGCATTATTGCTGGAGTTATAACGGAAGTTGAAAAATCTGCACTGCCAATAACCGAAAGAGCATTACTTGGTGAATTTGTACCAATACCAACATTACCGGTATTAAAATAAATATTGCTGCTATTCCTTTTCCATATCATAGTATCCAGCTCCGAAAAACTTGTCAGGTATCCTGCTGTTGCATGATTTCCCCAACCATAAGATGTAGACCAATTTGTAATATCTGTATTTGTAATTCCGAATGATGGGCTGGCTGTCCATAATTGGTCTGTTTCACTATAACTTGTCAGATAACCAACATCGTTTGTAAATGCACTTAAATTGGATGGCGCCCCGGTTAAACTGCTGTACTGTCCGTCAAATCCTGCTGGCAGTTTTACAAATCCGCCATTGCTTAAAAAAACAGTATCATGGCTAATGCTCAACACCTGAATTTCGTTGCTTACTGAACCGTCCACTTCGGTTGTAAGATATCCTGCATCATTTGTAAATGTGCTCACATTGGTGGGCGTTCCTGTTAGACTGTTATACTGGCCGTCAAAACCGGCTGGCAGTTTTATAAATCCGCCACTGCTTAAAAAAACAGTATCATGGCTAATGCTCAACACCTGGATTTCATTGGTTACTGAGCCGTCCACTTCTGTATCCAATTTGTTATTCCAATTGGTGATATCTGAGGAATTAATACCAGCTGCTACAGATGCACCAAAGATTGGATCGGTTTCCGTAATTGTTCCTGTTATACTTTCCGCAGTTTTAGCATGCAAGGCATAGGGGACGCTTAGCAGTTGGCTTACTCCCGTAATCGTGTAATTGGTTCCTCCGGCAGGGTCTGTTTCAGTTTTTATGTAATAAGTATCTCCTGCCCAATTAATGCCACTAAAACCTGCGCCACCACCTATTTCAATGCTTACCAATCCGTTGGCATTGGTTATTGGAGTTTGTGTTTCAGAATAAACAACAGTTCCAGTAGGTGAACCCTGCAAAATACTTATTTGCATTCCAACCTGCGTGTTGGTTACCAAGGCATCACTGCTGTCGCGGATTACTGCCTGATAACTCATTTTTTCGGGTGATTGTGCGAATGCACTTGCAGCTATTATAACGGCCGCTAAAACTGTGAATATTTTTCTCATGGTTTTATTATTATTATTTTAATTTCATTATTATGGTAGCCGATGCTCTCATTTTCGGAAATGGTTTAATGGTTGTAATTATTAAAACTCCTGCCTTAATCAGTTTTAATAATTTTAAATGTTTTTTTTTCTTTATTTGCCTGAAATACTTTTACGAAATAACTTGCCGGTAAAAGGTTACTTATAACAATGCTGGTCTTTTTATCAGTAATTATTTGGCTTAGTAAAAGTTTCCCCTGCAAATCATATAGTTGGAAGTTCAAAGTTGAAGGTTCAATGTCATTAACTTCCAATGTAAGATAATCTGCAGTCGGGTTTGCTGCCTTCAATGGGTTCAATGGCTTTTCTGACCATTTGTATCCTGCGGTCAGTAATAAGTTAAATGGCATGACATGGAAAATCTTAGATGGAATAGAATACTTATAATTTTTTTTAAATGCTTTTCAGAGCATCCAAAGCTTTGATATAATCAGGGTGGTTTGTGATTTCCCCAACATATTCAACATAACGAATAATTCCTTTTTCATCAACTATTACTATTCCGCGTGACAACAGGCGGAGCTCATCAATCAAAAAGCCGTATTTTATTCCAAAATCCGTTTCCTTATGATCGGAAAGAGTTATCACTTTGTCAATTCCTTCGGCAGCACAGAACCTGCCTAAAGCGAAAGGTAGATCACAGGATATGGTAAGAATCACCACATTGTCAAGTTTTGCTGCTTCTTCGTTGAATCTTCTTGTTTGTGCTGCGCACACTCCCGTGTCAACAGAAGGGACCACCGAGATAATGCGGATTTTACCATTATAATCACTCAATTTGTACGGCTTTAAATCATTGCCTAATACAGTAAAATCTTTTGCTTTTTCACCTTCTTTTGCCAAAGCACCAAGTAGTGTCATCGGATTTCCACCAAATGTTATTATTCCTGAATGTTTTTCCATAGTTTTATTTTATAATTTTTTACAAAATTACATATTTTTCTATTCAGGCAATAAGCTACCTAAATAAAAAAAATCAAAAATTTGTTTCTTATTATTTAGAAATAAAATACTCAGTTACCTCTGTATAATTTCCAAAATCAATCTTTTCATTCATAGCCGACAAGAAAATATTAGCGGGTATGATAACTATCCTCACAGAATCCCATGTTACATCAATTCCATTATACCAACTGCCATCAGGGTTTCTTAGGTAAATACCAATATATGGCTCAGGGTCGGTGAATAAAACTGTTGTATAAGTATCAAGCGGTCCATAACCGTTAACAACATTCCATTGGTCAAATCCTCCTGAATAATATGCATAAATTATACTGGAATCAATCAATCCTGCTGTCAGGCCGTCAGGAGTATATTTTTGCGTATAAAAATTAGCTGCGTTGAAAGTGCACGGCCCATAACCATACATTTTTATATTTGCATTGCCATTGGTTCCGGCAGGTCCCTGAGGCCCTTGTGGCCCGGCAGGGCCTTCTTCTTTTTTGCAAGAAATTAAGAAAATTGAAATTAAAAAGAGTACTATAATTAATTTTGTTTTCATGGTTTATATTCCTTATTATTTATTTATTAATTTTTATATTAAAAATTATCTACTTTTCAATATTTAATTTTTTGCATATTTCCTGGTAAGACATTTGATTGAAATTCGCCATACTGGCGGAAATCCCTCCGGGAATGATGATATACCTGTATGCATTTGTTGAGGGATCACCAGCAAAAGATCCGGGGTCATCATTATTATCAATATTAAAAAAGATAATGGTTAACAAATTATTGCTTAGTCTGAATGTCATGAATTGATTGACAAATTGGGTTAAACCATAAATAGTCATTGGGAGCGGCTGAGCTTCCGGAGTTCCTGCACTTTTAATATACACCATCACCAAACCCTTATCGACAATGTTTTGAGTTATTTCAGGTACCGTATCATAGTAATGCCTCATTGTTTTTCCAAACTCAGTGATAGCGGTTTCGCTCCAGCTTGTTGCCTGAAACCCAATCCAATCAGAATATATGACATTAGCAGTACCAGCAGGGCCTTCAGGCCCTTGTGGCCCGGCAGGGCCTTCTTCTTTTTTGCATGAACTTGCCACTGTCAGTAATACCAACAGTAAGGCAAATAATTTGATTTTTTTCATAATTATTGTAATTTAAGTTTAGACAAATTTACATAATTTGCAAGTAGAAAGTAATATTAATTTAAATTAGAAATCATTCATGTAATGAATTGTTTATGCTACTTTTGTAACTAAGTTCCCTAAGCAATGCCATATAAAAACCTCTCTGAATTCATAGCTGTACTTGAAAAACAAAATGAACTCCACCGTATCAAAGAATTTATTTCGCCGAAACTTGAAATCAGCGAGATAAGCGATAGGGTTGTAAAATCAGGCGGCAAAGCACTATTGTTTGAAAATACAGGAACGGATTTTCCTCTGTTAATCAATGCTTTTGGTTCTGAAAAAAGAATGTGCCTTGCTCTGGGTATTGAAAATCTTGACGAAATCAAAGGAAGAATAGATGCACTTTTTAAAAATGCATTGACTTCGGGAAAATCGCTTACAGAAAAACTTCATAAACTGTCGTTGTTAAGAGAGATTTCATCCTGGATGCCTAAAACCATAAGTGGAAAAGGTAAGTGTCAAGAGAAAATAATGCCTTCACCGGACATTACAAAACTTCCCGTATTGACCTGCTGGCCTCACGACGGCGGCCCTTTTATCACCCTTCCGGTGGTTCACACTCAAGACCCCGTTTCGGGTATGCGCAACGTAGGGATGTACAGAATGCAAGTATTTTCAGCTTGTAAAACAGCCATGCACTGGCACTTACATAAAAATTCAGCACGCCATTTTCATGAGTATAAAAAACTGAAGAAAAAAATGCCTGTGAGCGTTACCCTTGGTGGAGATCCTATTTATACTTATGTGGCAACCGCTCCCTTACCTGATAATATGGATGAGTACCTGCTGGCTGGCTTCTTACGAAAAAAGCGAGTTAAATTAGTTAAATGCCTTACTAATGAGTTGTATGTACCCGAAGATGTTGATTTTGTAATTGAAGGATATATTGACCCAGAGGAAGAACTAATTACAGAAGGCCCCTTTGGCGACCACACCGGATTTTATTCTTTGCCAGAACCTTTTCCTGTATTTCATATTACATGTATTACTCACCGCAAAGATGCCATTTATCCGGCCACAATTGTCGGCATACCGCCCATGGAAGACGCCTGGTTGGGAAAAGCCACAGAGCGAATATTCACCAGCCCGATAAAATATGCCTTACAGCCCGAAATAATTGATATTCATATGCCTGTGGAAGGCGTTTTTCACAATCTGGTTTTGGTAAAAATTAAAAATATCTATCAAGGTATTGCACAAAAAATTATTAACGGACTTTGGGGCGCCGGACAAATGATGTTTTCTAAAATTATCATTGTGCTGGATGAAAACGCTGACATCTTCAATTATCCTGAAGTAGTAAAAGCTATATCGGAAAATGTGAATATTAGTTCAGATATCATTTTTTCAAAAGGCCCTGCCGATATTCTCGACCATTCGGCAAAAAATTATGCCTTTCAAGGAAAAATAGGAATTGACGCAACTGTTAAAAAAGACAGTTCGCTAATAACACCTTCCATTAACAAAGAAAACCTTTCAAAGATTTTTGATGAAATCGTTAAATTAAACGACACACTGCTCCACCAAAATATTAATGCAGTCATTATTTCCTATAAAAAGAGCAAGCCAAACCATACCCGAATACTCGCCGAAAAACTGATTACAGAAAATATTTTGTTGAATATTCAATCCTGTTTTTTTCTTGACTTCAATGTGGAGGTG
>Ga0265297_10004773_pt1 | contig 21632 bp, 15 predicted proteins | sample Munlanlwell13791_FD_192502 | JGI IMG/M metagenome (GOLD analysis project Ga0265297, IMG submission 192502) | Leachate microbial communities from a municipal landfill in Southern Ontario, Canada - Leachate well 137-91 | ecosystem: Engineered > Solid waste > Landfill > Unclassified | place... | reverse complement strand
TGATTTTTTAAACATTTGATGCTCTTTTAATTATGAAAGCAAGATACATAAAACAATTGAAAAAAACAATTATATAACTGATTATTAATTAATTAAAAACAATTTCACTTTTCGGAGTGGATTCAATTCTTAAATTCTGAAAATTCTGCTCAATTCTGGTCAATTCTGCTTCAGACTATTATAAGTTACCCCGAAAAATCAAGAAAAACGAAGAATCCTGCATTTTTTTTAAGCTATTTCTCCTTGCAGTAAGATAAGAATTGACCCTCTGGCATCAAATTTGCACTTACCAACCGCCACACGCCTCTCATTTCTTAAACCATCTAATTCTGCTAATTCTTTAATTCTGGCCAATTCTGCTTCAGACAACATGAGCAGGATCAGGAGCACTGACACCAAACCCGAGCTGCTTGTGCGAAAGTTTCTGTTTAAAAACGGATTTCGTTACCGGTTGCATGTGAAACGAGCATGAACCTAACTCACAATAGGGTTGGAATATTTAATTGCGAGTTCCTTGAGTACTTTCTGATATTCAAGGATATAATAAATATAGTTACGAGAGAAAGACTTACCAGGAAAGCCGGATCATTCATTTTCAATTTGAAGTCCCATGATCCTTTGAAAATGGCTGATGTTTGTTGTCAGGATTGACAAATTATAGACCAGGCAAGTGGCTGCAATAAAGATGGATGTATCAACTACCACTCCTGAGCTTTCCATTGGTTGAGTTTTTGCTGATTCTGAATCATAAGGTCAATGTCTGAATCATTCCAGACCGAAACCTTTAATATTCTCTTCTTGTAGGAAGTTTTAATCGCTCTCTTTGATTTAATCTCTTTGGTCAGCAAAAAGTCCATAAAATCAAGCACTTCTTTCTTTCCGAATGGATCCAATAAGTTATATTTCAAAATTAAATCAGTCATAACCTCTGTTTTTCACAAATTTAATCAATCTGTTGACAAAATGTAATGCGGTGACAGATCCGCTGATTTAACGCCAACTTCGCTGGGGTTGTACCCTCGTTGGTGCGATTTTGCCAGAGATCTGCTAATCAATTTCGGTACCCTCAGCCTCCTGGACAAACTTGTCTTCCACCACAAATACCACTATCCACCCTCACCCCCCTAATTCTGCTAATTCTTTAATTCTGGTCAATTCTGCTTCAGACAATATGCATCAAACATTTCACTACCTTAGTGCTACACAAATCCCTGCCATGGCCGACGTACACGAACCCGAAGTAAGGAGCTACAACATGAGCAGGATCAGGAGTACTGATACCAAACCCGAGCTGCTTGTGCGAAAGTTTTTGTTTAAAAACGGATTCAGGTACAGGCTGCATGTGAAAGACTTACCAGGAAAGCCGGATATTGTACTTACCAGTTACAAATAAAATTATGATATTTAGTGAATTCTAAAAGCGCATCATGAAACGAAGACTTTGGACAAGAGAGGAACTAATTCTTGCATTAAATCTTTATTTGAAGCATCCTTTTGGTAAGCTTCATCATGGAACTCCAGAAATAATTCATTTGGCTCAAATCATTGACCGAACTCCTAATTCCGTTGCCATGCGGTTGAGCAATTTCGCAAGTGTTGATCCTTTTCATAAAGAGAGAGGAATTAAAGGATTGACAGGTGGTATTAGACAAGTTGAGCCAATTTGGATTGAATTCATCAACAATAAAGACGAACTCCTTTTCGAAAGCGAGAAAATACTGGCTGACCTGGAAAAACAAACTATTGAAACAAAATTTGCAGAAATCTTAACCGGAATAGAGTATTTAAAAGGTGAAACCAAAATCAGAGAAGTTAAAACCCGGGTAAACCAAAACGTGTTTAGGCAGATTGTTCTTGCCAATTACAACAGGAAATGCGCCATTACAGGAATTGATTTACCTGATTTATTGGTAGCCAGCCACATAGTCCCATGGTCACAAAATGAAACTGAACGGCTCAATCCAGAAAATGGGATTTGCCTTTCGGCATTATACGATCGGGCTTACGACAAGGGGTTAATTGGAATTTCTGAAAAGTACCAAATTATTCTTTCCTCAGAACTCAAGACAAGGGAAAAGAAAGCATTCTATCAATCAACTTTCGGAAATTTAAATGGACTGAGATTACAACTTCCCCAAAAATATCTACCAAAAAAAGAGTTTTTACAGTTCCATATGGATTCCATATTCCAAGGTTAAAAAAGAAACGAAAATGTGGCTTATAGTCCGTTGACAAGCATTCCTATTATTGCGTCCTTTGGTTTAAAAAATCATGTGCGAGGTAATTCGTTTTAATTATTTCTACCGCGATTCAGGAAACTACAAAAAGTTTGGAAGCAAAAGATTCGGAAATCCCGAACTACTACCCATTGAAGAAATAGAGCGCTTAATTATTGAAAATCTGATTGACCAAGAGTATTTCTATCCTGATAAAGTTGGTATTAAGAAATTCAGGTTTCACCGCAATTTGGATGAATATTCTTGGTACGAATATGAATCAATTGAAATACTTCACAATATAAATCCTCCCAGGAAAAAACTCGAATCAATAAGTAATCTACTACTGAATTTTTTTGGAATGAAATATCATAAATCATCTAATTGCTAATCCGCGCCCCGCAAACTGCAGATTTGCAATCTGCGTTTTCTCATTAACAGCGCTTTTGTACGCTAGCCCAAAGAGTCGATCAATAAATATTGTTTTTGTTTGGGTTGTATGGATTTCAAATCCATTATCTGCGGGGCGCGGATTGCAAATCCGCACCAGCAAGGATAAATTACAAATTCGCGCCAGTACGAATTAAACCAACTTTATTTCAGCAAACTCGCGGACAATTTTGTGCAGGGCTTCTTCAATTTTTAGTATCTGGCTCAATGAAATATATTGATTCGCCAGCAGGAGGTAGATTACAGAGGTAGGTCAGGATTGCGATCAATTTAGCTACCCACAGCTGGCGTAGCAGATATACATTATTGAACACTATAATGTATGTTAAGTTGCAATAATTATACTTAATCCAAATCCAGGTTCGATCCAGTTAGAGCACATGACTTCTAGGCTTTTATTGTCGGCTGAAAGCTCAGTCTTGAACATCCCAGAGTAGCCATAAGGAATTATATCTTTTACAGTTAGATTGTCTTCACATTCTAATGTCAAATTTAAGCAATGAATAGGCATATAAGCTCTATATGAGTAATGCTGCCAATGATCAGAACCAAATTCTGTTACGGATCGTTTAAGTATGAAAGAACTTAATTCTTCAATTTCATTTGGGACAATACATAACGCTACCTTTTTAATTGATTCTTCATTTGCAAGCTTTGATGAAACTCTTGGATCACTTTTTTCAACAAATTCATATTGAAGCTTTTGGGATGTCCCATCGGGCAAAAAAACTGTAGCATCGCCAATTGCAGCATCGTCTCCTTCAATTCCATATTGAAATACTACCTAGCTGATGCGGATTTGCAATCCGCGCCCCGCAAACTGCAGATTTGCAATCTGCTTTTTTATATTAACAGCGTTTTTGTACGCCGGCACAGATATAGATTGAAAAAAATTGTTTTTTGGTTGGCGTGTATGGATTTCAAATCCATTATCTGCGGGGCGCGGATTGCAAATCCGCACCAGTGAGTGGGGGGCCGTCTACTCGTTTGCCGGCATTTTTATTGATCTTATTTTATTGATTGCCAATATATAATTACGACAGATTAGTAATTAAAAACCAAAGTTTGTTTTAGATTTGGGTCTAAACTTAAAGCAACCGGGCACGTTTTTGCAGCATGTTCAATGAATTGCTTCTGCTTATCCGTATAATTGTTTTTTGGAAAATCAAACTTCACAATGATCTCACTAATTTTACGTGGATTACTGGACATAATCTTTGTAATTTTTAGTTGCGTACCAACTACATCAAAGTTGTGAGCATCAGAACTTTGTGCAATTATTGTCATCATACAACTCCCCAGTGCAGTTGCCACCAAATCAGTTGGCGAAAACTTTTCACCTTTACCTTTATTATCAATGGGTGCGTCAGTTATTAATTCAGTACCTGAGCCTACATGAATAGCTTTTGTCCTCAATTCGCCTAAATAAACTGTTTCAACTGTATTCATAATATTTTAGTTTATCAAATGATACAAACTGCAAATTTAATATTCTGCGATCGCCTATGAAATGAAAGATGGAAAAATGCAACCCCGCTCCCGCGCGATTGCATCGCGTGGTTGAATGAAAGTTAATGCTTACTTTTATATTCACAACTGCACTGCCTTTTATGACATAGAGAAAGTAATGTAGGAAGGTATTATTGTTATCAAGTAGAGTGGAATACCACGCGATGCAATCGCGCGGTAGCGAGGGAACCCCCGCACCCGCTCCTGCAGAGGGAATTAAGTGCCACAATAGGTTGCATATTCATTTTCAAAAACCGGATGCGGCTGAATAGTAAAATGGCTCAAATTTTCCTGGTAATGATATGGTTTGCTCAACACAATCAGCAATTGTTTTATTAAGTTAAGATTTCCATTTACTGCTGAGTCCAGTGCTTCTTCCACCAAATGATTCCGTGGAATAAATGCCGGATTATTTTCTTTCATCCTATTTTTTGCTTGTTCATATCCATTGGAGTTGTTGATGGTGTTTTTCCATTTATCCAGCCAGGGTTTAAATTCAGGACCAGCCATGATGCCTTCTCCGGTAACTTTATCATGGGTAAGAGCTAGAAAAGTATTGGTATAATCCAGTTTCAGATGAAGCATCAAAGCCAGCAGTTCATCCACTAACAAGTATAGCTCTGGTGCTTTTTTTTCAATGCCTAATTTTAAAAGCATCATTTCATAATATTTTTCAACCCATATGTTATCAAATTGATCTATGCAGGCTTGGGCTAATTGTAATGCAGTTGAAGGTTCAGGATGTATGACAGGCAACAAGGCTTCGGCCAATCTGGCAATATTCCATTTGATCATGTTGGGTTGGTTTCCAAAGGCATATCGCCCGGTTGTGTCTATTGAGCTATAAACGGTATCAGGGTGATAGACGTTCATGAAAGCACATGGGCCATAATCAAATGTTTCGCCGCTGATGGATACATTATCCGTATTCATTACGCCGTGAATAAAACCAACACGCATCCAATTCACTACCAAATCAATTTGAACGGTCATCACTTTTTTTAGTAAACTTAGTGCCGGACTCCCCTCATGTTTAATTTCAGGATACAAGCGATTGATGGTATAATCGTTGATTGCCCGTAAATCTTCGGTTGTTCCTGAATGCCTTGCATATTCAAAAGTTCCTATTCTGATATGACTCTTCATGACTCTTGCTAAAACGGCTCCATCATGTTCCTTTTCGCGTTGAACCAATTCTCCTGTTTTTACCACCAGCAAACTCCTGGAAGTAGGTATATTCAGGTGTTGCATTGCTTCACTTATCAGATACTCTCTTAGCATTGCTTTTAAAGTAGCCTTCCCATCTCCACCCCTTGAATAGAAAGTTCTTCCGCTTCCCTTGAGTTGAATGTCAAATCGTTTGTTTAAAGATGTGATATATTCACCCATCACAATGGCTCTTCCATCACCCAAATTTGTAAAATTTCCGAATTGGTGACCTGCATAAGCCTGGGCAAAAGAAGAAGTTTTGCAATCGGATTCATTTCCCAATAAAAAAGAAATAAGATCCTGTTGATTTGTAAATGGAATATTAAGTTCTTCCAACAATGCCTCATTAAGCAGCACTATTTCAGGTTTGCTGAATGGAGCAGGTTTTACAAGTTGATAGAACTTACCGGGAAGGGATAAGTAAGAATATTCCAGATTAAGCATTGGTCTTTTCTGCGTGAATGATAAGGTCATCTATATTAACGTAATCCAATGCGCTTTCATCGGTTGCCTCTAATACCACTTTTGGGGCAAAACCTGCTTCAAAAGCTTCTTTCCATCTTAATGCACACAAGCACCATTTATCACCGGGTTGTAATCCCGGAAAACTATATTCAGGCCGTGGTGTTGTTAAGTCGTTTCCTTTACTTTTTGAATATTGAAGAAATTCGGATGTAACAATGACACAGACGACATGTTTTCCATCATCTTCTTCATTTGTTCTGCAAAATCCGTCCCTGTAAAATCCGGTTATTGGTTTTGTGCAGCACGATTTTAATGGTTCTCCAAATATATTTTGCATTTTTTAATCTGTTATTGTGTAATTTGATGTTCCATCGGTGTTATCAATGGTTGTGTCAGTGATTAATTCAGTACCTTAGCGTGCATGAATGGCTTTTGTTCTCAATTCGCCAAAATAGACTGTTTCAACCGTATACATTATCTTTTAATTTATTGAATGATACAAACTGGAAATTTAATATTCAGTCATTGCCTGTGAAATGAAAGATGGGAAAAAGCAACGAACTGATATTAAATAGCAAAATATTGGCAGCTTGCTTAAATGTTAAACGAATTTTTATTGCTCAGGATTCGTTTTTGGAAAAAAATGGGGTTTCCCTTGCTGGTGCGGATTTGTAATCCGCGCCCCGCAGGCAGCAGATTTGTAATCTGCTTTTTCTCATTAACAAAACCTTTTATTTACAGGCCCAGAGGATAGATCGGTAAATATTGTTTTTGGTTGGCGTGTATGGATTTCAAATCCATTATCTGCGGGGTGCGGATTGCAAATCCGCACCAGCGAATTTGTTAAAAAGTGAGCGACTTTAAAAGCTCCTGGGTTTCTTGAATACCTGAATTCCCTTATTTTTTAAACAAGACCGATCCCTATTTATTAAAAAGCATCAAATGTTTACTAACGCTCATGCGTAATTAAGTTTTTGGCCAAAAACTTAATTAAGAGGTATGGTTGGCTTCACCAAACGTAGGCCAACTCCAAAATCCCGCACCAGCACGGGAAAATAATTTCCAGTAAATACGAGAAAAGGAGGTTTATCGGAAAATATTTTCCACTAAAGTGAAAAATTATTCAAATATTTTCCAATAACTCAATCAGGTGATGCTATTACAAATCCAAACCAGCGTACTCCCTTAACGCCAAAACTTCTTCATCCAAATTTACCCGTTCTTTCAAGAATATCCGTAAACTCCTCCGGCGCTCTTCTTGGTTTTCCGGTTGCCGCGTCCATAAATGCAAGCGTGACCTCCCCTTCGTTGATCAATTCCATCTTCTCGTTATATATTTCAGAAATGATCCTGAATTTTACTTTGGGGATCTCTTTGATGATGGTCCTGATCGTAAGCAGTTCGTCGTAGTTGGCCGGTTGGTGGTAAACGGCATGGAGCAGCCTGACAGGGAGGATAATACCGCTCTCCTCTACTTCCCGGTAGGATCTCCAGATCGTTCTGATCATATCGGTTCTTCCAATCTCATACAACCGGGGATAATTCCCGTAATACATAATCCCCATGCGGTCGGTATCCGCATAACATACCCGGTAAGGTGTTTCGTAACTAATCATACTTTTCCGTTCAATTTCAAGATGCAATATTAAAAAGTTATATTCATTTCTGCTCCGGCCAGAAATATTCCATCAGATTTGTTCAATCATAAGAAGATTACAAATCTCCGGTTTGCAGGGCATAGAGAGCAAATTCAAGTCAGTAAAAAGGACAATGAATATTCACTTTATGGAATAGAAATTTGAGCCCGAGAGCTTATTTATCAATTACGTAATGGCTCCATGTTCAAAGTCCTGCGTAGTATTTGACCTTTGCAAACAGCTCATCTTTGCTGATAGGTTTGTTGATGTAATCAGTACATCCTGCATCTATTGCCTTCTCATTGTCGCCCACCATCGAATAGGCCGATTGGGCAATGATTACAACCTCTTTGTCCATAATACGGATCTGGCGGGTTGCTTCGTAACCATCCATGACCGGCATTTTTAGATCCATGAGTATTAAGTTGATATCCGGATTAGCTCGGAATATTTCCACTGCCTCCACACCGGTAATTGCCTTGTATATCTTACTGCTGAACTTGCCGGCGATTAGCTCCATGTAATTCATTGAAATATCATTGTCCTCTGCAATTAAAATTTTAATGACCGAAGGGGAGGCCATGCTTTTATCGGTTAGGATAGGGACCCGATCTTCAATTCTATCGGCCACCTCCCAATTGTCAGGCAAAGTGAAATAGAAGGTAGAACCTTTTCCTATCTCACTCTCCACCCAAATAGTCCCTCCCAAAACTTCTACATAGGCCTTGGAGATTGACAAGCCTAAACCGGCCCCTTCATATGACCTGCTTAGTGATTCGCTTGCCTGTCTGAAGCGGTCGAAAATGAGCTCCTGATGGGCCTTATCTATGCCGACTCCGCTGTCCCTGACAAAAAACTGAAAAGATTGATTCAGTTTTTTGCATCCAAATTCGATGGTCCCTTTTGGGGTAAACTTGATGGCATTCTTGACTAAATTGATCAGGATGGCCTCCAATTTTGGAACATCTGTCTGGATGAGGCAATCATTGGATGACAATGATTGGTTGATGAGTAAGGTTAAACCTTTTTGTTTTGCATCATTGCTGAAAAAATCAAAGATATATTCAAACTTTTTCCTCACATCACAAGAGGTTGTCCTGATTTTTATTTCCCCTGACTCAATGATGGAAATATCAATAATATCGTTCATCAGGTTCAGCATTCTGGCCCCACTCTCTTCTATAACCCGGATATAGAACTGCTGGTCATTCCCGGTGAGGTTTGGTTCTTTCAGTAACTCGGTAAATCCAAGTATCCCGTTCATTGGTGTGCGGATTTCATGGCTCATGTTCGCAAGAAAAGCAGATTTTAACCGGTCACTTTCTTCTGCTTTTTCTTTGGCATTAATCAGGTCGTCGAGCAACTGCTTCTGTTCGGTGATATCCCTGGTTACGCCATGAATTTCAATTTGGCCAGTCTGCTCATTAACCAGGAAATAGGAGACTACCTCAGATATAATGGTTGTACCATTCTTGCATGGTTGTTCGACTTCATCCGTAAAATAGGTGTCGCCGGTAATTTCTCCTTGTATAAAGTTCGATAAACGTTTCTTAAACAGGGCAAGTATTTCTACTTTAAGTTCATTTTTAATTGTCTCAAAAAGAGGCGCTGCCATTACCTCTTCAACGGCAAAGCCACATTGTTTTACTACAGATGGGCTGACGTACAGGAACTTCATGGTTTCAGGATCAACGATCCAAACCACATCTTTCATGTTTTCGGTCAGTTTTCTATATTTTTGTTCGTTTTCGGCCAGCGCTGTAACAGCTTTCTGGTGCAATTTTTCCATCTCATTGGTTTCGAGGGCAAAACTGATGTCGTTGGCCACCTTTGCAAGCAACCCTATTTCCTCCTGATCGAAGAAATCAGGAGTGGAAGCGTAGAGGGTAAAAGCGCCAATAATCTCACCAAACGTTTGGATTGGTAAAGAAATAGATGATCGGTAACCCCGTCTTAAGGCCTCGTCTTTCCAGATTGTCACATTGGGATCATTTTCAAAATCGGTACAGGTGAAATATCTCCCTTCCCGGATTGCTTTTCCTGTAGGGCCGAATCCTTCAGGAGCATTGTTCAATGTAATCTGTCTTATTGCAGAAAGATATCCATCTTCAAATCCGGCAAAAACAAACGGCTTAATTACCAAGTCATTTTTATCGATCAATCCGATCCATGCCATGCGAAATTTTCCTGCCTCAACTGCGATGCGACAAACCTCGTACAGAAGCTTGTCCTTATCTTTCAGATGGACGATTGTTTGATTGACCAAACTGATTACATTGAATAACCTGTAGGTTTTCTCTAGCCTGACATCAATCTTTTTACGGTCGGTAATATCGAAGTTGGTGGTAATTGCATAGGTCTTATCTCCAATATTGAAAGTCTCAAGGCTTAATAAACCAATCCGGGTTTCCCCATATTTTGTCTGGTAGGAGTGTTCAAAACGGCTCAATTTTCCATCTTTCGCAACCCTCCTGAATACTTCTGCACGCTCTTCGGGAAAGGTAAATAAAACGATCTCCGAAGGTTTTGATTCGATGACTTCATTTGCCATGTAGCCTGTCTGTTCGGAAAAAGCATTGTTACAATCAATAAACCGGTTATTTTCCGTCGTCAGTTCGTTGATGCTGATTGCTACTGGTGCAAGGGAAAAAATTTTGGAAAACATATCATTGGAAAACAACAAGTCGGCTTCCATCTTTTTCCTCACAGAAATATCACGAATGGTTCCAACTATTTTTTGTGGCTTTCCCTGTGAATCCATTTGAACCTTGGATGAAATTGAAGTATGGATTGCCTCTCCATCCTTGTTGACAAATGGGATTTCGTAATCGGTAACATTTCCGGATTTATACAATTTTTCCAACAATGCGGTCCTGTCGTCCCGTTGCAAATAAAACTCATCAATATTCTTGCCAATCAGGTCTGTTCGCCGGTAAAGGCCCTTTGACAAGATTTCGATTGAAGGGCTCAATTCCAGGATGTTGCCTGCAATATCAATTTCGTAATACACATCTTGTACATTTTCAAAAATGGAGCGGTATTTCTCTTCATTTCTGAGAAGTTGTTCTTTGGCTCTGTGATTTTCGGAAATGTCTTCAAAAATACCCAACACACCAGATATGTTATTCGTTTCGTCGCAATACGGGACTTTGGTGACATGTACCCATCTCTCTTGTCCATTCACCAAATAGGGCTCATCAATGATTTTACATTGGCCCGTACGAATTACCTCCTCATCATCATTTCTATATTTGACCGCCAATTCAGCGGAATGAAAATCAAAGTCGCTCTTCCCGGCAATTTCTTCAGGCGCAATCCCCAAATCTTTGGCATAGTTTTCATTGCACAAGATGTACACCGAGTTAAGATCTTTGAGGAAAATGCGCTGGGGAATATACTCAATCAGGTTCTGGATGATATTTCTATTCTGTTTTAGTGCAAGGTTGATCGGCATTTTTTTGCCAACATCCGCCTTCACCATGTTGGCTGATATTCTGAGTGACCGATTCCCCATCCTTAACTTTATCATGGACTTAAGAATGCTCCCAATCACTATTTCGTCGGGAGGGTAGGTTAGCAAGGCATCAGCTCCCGCATCCAAAGCATTGAGGCGGGTTTCTTTTGTGTCTTGGTTGTTGGTCAAAAAAATAACCGGTATATCCCGTAGCCGGGCATCCGCTTTTATTTGAATGCAAAACTGAACCCGACCGGTGAAATCTTCTAATTCACATAAAATAATTGCATCAGGGTCAAGTTGAATGGCTTGCCGTTTGGAGGTTTGCGGCTCCGATACAATGTTCACCCTCACATTGGGTAAGCTGGATCGGATACTTTCGGTCAAGAAGTTAATCCGGTCAGCATCTTTGTCAACGATCAGAATTCCAGCCATAAGTTCAATTTTAATTAATTGATTGGATGTCGAAATGATTGCCAGGTTAAACCGGGCTATTACATCATACAATATTAAAAAGTTATAATCATTTCGGTACCGGCCAGATTTTTACTTACTATTTCAGCTGTTTCAATATCAGATCAATTGCCTTGTCGAGTTGAGGGTCTCTCTTGTTGATCTTGTCTTCGAAATTGTTGATGATCAGGATATCGGGTTTGACGCCCGTTTTTTCGAGGTCTTTGCCGTCGAGGGTGTAGCAGCCCCAAGCTGGCATGCGTACGAAGGAGCCGTCAACCAATCCAACCCCACTAGTAAAGATGATCCAGTGGTAGGTCTCATTTCCGACAATCTTTCCCAGTTTCAGTGCCTTAAATCCCTGGGCGGTCATTTCAGCATCGCTCAGAGACTGCTCGTTCACCAGCAGGACAATGGGCTTGTCGGCCGGTGCAAAATTGGGTTGCGGACTCAATCCTCCTTCCCGATACTGCCAGTTCAAGTAGTGCTTCTGGGAGAGGAAGTTCAACACTTCGTTGTGCACATTGCCACCCGTATTGTAACGGAGGTCGAAGATCAGGGCATCCTTTTTGTTCAGCTCCTGCGTCATATCGATGATAAATTTCTCCAACTCGCCCTGTCCCATGTTTTTCATGTAGCCATAGGCAATTCGTCCCTTGCTTTTTTCATCCACCCGTTTCCGGTTGTTGTCGATCCATTCGTCGTACAGGTTGGATCCCACACTGGATTGGGGATGGAGTTTCGTGGTAACAAGCTTCCCATCCCTTCTGACAGTAAGTTTCAACTCCTTGTCGATGGAGGGTGAGGTAAAGTAATAGTTCCTGTCGACCGCAGCATTCACCGTTTTGTCATTTACCTTCACCAGTACATCTCCGGGCTTCAGGTCGACCGACTTTTTATCGGTAGCGCTACGGCTAAGCAGGTATTTGATCCTGAGCGGATCGTGGTTTTCAAAAACAATTCCTGTCTCCATGGTTTGGTTGGTCAGGGCAATGTTTTCATCATCCCCAAAAGTGCTGAAACCCTGGTGCGAGGAGTTCAGTTCGCCCAGCATGTCGTTCAGCAGGATCCGGAAGTCGGCACGGTTTGTACAAAAGGGGACATAATGTTGGTACTGGGATTTTGTTTTGGCCCAGTCGGCGCCATGAAATCTGGAGTCGTAATAGTTTTCGTTCATCTGTGCCCAGGCTTCCTGAAACATCTGTGCGAACTCATTGGACAGATTTCTCCTGAAGGTGCTGCTGAGACTGATTGCCTCGACCTTGTTCCCCTCAAGGTTCAGTTTGAAGATGTTGCCACCGAAGAGTACGAACATCTTGTCGCCCGCTTCAACCATGTCAAAACCGTATGAACCATCAGTTCCGGCAATCTTCTCTGTCTTGTTGGTTTCGAAGGGTTCAATCACGGTTTTCCACAAGGCGTTTTTCCCCTCGGCATGGTCGCTGATGTAAAGGACAGTCTTCTTATCTTTTTTCCCGGTTACGAATTGAAGGGATTGGGTGCCAAAATTAGGGCTAATCTGCCCAACCCTTTCCATGATCCGGTCCATGTCGATTGTGATGGGTTTGATATCTGCCAGCTCCTTTTTCTTTACCGTGTCTTTCTTTGCACTGTCTTTCTTCTCCTCCGCGAACAGTTCATTGAACTTGTCAATCCTGAAAGGGTCGTCAATTTTCTCGAGGGGAATGGCATACACTTTTGAATTGGACATCCCGAAAGGGTAGGAGGGCTTCAGTCGTTGGGAGGTGAAAAAGATATACTTGCCATCGGGCGACCATATCGGATCCGATTCGGTGATATCCGTATTGGTGATATTCGTAGTGGTACTGTCCTTGATGTTGTAAACGTAGATATCTTCTTCAAAATTTCTTTTGCCGGTAAAAACGATGTATTGGTCATTGGGGGAAAACCCGGGCGCACTGTTTTGAAATCCCCATAACTCTTGCCTGGCAATGGTTTTTACCTTCAGCGATTTTGTATCGAGCAATTTCACCTCATCCCTACCGCTTAGAAACACCGCTTTTGTCCTGCTCTTGTTCAGCGCAATTCCCCTGCAGTTCCGATCCTCGTTGGTTATTTGTTTGGGTGCGGTGTCCTTGTCGGCAGCGATCATGAACAGATTGCTGTATCCTTTTGTCGTCTGGCTGTATAGCAAAGTCCGGTTATCCGCCATCCACCTGACCTCCTTCACCCGCTCGGTATTGGCTTCATTGAGGTGCCTGATGAATTTTCCTTCCACATCACATACGAACAATTCTCCCCGGCTTACGAAACTCATTTTCTTGCCGTCGGGCGATACATCGAAGGCGGTTATCTTCCCTTTGACGTCAAAATCCTTGTCTTTTGTTAGGGTATTGTTCCGGAAGATGTTGATATTTACTTTTTCAGCCTTGTTGCTAAGTACATCGTAGAACCAGATCTGGTATTCCTTTTCAAAAACTACCTTCCCCCCTTCGGCATTGACAAATGGGGTTTTGATAGAGGTAGGAAACTGGGTAAGTGCGGTTTTCTTTCCATTCGCAAGCGTGTAAAGGTTGTATTCATCATTCCCCTCATCTGAAATAAAATAGATGTTCCCGTTCTTGTCGATCGTTGCCCCGAAATCTTTTCCTTTCCAGACGGTGTGTTTGATATACTTTTTGGTAACAGGATTGTAGGATTGTATGTCGGGGTTATAAGGTCCCTTGTACCGCTTGCGCTGAACCTGGTTGCTGCTTTCCCAGGTATCATTGAAAAATATTTCGCGCGTAACCGGATGTTCCACCAGGTTGTGATCGTTCTGGAAGAAATTATCTCCAAATATACGGGTAGGTGTGCCACCCTCGGTACCTACTTTGTACCCGGATACCTGTCCGGCCCTGTTGCTTGAGAAGTAGATGTATTTGCTGTCCCAACTCCAACTGCTCACCTCGTCAGAACCGCTGTGGAAAGTAAGTTGCCTTACCTCACCACCCTCTGCGGGCATGATGTAAACATCGCTGTTGTTGTATTGCCTGCCGGTGAAGGCAATCCATTTCCCATCGGGCGATACCTTTGCACCATTTTCGTAACCTTGCATGGCCGTTAACCTGGTGGCAACACCATCTTTGACAGACGCTTTCCAGATATCCCCTTCAAAACTGAAAATTAGTGTCTTCCCGTCCGGTGTAAGAGAAGGGCTCGACAGAAAATAGGGTTCAACGCTTTGTGCCTGAACACTTTTTAGCACAAGCAGGAAAACAAGAACAATCAGATATCTCATGGGAGTGTATTTTAAAGATAATAGTTATACCAAAATTGAAACAAGATGGTTTCCCTCTCACCTTCTCCGTTTCGCCATTTCTCCTCTCCACTTTCAACTTTCAGATTTCCACTCTCCACTCTCAACTTTCCACTTCTTACGCGAACTGGTCCAGCAGCTCAATCCTTTTCTGGATCGGTGGGTGGGTGGAGAAGAGGTTGCTGAAGGAGAATTTCTTCTCTTCCGGTTGAGGGTTTTCGATGAAGAGCTGGGCGACATCGCGGTTTTCAACCGCTTCGATCAGAGGATCACTGCTGATTTTCCGCAAGGCGCTGGCCAGCGCGTAGGGTTTCCTGGTCATTTCGGCGGCTCCGGCATCGGCCATGTACTCGCGCGATCTGGATACGCCGAAACGGAGCAGCAGGGCGATCAGGTAGCAGATGGCGGAGACAACAATGACAACCAGAATTACTATGCCCGAATCTTTTTTGCCTCTCGACAAGGCCCCGAAACGGATGCTCCTGAAGGCCATTTCGGCTACGAAGGCAAAAATTCCGACAAAGATGATCGAGACGATCATCAGCCTGACATCCCGGTTACGGATATGGGAAAGTTCGTGCGCGATCACCCCTTCGAGTTCGTCATCCTCCAGTTTGTCGATGATCCCGCGCGAAAGGGTGACGGAAAAGGTGCGCTCGCTGATGCCGCTGGCAAAGGCGTTGAGGGATTCGTCCTCGATGATGAAGATATGCGGAACTCTCATCCCTTTCGAGATACAAAGATTCTCGACCAGGTTGTAAACCCGTTTGTTTTCAATACGTTCCAGCGGTTTGGCTCCGGTGGCCATCCTGATCAACGCGTTGTGCGAGGCCCAGGCAATCAGGAACCAAATGGTGGTGGCAATGATGACAAAAGGCACGACATTGACAAATGTCTCATTGATAAGCTGTGGATCACTCTTCTGCCGGGCAAAGAAGATGATCGCATACACCATCCCGAGTAAGACGATTGGGAAAGCAATAATCAGGAGAACACTGTTGAAGTTGTTTCTCCTGATTTGTGTCTGTATTCCGACGTAAGTCATTAATTGAAGCTGATCTTGGGTGCTTCCTCAAAGGATGCCCGCTCCTGTCCAAGATCGAAAAGTGTCTCGCGATGGAATCCGAAACTGTTGGCGATCAGGTTGGACGGGAAGGTTTCTATTCCAGTGTTGTATTCGGTAGTAGCCGCGTTGAAATACCTTCGGGCTGCTGCCAGTTTGTTTTCGATGTCGCTTAGCTCTTCCTGAAGTTGCAGGAAGTTTTGGTTGGCTTTCAGGTCGGGATATGCTTCGACCGAAATTTTCAGCCCTTGTAACGCAGCCGAAAGTTGGGTTTCAGTTTTGATTTTTTCATCGATGGTGGTGGCACCCATGGCGGCAGTACGGGCCTCTGTGATCCGGGTCAGCAACTCCCTTTCGTGTGTGGCGTAACCTTTTACAGTTTCAACGAGTTGTGGGACAAGGTCGTGCCGTTGTTTCAGTTGCACATCGATATCTGCAAAAGCGTTTTGCCTCGTGTTGCGAAGCCGTACCAGACTGTTGTAAATACCAATCAGCCAAAAGATAATCAATACGATAACTACAGGAATAATCCAAATCATGGCAGAGGTTTTTTAAGGTTTTATACTTCAAATATACTTAACAATTTGTCTAATCAGGGATCATTTCATTACATGTTCCACAATATTGGCTGTGCATTTTTAATACAGTCACCAAGCTGGTGCGGATTTGTAATCCGCGCCCCGCAAGCTGCAGATTTGTAATCTGCTTTTTCTCATTAACAATACCTTCTGTATACCATCACCGAGGATAGTTTGGTAAATATTGTTTTTGTTTGGCGTGTATGGATTTCAAATCCATTATCTGTGGGGCGCGGATTGCAAATCCGCACCAGCGCAGCCAGCGCAGTAACACAAAAGCGACTCATCAAAGAATCTCCCCTCTCAACCCGATCACATCTGCCGCCTTTTGCATGCCAAGAATGGTTTCATCCACGAGTTCTTCGACGGTTTTTCCCAGCATTTCGGCGCCTTTGGCTATCACTTCGCGGTTGGCGCCTGCAGCAAAAGCCCGTGTATTCCATTTCTTCATGACCGATTTTGTGGTGAGGTCGAGGATGCTTTTTGAGGGCCGCACGTAGACGCAGGCGATGATTAATCCGGTGAGTTCATCGGTTGCGAAAAGAACCTTCTCCATCTCCTCGATGGGTTCGACGTCGGAACAGAGTCCCCACCCATGACTGACGATGGCATGGTTATAATTATCAGGCCACCCTTTTTCTTCAAGGATTTTTCGGGTCATGGTGCAGTGCTGATCGGGATATTTTTCGTAATCGAGGTCGTGGCACAATCCAATGACACCCCATTTCTCGATATCCTCACCGGCCTTTTCGGCGAAATGGCGCATGACTGCCTCCACGGCCAATCCATGACGGATCAGGCTATCCTGTTTGTTGTATTCGCACAAGAGGGCAAATGCCTCTGCCCTGGTGGGTTGATTATCCATAAATATGATTGAAATTTGGTTGGTCTAAGTTATAAAAAACCTGCGATGTTCCTTATTATTTCAGCAAGACTATTAGCATACTTCGATAAAATCCAACGATTTGTCTATAAAATAGTTTAACCCGTCTATTGTATTTGTGACATCAGGGAGCCCATATTACATTTGAGTATGAATTTTACTATAAACAATTTTAAATTATAAGATTATGAAATACCCATCAGGAAATTTTCACAAAAGCGGGAAATGATCCGCCAGCTGGCGGATGGGTATTCCATCTGACAATTAAAAACCAAAATTAAAACAGATGAAAGCAAAGAATTTTTTCAAAGGGTTGTCACTTTTCGTTATTGGGATGGTCGTCATGTTAGGGATTGAAGCAAATGCAAGACATCAACACTTCAACCACCACGCTGGAGTAAGAAAAAGCACTACGATTGAAGTAGGGGCTCCGCTTACTGTCAGGCAGTTGAATGAACTTGGGTTAAATTAAGCAGGCATGAAATTGTGCAAAAAAGGAGGTGATTGCCTCCTTTTTTATGCATTTATTTTGCCTTTTCAGGCCGCTGCTAAAACGGCGCTTCCGCATCCTCCCAAAACCAACCACATGGTTCCGATAAATTCTGCAACTAGTTTTTTATAAATTTTTCTTTTGTGATAAATATTTGAATTTCAGAACAATTAGATGCATGTAAATGATTCTATCGATTCCTGTCAGCCTAAATATCAAGAATATCCTAAAGATCAGATTAAGTTTCGAGTCACTCGTATTGTTAAATGTCGGATTTTCTTTTCGAATAATCAAAACCCGGGATTTATGATGGGAACATATTTGTTGTGTATAATTGATTACAGAATAAATTTATCCTATTCATAGACAGGGTGTGAATTATATAAGTTTTTGTGAAAATTATATAACTTTTTCACAAATGTTGTTTGTAACTTTTGATTGTTTTTTAATTGAAAGAAAATGAACATTTTAATGGTTTATCCGAAGTATCCGGATTCGTTCTGGAGCTTCAAGCATGCTATGCGCTTTATTTCCAAAAAAGCGACAGTTCCCCCTCTGGGATTGATAACCATAGCCGCCATGCTTCCAAAAGAGTGGCATAAAAAAGTGGTCGACCTGAATATTACCACACTCAAGTCAGGAGATGTTGTTTGGGCCGATTATGTTTTTATCAGCGCGATGTCCATTCAAAAGGAATCGGTGAATGACGTTATTCGGGAGTGCCTGAAGTACAAAACCAAAATGGTGGCCGGCGGGCCTCTTTTTACGCAGGATTATGATAATTATCCTCAAATAGATCATTTTATCCTGAACGAAGCTGAGATTACGCTGCCTCCGTTTCTGAGGGATTTAGCATCCGGAAACTCCCCTGAAAGAATTTACAGGACTGATGAATTTGCAGATTTATCCGCTACTCCTGTTCCCGATTACAGTTTGCTTTCCAGGAAAGACTACGTTGTGATGAACATTCAGGTTACCAGGGGATGTCCTTTTTCCTGCGATTTTTGTGAGATAACCACATTGTTGGGTCATAAAGTGCGGATGAAAAAAACGAATCAGATTCTGGCAGAGCTGGAATCGCTGTATAACCTCAACTGGCGTGGTCCGGTCCTGGTGGTGGATGATAATTTTATCGGGAACAAGCATGAAATCAAATCAAGCCTTCTTCCGGCAATGTTGGAATGGATGAAGGCCCACCATTTCCCTTTCACCTTTGAGACACAAACCTCCATCAACCTGGCCGATGATGACGAACTGTTGTCGATGATGGTCGCCACTGGTTTTACCTCCACTTTCATTGGCATTGAAACTCCCGATGAAGTATCCCTTCAGGATTGCAACAAGGGACAGAATAAAAACAGGGATTTGCTTCAGTGCGTGAAAAAAATTCAAAAAGCAGGAATGTCGGTTTCCGGCGGATTTATTGTTGGTTTCGATACGGATACCTCCACCGTTTTTCAAAAGCAACTTGATTTTATTCAGCAAAGTGGAATTGTTTCGGCTATGGTTGGCATTTTGCATGCACCCAAAAATACCACACTGTACAAACGCATGGTGGGAGAGGACCGGATCATCAAAGAATCGAGCGGCAACAATACGGATGCCTCCATCAATTTCATCCCTAAAATGAACCCCAAAGATCTTTTGGACGGATACAACTTGCTTATTCGAAACATCTATTCGATAAAACCCTATTACAAAAGGGTTCGGCAGTTCCTGCAAAATTATCAGCAATTATATGCAATTAAAAGGAGGGTAAGGTTTTCATTGTTCAAAAGCTTATTTAAAACTGTCTACATTATTGGCATTGTCAACAAGGGAAGAGGCGAATTCTGGAAGTTGATGGTGTGGACCCTATTTAAGAAACCATTATTGATAAAGGATGCCATACAGTTTGCTGTTTACGGTTATCACTTTAGAATCGTTTATGGCATAAGGTAATATGCGAAAAATAGATATTCTCTCCATATTGTTCGCATTTATGCTGGCGCATTTTTTTACCGGATTGGAGGCAAGTGAAATAGTGCCTCCAGCGTATCCCCTTCTTTCGGTGAAAAAGGAGTTCTTAAATCCACCCAACAGCGCCCGCCCCTGGGTATATTGGTTCTGGATAAATAATAATGTTACTCAAAAAGGAATCACTGCCGACCTGGAAGCCATGAAACGGGTGGGAATTGGTGGTGTCCTGATCATGGACATCGATCTTAAAGTCATTGGCGATGGTACCCCGGAAGGACCTGTGAAATTTATGGATGAGCAATGGAAGGAGCTTTTCCTGTTTTCCGTTAGTGAAGCCAAAAGGTTGGGATTGGAAATTAATATGGCCAACGATGCTGGCTGGACAGGTAGTGGCGGCCCCTGGATTACCCCAGAATATGCCATGCAAACAGTGGTCAGTAGCGAAACTACCGTGATTGGAGGCAGAATGGTAGAACTATCTTTGTCGCAACCACCCTCAAAGGGAGATTTTTACCGCGACATTGCCACGCTGGCAGTTCAGGACCAGGTGAACAGCTCCGGTTATAAAATCGAAAATCTCGCCATGAAAGCCGTTTTTGCAAAAAGCGGCATCTTCCACCAGTTTGCAAGGCCGGATGTTCCAACACCAGACAATGTTGCTATACCACTGGATAAAGTAATCGACATATCTAAATTTACAGACCATTCCGGCCACTTAAAATGGGAAGCCCCGGGAGGCAAATGGACCATCTTGCGGTTCGGCCATACTTATACAGGAGCTGTCAACAAACCAGGCGCCTCGGGAGGTGAGGGCCCTGAATGCGACAAGCTGAGCAAAGAGGGCATTCGCCGGAATTTTGCAGGGATGATGGAAAAATTGGTGAAATTGTCGGGGAAGAATGTTGGCAAGACCCTGGTAGCCTCGCACATTGATAGTTGGGAGGTTGGGGCACAAAACTGGACCGCCAACATGCGAGATGAATTCAAAAAAAGAAGGGGATACGATTTACTTCCATACCTGCCTGTTCTCAGGGACAGGGTCCTGGACAATTTGCAGATAACAGAGCGTTTTTTGTGGGACCTGCGCAAAACCATCTCTGAACTGATGGTGGAGAATTATGTAGCAGAGATGCAAAGACTTTGTCACGAACATGGGCTTCTGTTTTCGATGGAACCTTACAACACCATTGGAAGTGACCTGGACGCAGCCAATTATGCTGACGAACCGATGAGCGAATTCTGGGCGCGAAACAATGGGGACTGGTATTCAGACAAAGTGAAAGGAGTATCATCGGCAGTCCACCTCAACAACCGGCCAATTGCCGGAGCAGAGAGCTTCACCTGTGCCGAAGAGGAGAAATGGTTGTTGCATCCAGCTAATATCAAGGCCATTGGCGATCGGTTTTTCTGCGATGGGGTAAACAAATTCGTTTTCCACCGGTATGCCATGCAACCCTGGATGGAGCGAAAACCGGGCATGTCGATGGGCCCTTTCGGACTGCATTACGAACGTACCCAAACCTGGTGGGATTATTCGCTGCCCTGGCATACCTATCTCTCCCGCTGCCAGTACCTGTTACGGCAGGGAACCTTCGTGTCAGATGTACTGAACCTTCAACCGGAAGAACCCATTTACCGGTTTAAAACTTTAAAGCTTACCGGTTACGATTATGATGCCTGCAGTCCCGACGCCTTTAAAAAAGTAAAAGTGGAAGATGGTCAATTGGTTGATGGTGCTGGGAACAAACACTCCCTGCTCGTGTTGACGCATACCGGAACTATGACCGTAGTTCAATTAAGCCGGATAAGGGATATGGTACTTCAGGGAGCTTCAGTACTGGGTGAACCACCGTTAGCAACTCCCGGTCTGGCCGATTATCCCAATGCTGATGCGAATTTGAGAACAATAGTTGACCAATTATGGGGTTCTTTAGCCGACTCAGTTCCGGAGCGCCACGTTGGGGAAGGCAGAATTTTTAGAAATATTTCAGTGGAAGAAGCGCTGAA
>Ga0265297_10004772_pt1 | contig 21632 bp, 27 predicted proteins | sample Munlanlwell13791_FD_192502 | JGI IMG/M metagenome (GOLD analysis project Ga0265297, IMG submission 192502) | Leachate microbial communities from a municipal landfill in Southern Ontario, Canada - Leachate well 137-91 | ecosystem: Engineered > Solid waste > Landfill > Unclassified | place... | reverse complement strand
ACTCCACGCGAGTTTTCGCACTTTGGCTCAGGCCGGGTTTGAGGAGGCATTATGGACATACAGGTGATTTGCGACCACGCCGACCGTTGCAGCGCCGGGGATTGCCGACACCACAAGGCCCATGTTTTCAGTGACGGCCGGATGTGCGGCGTCCTCGGTCCTTGCCGCTCCATGCAGGACCCCGTGCGCTGCATACCGACCCGCGACCTGGGGCTGTTCGACCCCGCAGAACAGAAGCGGATGACCGAGCGGCGCCGGTATCAGGTGAAGAGGGGACGCCGCATGATCTACGATTGCTGGCACGCCAAAGTAAAAGGCGGCTTTGTGCGCTGTGACTGGAATCGCCTAGCCGAGCCGGTGCCGCTGGCAGAAGCTCTTTCCGGCGCCTGCCTCCAGATTTGCCAGGACTGCAAGGACTACGACTATGACGGATAGCCCATCGTGCGGCAGACTGCCCAACACTCATAGCTATTTAGCTACGCGCAGACTCGGCGCTTTAGCTACGATTCTTACATTGCCTCTCTCATTGCCTGTCTGCCAGACTACCCGTATGCAGCAACACAACTGCGCTGTCCCTCCCGTTACAAGGCGGGTTTGGGCTATGTGGCGAGCCGGGGATTATTGTAGTTCTCCCCGGCTCGCCACATCGGAGACGGTGTGATGGCGCCGCATCCTAAGCCGACAATCCTCAAGAAGATCGAGGGCAATCCCGGCAAGCGGCCTCTCAACGAGAACGAGCCGCAGCCGCTGCCTGTTGAGCCGGAATGCCCCCATTGGCTCATGCCCGAGGCGAAGGCGGAATGGAAGCGCATCGCCCCGGAATTGCTGCGTCTGGGCCTCTTGACTCACATCGACAAGGCTGCTCTCGCCGGCTACTGTCAGGCGTATGCCCGCTGGTCCCAGGCCGAAGCGCGCCTGACCAAGCGCGGCCTCCTCATCACCACCCAAAGCGGCTACCAACAGCAGCGCGCCGAGGTTTCAATCGCTCAACGGTATCTAGCCATTCTCAAGTCCTTCATCGCCGAGTTCGGATTGTCGCCGAGCTCCCGGGCCCGCATGGTAGTACCTGGCGGTCACAGACCGACCGAGGATCCCGAGGCGGAGCTTGAGGCGTCACTCACCGGGCGGTCAAACTGATGGTTACTGCCGTTCGCAGCGCGATCAACAAGGCTGCCGCCGAGCGCGCCGTCCGCTTCATTGAGGCACTCCGGCAGACGAAGGGGCAATGGGCCGGCCAGCGGCTGAAGCTCATGGAGTGGCAGAAGCGCGACATCATCGTGCCGCTCTTCGGTACTCTCAATGCTGACGGGATGCGCCAGTACCGGACCTGCTACGTGGAACTGCCACGCAAGAACGGGAAGAGCACTCTCGCTGCCGGTGTCGCCAATCTGCTTGCATTCGCTGATGGCGAGATGGGCGCGGAGGTCTACAGCGCCGCATCTGACCGAGATCAGGCCAGCCTGGTGTTCAACGAGGCGGCCAGCATGGTCAAGCAATCCCCGGCCCTATCCCGACACATGAAGGTCATTGAATCCCAGAAGCGCATCATCAATTACACGACCTCCAGCTTCTACCGAGCAATCTCCGCTGAGGCATATTCAAAGCATGGGTTCAATGCGCACGCCGTCATCTATGATGAGCTCCACGCCGCCGCGGACCGCGAACTATGGGACGTTCTCAGGACTTCCATGGGCGCCCGGCGCCAGCCGCTTATGTTTGTGATCACTACAGCCGGCGTTGATCGGAACTCCATCTGCTGGGAGATGCACGACTACGCTCTCAAGGTTCTCTCCGGCGTTGTCGAGGACCCGACATTCCTGCCGGTCATTTACGCCGCGCCTGATGATGCCGATTGGAAAGACGAGAAAGTCTGGGCCGCGGCCAACCCAGCCCTGGGCGAGTTCCGGGCTCTGGACGAGATCCGGATGCTGGCGCATCAAGCCGCTGAGACACCCGCCTTCGAAATGACCTTCCGCCGTCTCTATCTAAATCAGTGGGTTAACTCCTACGAGCGCTGGATGCCGCTCGACAAATGGGATGCTTGTGGTGGTCTGGTAGACATGGATTCTCTCAAGGGCCGGCCGGGCTATGCCGGCCTTGACTTGTCGGCCACAACCGATCTTACCGCCCTGGGCATTGACTTCCCGCGTGAAGACAGCACGCATGACATCCTCGTCCACTTCTGGATACCCGCCGACACCATGCGGGAGAAAGAGCGCAAAGACCGTGTGCCGTACTCGGAGTGGGTGCGGCAGGGCTACATCACGGCGACCCCGGGTAATGTCATCGACTACAAATCGATCATGCAGTACCTCGTGGAGGCCCGGGAACGGTTCGACATCCGCGAGGTTGCCTTCGACCGTTGGGGTGCGACAAAGCTCTCGCAGGACCTCATCGACGCCGGTTTCGTCATGGTCCCGTTCGGGCAAGGGTTCGCCTCGATGTCGGCGCCGACCAAGGAACTGATGACGCTGGTGCTGGGCGGCAAAGTTCGGCACGGCGGTAACCCGGTGCTGCGCTGGAATGTGGACAACATCGTTGTTAATCAGGACCCGGCCGGCAACCTCAAGCCAGACAAAGCCCGCTCGACGCAGCGCATTGATGGCGTCGTGGCGCTGATTATGGCGCTGGACCGGGCGACGCGGCACGCCGGCGAGCTGGGGCCGAGCGTGTACGAATCAAGGGGCGTGATCACCATATGAAAATGCCGCCCGTGGTTGACCGTATCCGCCGGGCCTTCTCTGTTCGCAGCTCCCCGACCGTGGCTGACCTCGACCGCTTCATGGATGATGCGATTGGCGGGAAAGCCTCGGCAACCGGAGTGCGAGTCAGCGAATCAAGCGCACTTGCGACCTCGGCCGTGTGGGCGTGCGTTCGGCTGCTGTCTGAGACTGTGGCCTCATTGCCGTTACCGCTCTACCGCAAGCTACCGCGGGGTAAAGAACGGGCATATGAACATCCGCTCTATGCTCTCTTGCACGATCAGCCGAATCCCGAAATGCCCGCCATTGCCTTCCGTGAGGCGCTGCAGGGGCACCTTTGCACATGGGGCAATGCCTATGCTGAGATTGAGTACGATCTAGTGGCCGGGACCATCAAGTCGCTCTGGCCGTTGCGCCCCGACCGCATGGCCGTGAAGCGCGAGAGCAATGGGCAAATCCGCTACTACTACAAACTGCCGAATAATCAGACAACCATACTCCCAGCCTATCAGGTGTTTCATATTCCCGGTTTCGGCTTCGATGGCTTGGTCGGCTACTCGCCAATCGCGCTCGCGCGTGAAACGGTCGGCTTGGCGCTCGCCACTGAGGAATTCGGGGCGAGGTTCTTTGGCAATGGCGCCAAGGTGGGCGGGATCCTCGAGCACCCTGGCAAACTCAGCCCGCAGGCGCACGAGAACTTGAGAAAGAGCTTCAACTCCGAACACCAGGGGCTCACCAATGCCCTGCGCCTGGCCATTCTCGAAGAGGGAATGAAATACCAGCAGGTGGGGATTCCTCCGGAAGATGCCCAGTTCCTGGAGACGCGGAAGTTTCAGGTCCGGGAGATCGCCCGCTGGTTCCATGTCCCGCCTCACATGATTGCCGACCTGGAGCAGGCGACATTTTCGAACATCGAGCACCAGGGCATCGAGTATGTTGTCTACAGTGCCCGGCCGTGGCTGGTGCGCTGGGAACAGTACATCAGCACCAAGCTGTTGGGGCCGGAAGAGCGCAAGGACTATCTGGCCGAATTCGTCGTCCAGGGGCTCCTGCGCGGCGATGTGCAGGCGCGCTACAACGCCTACGCCATCGGTCGCCAGAATGGGTGGCTTTCCGCAAACGACATCAGGGAGCTGGAGAACATGAATCCGCTTCCTGGCGAAGAGGGCGACATCTATCTCGTGCCACTGAACATGGTCCCGACGAGCGAACTCGGTCAGAAAGATACTACGCCTGCCGCTGACCCACAGGCGGCCCCGCATACTGAGGGTGAAGCGCGAGGCGGCAAGCGGAAGATGTACGAGCGTCAGCGTATCGCCACGTCATTCCTGCCGATTTTCAGAGATGCTGCCGGCCGGATATTGGAACGCGAACGGCAGAACGTCGCCCGGGCAGCCAAGAAGCACCTCGAAGAGAGATCGCTGGACTCATGGAATCAGTGGCTCGCGGATTTCTACCGAGACTTCCCGGAGTACATCTCCCGGCAAATCCTGCCCGCGGTCAAGGGGCTCGGCGACGCCGTTGAGCCAGTGGCCGCCGACGAAGTGAAATCCAAAGCAAAGGCTGATGGCCTGGACGATTTCCATCGAAAGTACGCGCAGGCCTTTGCCGCCCGGTACGCCGAATCTTCTCAGGGCCAACTCAAGGCACTAGCCGCAGAAGCTGACCCGCTGGTGGCTGTAGATGACCGCCTCGACGAATGGGAACAGACGCGGCCGGACAAGGTGGCGAGGAATGAGACTACTCAGGTCGCGAACGCCGTGGCGAAGTTCGTTTTCGCGGCTGCTGGCATCACTAAATTGATCTGGCGCAATACCGGAAGCGATACCTGCCCATTCTGCTCAGAACTGGATGGTACGGTCGTCGGCATTGAGCAGGATTTCGTAACGGCCGGAAGTGCGATTGAGGGCCCGGATGGCAAGCAAATGAAGAGCTGGGGGCCGAAGAGACACCCGCCGATTCACGCCGGTTGCCAGTGTGTGATTGAGCCGGCCTAGGAGGGCGAAAATGGAAATGGAACGCAGGGACTTTCCAATCTCAGAGTTGCGTATCTCAGGCGACGACAAGGCGCCGAAGATTACGGGGCATGCTGCCATCTTCGACACTCTATCGCTCGACCTTGGCGGCTTCAAAGAGAAGATCGCCCCTGGAGCTTTCAAGAAGACCATCCGGAATGGCGATGTGCGCGCCCTCTTCAACCATAACCCGGATTACGTTCTCGGCAGAACCAAGAGCGGCACGCTGAAATTGAAGGAGGACCAGACAGGTCTGGCAATCTCCATAGATCCGCCGGATACCGGCTTCGCTCGGGACCTACAGGAGAGCATCGCCCGCGGGGACATCGACCAAATGTCCTTCGGGTTCCGGTGCATCAAGGACGCCTGGGAGAACCAGGAGGGCAAGAATAGCGTACGGACTCTACTTGAGGTGGAGCTGTTCGATGTCTCGCCGGTGACATTCCCGGCCTATCCTCAAACGGACGTGAACGTCCGCAGCGCCTTCACAGCGGTCGGGTTGAGCTATGAAAACTTGGCCGGCATTCTCATTCGCGCGCAACGTGGTCTGGCTTTGACCGGCTCGGACCACGACACGATAAGGGCGGCCATAACCGTCCTGCAAAGCCATCTCCCTACTGAGCCGAAACAACCGGACGCGCAGGGTGCTCACGATGATGGGCATGTTGCACGCCTGGCCCAGTTGCGGCGCCGGCTGGAGTTGGCGGTAGCTTAATTGAATTTGGAGGTTTGAACATGCAGAGACTTTTGGAACTGCGCAGAAAGAAGACTGCGCTCCGGGAACAGGCAGATGCCGTGATCGACAAGGCGGCAGCCGAGAAGCGCGCCCTGACTCCCGACGAGGAGAAGGCGGCCGACAAGATCATAGCCGACATCCAGGCCGTCAAGCGCGATGAGGAGCGCCACATTGCCCTTCACCCCGAGATTGCCGAAGAGGCCCGCAAGGTCGAACAGACCAGGGTGCCGTCGGCGACCCCTGGTGATGGCGCCGCGACCGCTCCCAAACCCTTCCGCTCCCTGGGCGAGCAACTCCTGGCCGTCAAGGACTTCTACACCGACCGCGGCCTTGACAAGCGTCTCACCGAGGTCCGCACCGGGCCGTCCGGCCTGAACGAGGGCACGCCGTCGGAGGGCGGTTTCCTTGTGCAGCAGGACTTCACGGCGGAGCTCCTCAAGAACACCTACGACACCAACGAGATCCCGCGCCGCTGCCGCCGTATCCCCATCAGCGGCCCGTCCAATTCCTTCAGTATGAACGTCATCGACGAAACTTCCCGCGCCACCGGCTCACGTTGGGGCGGCATCCAGGTCTACCGCGTTGCCGAAGCCATTGCCACCACCGCCAGCAAGCCGAAGTTCGCCAAGCTCGAAATGAAGCTCGAGAAGATGATGGGCCTGTGCTACGCGACCGACGAGAACCTTCAGGACGCCACGCAGCTCGGCGCCATCATCTCGCAGGGCTTCACCGAGGAATTCGGCTTCAAACTCTCGGATGAGATCTTCCGTGGCGACGGTGCCGGCAAGTGCCTTGGCATTCTTTCCAGCCCCGCCTTGGTCACCATTGCCAAGGAAACCGGCCAGGCGGCCGACACGATCGTCACTGAGAACATCCTCAAGATGTGGAAGTGCCGCAAGGGGCGCAACCTGGCGTGGCTCTACAATCAGGAACTCGAGGACCAGCTCGAAACCCTCACCCTGGCAATCGGCACCGGCGGCGTGGAGATGCGGCTTTTCGCCCCGCCCACAGTTGCCGGCGGTTTCGGCACCATCAAGGGCGCCCCGGCCATCCCGGTTGAGGTTGCTTCCGGCGCGGGCGATGTCGGTGACATCGTTCTGGCCGACCTTTCCCAGTACCTCCTCATCGACAAGGGCGACATCCAGACCGCCGAGTCGATCCACGTGATGTTCCTGACGGATGAGAGCACCTTCCGCTTCATCTACCGCGTCAATGGCCAGCCGATGGCCAAGTCCAAGATCACGCCCTACAAGCGAACGGACTCCAACTTCTACGTCAGCCCCTTCGTCACACTGGCGGCCCGGTAGTAACAAGGCAACGAATGATCGGAGGCAATTGAGATAATGAAAGACCTCGGAATGGTTCGACACATAGTACCCATCACGGCACCCGTCCAGAAGACGGCGACCTTCGTGACGCCTCACGTGGCCATGAAGAAATACGAGAATGCCCAGTTCCTCGTTCTTCTCGGCGCGATGGAGACTGACGATTTCGTGATGACCGTCACCTGCAGCGCCGCAACCGCCGGGTCCAGCGCTACCGCAATCGCGTTCAAGTACCGCCTTTCGGCGGCGGCTGGCACCGATACCATGGGGGATGCTACCGCCTGCGCTTCGACCGGCCTGACGCTGGCCAATACCTACGACGGCATGGTGGTGGTGGTGGATGTTGATGCGGTCGAAATGACGGCGGACAAGCCGTATCTCGGCCTCACGTTCACCGATCCCGGCTCTGCCGATGCGGTCATCGGCGTGGTAGCCCTTCTCAAGCCCCGCTACCCGCAGGCGACCAACGACGGAGCGCTCACCTAGTTCTGGCAGGCTTCACCGGGTGAGCCTCTAATCACCCGGAATACAAAGGTAACTCAATAGGAGGAACCCTGAAATGACTGGAGCAAAGACGGCCCTATTCAGCCGCAAGCAGCGCGGCGGCGTTTTCGCAATCGAGGACCAAAGCCGGAGCACCGGCGATAGAGTCTACGTCCATAGCGGGACTGGCTCGGATGCGGCGGGATATGGCTACACCCCTGACAAGCCCGTCGCCACCATTGACTACGCTGTCGGTCTATGCACCGCCAGCCAGAATGACATCATCTACGTCATGCCCGGGCACGCCGAGAGCATATCCGGCGCGACCTCGCTCGTGGTGGACGTCATCGGCGTCAGCATCATCGGCCTCGGCAGCGGCGCGCTCCGGCCAAAGCTGACCTTCACGGCTGCCGACGGCACAGTATCGGTCACGGCGGCCAATGTGCGCATCGAAAACATCCAGTTCTATTCGAACTTTGCCGAGATCGTTACCGCCCTCACCGTGGGGGCCGATGCCGATGGCTTCAGGCTCATCAACACCCGATGGGAGGAAGCCGCCGCCAATAAGGAATTCCTGATTGGTGTCTCGATCGCAGCCGCCTGTCACGATGTCGGCATTGACGGGTTCGACTGGTACGGCGTCATCACTGGCAGCGAGACGAGCGCCATCGTATTCGCCGGGGCCAGCAACTACTCGTACGTGCGGAACTTCCGCATCTTCGGCGACTTCTCGGGCGCTGCGATAGACGCTCTCACCGCCGCAAGCCTTTTCATGGACTTCGGCCCGGGCGTGCTCATCAACGTGGACACAACCGCCGGACTCCTCATTTCAGTCAAGTCGGACACGACCGGCTTCATGCACGACATCAACGCCATGTCGGGTAAAAACGACGTGACGGTGGTCGGCGCCGCGATGAACTACTGCACCATCAAGGTCACCAACGCAGCCGGGGCGCAGGGCAGGATCGACCTGCCGGCGGTAGACACCTAGAGAGCAATGACCGAGCTGAAGGCCGTGGCGGGCTTGCTCCTTCCCCGCCACGGCCAGAGGCCGGAGGTGAAGAATGACAGTTGTTTTGGTTTCAGGTTCGATCAAGAGGTTCACCGGCCTGTCTGGTGACTCCAAGCCGACCAGCGTGCCGAACGGTTCGACATTCCTGGAGACGGATACCGGGGTTGCCTACATCACATCTGATGGCGGGGCAAACTGGACGGTGTTTACCATTGGGCAGGTCGGCCACAATGTCAGCGCGATTGCAGACAACCGGAAGGTTGTTGCGACCGCCGGCACCAGGGAGACCTTGGCAGCGTCTACCTCGGCAAAGTTCGTGGTCATAACCGCCGAGACTGACAACACTGGCGTGGTGGTGGTCGGAGGCTCGACGGTAGTGGCCGCGCTCGGTACCAGACGGGGCAAACCGCTGAACGCCGGGGAGTCCCTCGGTTTTCCACTTGACAATCTCGCCGACGTCTATCTCGATGTTACCGTGAATGGCGATGGCGTCACGTACGTGTACCTCACGTAAGGAGCGTGACAGATGAACTACTTTCGATTTGAGATTCCAAAGGGCTTGCGGTATTCACCCGGCTGGTTCGGGACCATGCCGAAATGCCCGCGCAACGTGGTCGTTGACCTCTATAATGAGGGAGCTGGCTACGGCCTTGCTCATACCTCGGACGTGCTGCCAAAGGAAGTCACAGCCCTGACGGAGAAGAACGCCCTAGCGCTCTTGGCCACGGTGCAGGATGGGGAGGGCGTGTGGTTCGGCCAGAAGCTGGCGGACCGTGATTGGGGTGCAGAGTTGAAGGTGGAGATGCCAGTCTCCAATCCAAGCACCCCGGAGACGGCAGTCGAACCGGCGGTACGGGACACCACGGTCGAGCGAAAGGTGGTCAACGTGGATCATCACTTTTGCTCAGTCTGTCATATTCGGGTATGTGATGTCTTTCACATGGATGATGGGACCGTCAAGGTACTTCGCAACGGGAATCCCCTCATTCAGGGGCTCATAGCAAAAGCGATCAATTTCACCTGTGACAAGGGTCATGAGGTAAGGGTGGCGATGAATGGCTAGTAGATACTGTGTCGTAGGGCAGGCGTTCATCACTAATGGCGCAGTCATTACCTGCGCGGAAGCAGGCAGGGTAGCTGCTTCGGGGAACACTACCTTGAACTTGACTGACGCTGGTGGCGGTGGCACTTTCACCATCACCCTTGCCGCTGGCTGTACTGGCACCATCACAAGTGGCACCTCCACTATCACTGACTCCCCCAAGGCTCTGGTAGCAGGGGCAAATGTGATAACTGCGGCAGGGACAGGTACTGCCACTCTCAACCTCACGCTTGGTACTGGCGGCAACACTAATACAGTCAACTCTTGGTCTGCTACTAGTGGCGGTGTTAGTGGCGCATCAGTTCCAACTAGTGCTGAAGGTGTAGTCTTTGATGCAAACTCGTTCACGGCGGCTAGTCAAGTCGTGACCGTAGATGCGACCTTCAACTGCCTCTCTATGGACTGGACGGGGGCAACTAACGCTCCGACCTTCGCGGGAACCAACATAATCAGTGTAGCTGGTGGCTCAGTGACTTTCATCGCGGCTATGACTCACTCGGCTACCGGCAACTTGGCCTGGGTAAGCGGTGCAGGGGCAGCAACTCTAACTACCAACGGGCTTGCCCTCACCTGTAGTATCGAACTAAGTGCTGGAGGCACGTTTACCGGCACTCTGACTCTTGGAGATGCTCTGACTACAACTGGCAGTGTATCTCCGCAGCATGGGACATTCACGACAGGCAATTTCGCCATCTCGTGTGGGGTATTTAGCCCCGACTGGGCTGTCTCCAAAACCCTGAATCTCGGAACGTCTGTCATCACCTGTACTGGAGTAAATTCGGCAAATGCCACGGCAATCAGTACGACCATCAATGCAAACACGGCGGCGTTTACTATCTCTGGTACTGGGACGCTCGCGCTCGGCCCTCTCGACTGGGATGGGGCTAGTTTCACACTAGCGGGCTCGACGCATACAGTCAGTGGAGCTTTCACCTGCGCTAATATGACTCTCCATCCTGCCAGCCACACAACTGCCAATGCTGTCACATTCACATCAGGCACAACGGTTACAGTCTCAGACACCTTCACGACTGATGGCGGAGCAAGGGCAACGCAGCTTCTCGTCCAAAGCTCGACGCTAGGAACCGCTGCCACCATCAACGCGGCAGTCATAGCCTGCACCAATACTGACTTCATGGACATCACAGGAGCAGGTGCAGCTACTTGGGATTTGTCGGCGCAGACTGACATCGGGAACTGTGGCGGCAATGCTTTCAAGGCTCTTGGGGATGCAGCGTTCCCCGCGAGTGCAGCGCAGACCTCTGCGGGTGCTGGCAACTGGTCGGGTGCTATCTGGGGTGCGGGTAGAGTGCCACTACCACAGGATGATGTTTCTTGCTCTCATAGCGTGACGATGGATATGCCAAGGGCTGGCAAGTCCATCACGTTTACGGGGACGCCGACGGCTACTTTGAGCGTGGGTGTTAGCAACTACGGGGCCCTTACGCTAGTGACTGGCATGACTTATACACACGCTAATAAAACCAATTATATGCGTGGGCGTGGGGATTACGCATTAACAACTAATGCCAATGCCATCAGCGGGTTAGAACTAGTGGCTCCTGGTGGAACTGTAACATTGGGTAGCGCATTAACGTATGGCTCCAACATAAACCTCAGCGTTGTGGCTGGCACGCTCACCACCGCGAATTTCGATTTGACTGGTGGGTATATGCGTTTCAATTCCGTCACGGGGGCTACTGCCGTGATGAACCTTGGGACTAGCACGATAACGCTCAACAATACAGGGGCAGGTGCAAATAAATGGAATGTGGCTGGAACTGGTACTAATACCCTCAATGCTGGTACTTCCACAATAGTCATAACCAATTCAACCGCAAACGCTCAAAACCTTATTGGTGGCGGCCTCACCTACAACAACGTCACCATCGCTGGTGCAGGCAACTATGCTTTGACTATCAGCGGGAGCAATACGTTCAACACGCTCACCATTGACCGGAGTGTAGCGGCCAAGACGGTCGCCTTCACGGACGGCACGACACAGACGGTGACGAACTTCATCTGCGCCGCGAGTGGCACCACGGTTGTCACGCTCACGGGCACCGGCGCGGCGGGGTGGACGCTCACGAAGGCCGGCGGGGGTCAAGTCGTTCTCGACTACCTGGCACTCAGCTACTCGACGGCGAGCCCGGCGAATACCTGGTACGCCGGATCGCACAGCTACATCGCAGCGGGGTCGGTGTCCGGATGGATATTCGGGGACCCCGGGACGCCTGACAGCTTCATAGTTCCGATGTGGCCGAACATGGTTCAGGCTTATCCGTAATTGAAGTCGAAACGGGTCCGCAAAGTGAGGCGCAAAGTGATGCCGGTTGAATCCGCTGTGATTGAAGCGCCTGAGAACACCATGCTGACATACCAGGTATGCCGGGTCCGCCGAAATGCCAGGCGGGGAGTTGCCCATGGCTAACGCTTACGTAAACCTGACCAATTTCAAGGCGCGGGTCAGCGTCACCAGTACGACCGATGATACCCAAATGAAGCTGCTTATCGAGGCGGTGAGCCGGATCATCGACCGCTACTGCAATCGCCACTTCCACACGAAGAGCGAGATCCGCTATTTCGACGGCGACGGCGCTGACAATCTGGTGGTCCCCGACATCCTCTCCATCACCAAAGTGGAAATGGACGACGACCAGGACGGCCTGACCTGGGAAGTCGAGTTGGACACAACCACGCCTGACTACATGCTCCAGCCATACAACGAGTACCCGAAATGGCGTCTTCAGATGCACTCGCAGAGTGACTACTCAGCCATCACTCGGGGCGTCAAAACAATGAAGATCACGGGCATCTGGGGCTACGGCGACGGGCAGTCGGCCACGCCGTACGCTGCCAGCGGCGCCGTAGTCAACACCGGTGGCATCACGGACAGCGCCACGACTCACGCCCTGGCAACAGGCAAAGGCGCACTGTTCTCGGTCGGGGATACCATCCACATCGGGGCAGAGCAGTTGTACGTCACCGGGGTCAGCTCCGACACGCTGACGTTCGAGCGGGGGAAGAACGGCACGGCGGCGGCGGCCCATATTGCGGCCGATGTCATCTACATCTACCTGTATCCGGAGCCGGTGCGCGAGGCGTGTCTCGTTCAAGCCGGGCGACTTTGGAAACGCAAGGACACATTCTTTGCTCAGGTCGTGACTGCTCCAGAGATGGGCAGCTACGAGGTCTTCCGCGGCCTCGATCCCGACCTGAAGATGATGCTGGCGGACCTGGTGCTGCCGAAGGGCGCGCGCAAATGAGGATGTCCGTCGAGTTGCAGGGATTGGAAAGATTGGAGCGCAAGCTCCAGCCGGAGCTCGTGGCGGGCCCGGTGCGCCAGTTTTTCAAGGAGAGCACGGACCTGCTACTGGGGCGCGTGCTGAAGAATGCCCCTAATGACCTCGGCACCCTCAAGAGCCGCATCTCCAGCAGCATTGACTCGCGGCAGGTGCCGCTATGGGGCAAGGTGGTAAGCCGCGCGCCACATAGTCACCTTCTGGAGTACGGTGTGGCAGCGCACATGGCCCCGCGGCAGCCGTTCATTGCCTGGGGCGAGCGCAAGGGAGTCTCCGGTGTTGGGGCATGGCTCAAGATGATCACCAAGGGCATCAAGGGCCGCTTCTTCGTGTGGCGGGCGCTTAAGGACTCGGACGGCGACATAGAGCGGAATGAGAGGAAAGCCGAGCGCGCCATTGAGCAGGAGTTTGAGCGGCGATGAGTATTGCTGGTATCAGGTCGGCCATTGCCTCCGCGCTGACATCGGTCACATTCCTGAAGCGCATCTATACCTACCCACCGGAGAGCATTGGCGAGCCGCCGTGCGCCTATATCGTCCCGAAGTCCGGAAACTTCCATGATGATTTCGCCGGGTCCATGACTCACGAGTTTGAGGTCGTGGTCCTCCTGACAATCGGGCCCGGCTTTACCCAGCAGCAGACGGCGCTGGATTTACTTATTGACGAGACCGCCAGCGCCATCAGGGCGGCCATCGAGGGCGCGTCTCTCGGGAGCAACGCTGACGCCATCGTGGTCACCGGTTACCACGATTACGGCGGCATTCAGTACGGGGAGAATCCCACGCAGACATTCATGGGCGTCAAATTCGATGTGCAAGTGAGCACCTAGGAGGTCGTTATGGCGAGACTCTCGGGCAAAACAGGCGAGGTCACACAGGCCGGCGGCACCATCGCGGGTATCAAATCCTGGACGCTTGACCAGGAGGTCGAGGCGCTTGAAGGGACCGGCTTCGACAGTTCCGGGCTCAAGGGCTACTCCCCCGGGCTCTCCGGCTGGAAGGGTTCGTTTGAGGGCTATAAGGATGGAGCCCCGCTCACCATCGGGACCGAGGTCGCGCTGGTACTCAAGGAATCCCAGACAGCCACCCAGAAGTTCACAGGCCAGGCCATCATCACCAAGCTGGGCGTCAAGACCGACATCGCCGGCCTGGTGGCCTACTCGTATGAGTTCCAGGGCACCGGCGCGCTCACCATAGCGACGGCATAAAGGAGGCACCACATGGCAAGGCTTTCGGGTAAAGCCGGGGCTGTCCACCTTGGTTTACAGACGGTCCATGCCTGCGACGCGGCGTGGACTACTGCTGGCGCGGGCCGCGTGTCAACACTCGACACAACTGATTACAAAGTGGGATCGGGAGCGGCGAAGGTGGTCACGACGACCATCGGGGGGACGACGCTGCTGCATACCATCGACTTCGCGGCAATCAACCTGGCCGCGTACGTGGCAATCCTTTTGTGGGTCAAGTCCTCGGTCAACCAAAGTGCCGGAGATTGCCAGTTGCTCCTGGACGATACCAGCGCTTGCGCTTCGCCCTTGGAGTCTTTGGATCTGCCGGCACTGACGGCCGATGTCTGGAAATTCTGCAAACTGGCGCTGGCAAACCCCGGTAGCGATACGGCCATCATCTCGGCCGGCATCAAACAGATCACGGACCTGGCGGATATGACGTTCCGCTGTGACGCTATCGAGGCAGCGAAGACCATTGCCGGCATCAAGTCGTGGACGCTCGACCAGGAAGTCGAAGTGCTGGAGACTACGGCCTTTGACTCCAGTGGCGTGCGCAGCTTTGCCCCCACACTGACCGGCTGGAAGGGCAGCTTCGAAGGGTTCAAAGATGGCGCGCCGTTGACTATAGGCACGGTGATTGGCCTCGAGCTGCGTGAGTCGGCGACGGCTACCCAGCAATTCCGGGGTAGCGCCATCATCACCAAACTCAACCCCAAGGTGGACATCAGCGGCCTTGTTACCTACGCCTACGAGTTCCAGGGAATTCACGGGCTGGAGATTGCCAGCGCATAGCGGGAGAGAGAAGGAGAGGTATGAGCAAGTTCTTTATCGAGGACGGCGAGGTCGAGCGCCTGACGTTCGGCGACGGCGAGTGGGTAGACCTCAAGCTCGAGTTCACCCAGCTCGACCGCGACTACATGCTGCAACAAATGGCGAGCGCCGAGACGGTGGATGTGGAGAAGGGTGGTCAGACGGTCAAGGACGTCAGGGTGAGTCTGACCATGGGGCGCATCGCCCTATTGGAACGCGGCATTGTGGCGTGGTCCTTCAAGAACGATGCGGGGAAGCCGGTGCCGGTCAACCGTGACTCCGTGAGCCGTCTGCGCGGCTGCTATCGCGAACCGACTCTGGAGAAGATCGATGCTCTCAGCAAAGAAGCCGAGGCGTATGTCCGAAAAAACTCCTGAACGGCGTCCATGCGCCCCTGTACCGGCTGATGGTGGGGGCGAATCCGCAGGAGTTGGACGCCGAGGAGCAATTGCCACTGGAAGATGCGGAGCGGTGGCGGCGGTACAAGATCATGAGGACGATGCACTGGACGAAATGGGAGTACGACCGCCACCCGGCGAACTTCCTGGACGAGCTGTATCTCTTCATGGCCACCGAGGAACGGGCCGAGCATGACATTGAGGTCGAGCGAGCCAAGAATGGCAGGTGACCCATGGCCGAACTAACTATCCTTATGAAGCTGAGGGATGAGGCCACTAAGGGCATCCAGGGCACCCTTTCGCAGCTCAAGAAGGCTGGCATCGACGTAAGACAGATTGGCTTGGCCATGACCGCGGCCGGAGCCATGATTACTGGCTCGGCAATCAAGATGGCGACGGACTATGCGAACCTCGGCGAGGAACTGGAGCGCCTGCGCTCCAAGACCGGCATGAGCACCGAGGCCCTTTCAATCTATCGTTACATGGCGCAGCAAGTCGGGATCTCGACCGACGCCGTGGCTACAGCATTCCGGGGCATGGCGGCCTTTGTCACTGAGGCAGGTACCAACTCCGGGGAAGCCTCGAAGGCGCTGCGCGGACTCGGGCTATCAATGGACGATCTGGCCGGGAAGTCGCCAGAAGAAGCGTTCAATGTCCTTTCCCGGGCAGTAGCAGGTATCGAAGACCCACTGAAGCGATCGGCGATGGCCCAGCGCGTCTTCGGACGCTCCGGGACTGAGATTCTGCCGATCCTCGACCTGGGCGCGGACGGCATGGCCAAGATGCAGGCCGAGGCGGAGCGGCTGGGCCTTGTCATGGATGAGAAGGCCATGAAGTCCGCCATCCAGATGGACTACAGTATTGACCAACTCAAGGGCAGCCTTCTAGGGCTGACGACGGCGCTGGCCCGGCTGGTGATCCCCTACCTCACGCCGTTCGCTGATGCCATGGCCAAGGTCATTGGCAAAATCATCAAATGGACAGAGGACAATCCGGAACTGGCAAACACATTGGCCGGAATCGCCATTCCCCTCGGGGTCATCATGAGCATCGTCGGCCCCATGTTGGTGGCTCTGCCCACCCTGGCCAAAGGGTGGTCGCTAGTCAGTACAGCCGTCGGGTGGGTGGCCGCCGCCTTGGGCGTCACGAGCCTGGCGGCTGCGGGCCTTATTGCCATGCTGGTGATTGGCATTCTCATGATGGTGATCCCGGCAATCATGTACTGGGACAGCATCACCAAGGACCTCGCCAATACTTGGAACTATCTGTGGGCGCTCTTCGAGGCCGGGAAGACCATTGTAGCGGCCTATGCCGTGTTCGCCGGCGCCTGGCTCAAGTGGCTGTTCACCGAGGCCATTCCCTACTATGTCCAACTGGCCTGGGATACCGTCTGGGCCTGGGGTGAGGGCGCCTTTGAGGCGGGCCTGAACTTCATCCTCAATCTATGGGAAGGCATCAAGTCGGCGGCCGGGTGGTTGTGGGGAGTCCTCAAGGCTCTCGGCTCGTATCTCTGGCAGGCGCTCACCAGCGGCTTCACCGGCGCCAGTTTGGAAATGCCGAAGCTCCCGGAGTGGGGCAATATCCCGAGGTCGCCGGTTATCACGCCGCCGGTTGCGCCACCGCCCGCGCCACCTCCTCCGGTCATCATCATCACTAACAACATCCAGGGCTCGGTTGTCAGCGAGCGCGACCTCACCAACGTGGTGCGCCAGAATCTCCTGGCTGATATGCGCCGGAACGTGAACACAGGGATCGCCTGATGCCGATTACGTTCATACCGGCCGTCACCGTCAGGATCGCGCTGACTACTGACCCGTTCAGTGATAGCCCGGCGTGGACGGATGTCTCCAAGGATGTCGAGGCTATCCACATTGCCCGGGGGCGCTTCCACGAACTCGACCGGCTTGAAGCGGCCACGGCCACGATCAAGCTCAAGAACACATCAGGCGCTTACTGGCCTGCCAATGCCTCCGGCCCTCATTATGGGTACCTGCTGCCCATGAAGCGCGTGAATATCAGGGCGACAGACCTGATTGCCGGCACATGGGACATCTACACCGGCTTCATTGAGGCATTCCGTCCCGGCTGGGAGTCCCTGGGCGGCAAGGGCGCCTACATGGAGATTGACTGTGCCTGCATCGTCAAGTGTCTCTCCCGCCGGCTTTTGAATGATGGTGGCGGTTATGCTCAGGAATTGTCCAGCGTCCGCGTAGAGAATGTCCTTGACGACCTTGGCTGGAATGCCACGGAGCGGACCATCGGCACCGGGAAGACAACCCTCCTCGCCTCCGGGGCGCTAGCCAACGCGAACGCCATGAGCCATCTCTTCTCAGTTCAGGACACGGAAATGGGGCGGCTCTTCATGGCGGGGAATGGTTATGTCATCTTTCAGAACCGCGAGCACCGGCTCACCGGGGCGCGGCTTATTTCGAAGTCCACCTGGGGTGATGGCGTGGGTGAATGCCGCTACCAGAAGGCCGAGTTCTCCTTCGATGAGTCCTTCCTCTACAACGATGTCAGATGCACGGCCGAGGGCGGCGCGGAGCAAGTCGGCAGCGATGCGGCCAGCGTCACCGCCTACGGCCAGCGCAGCCTCTCCCGGACCGGCCTGCTGTTCCCCACCGACTCAGAGGCACTCGATCAGGCCAACTACCTGCTCTCGCGCTACAAGGACCCCTTCCAGCGAGTCAAGGAGTTGACGATACTGCCTGCCACCAACGCGGGCGACTACTGGACAAAGGTGTTGAGTTATGAGATCAGCGACCGCATCACGGTCAGACTCTCGCCGGCGGGCATTGATGCGGATTACTACATCGAAGGCGTGTCCCACGACTGCGACATGCGCGATGGCATCTGGACGACGAAATGGCAACTGACGCCCGCCGAAATCTTCACCTATTGGCTTCTGGATACCGATCAACTCGACACCGGCACACGGTTGTCGTGGTAAAGGAGCGCTGAGATGGCTTGGACAGCACCGCGCACATGGGCTACTGGCGAGATTGTCACGGCGGCGATGCTCAATACCCACGTCAGGGATAACGAGCTCTACCTGAAGGGCGAAACTGACAAACTCAATACCCTGGCCTACTCATCTCCCGGGGGGCGGGCTCTCGGGACAAATTATCAGAATACCAGCGGGAAGATGATGTTCATCTCCGTCACCATCATGGTGTCGAACATTGCCGCGAACTTCGCGCGCCTGAATGCCTACCTCGGAGTGGCTTCGCCTCCGGCCACGACCGTGGCGATTCAAAACTCTCAGGCCGATGCCACCACCAATGGCATTGCAGCGCTCTCGATAATGGTGCCCAATGGCTATTACTACAAGTTCGACTCGACGGGGAGCGTTGTGGGCGCCGGCTCGATCACGCTCGTTTCGTGGTACGAGTGGGAGTTGCACTAGTATGAAACATCGCTGCGCAAGTCTGTTCGCCTTCGGCCTGCTCATCGCCTGCGCCGGGTGGATTGGTGTCTCGGCGTCGATGCTGCTCTGGTACGACTCGGTGGCGTGGGTGGAAGGCAATAAGGCAATCGTGATCGGAAGCCTGGCAATGTGCGCCGGCACTGTCATTCTGGGCCTCGAACTACTGATATGGTACTTCCGGCACCTCAAAGGAGAGGCAAAATGCTAGAGCATCCTGAGTTTGCCTGGTTACTGGGCATCGTGGTAGGTCTGTTCTTTTCCATTCTGGGCGTGCAACTATGGAACGTGCTGTCGCTGCCGAAGTTGATTGAGAAGGCTGTGGCGAAATGCCAGGAGACCGCCGGGAAGCTACACGGGCTGGAGGACAAGGCGACTGAGTTGCGTTTCAAGCGCAACGAGAAGCGGCTGGACGAACATGACGATACTCTCCGTGACTACGGGACACGCATTACCGAAGTTGAAAAGGCGGTGCTGCCATGACATTCAAAGACTACCGTTGGCCGGTTTTCTTGGTGACGGTCGGCATGGCGGCGGCATGGGTGGCCGTCCTGTTTGCCACGCCGTTGATTCTGCTCGACCGGTTCGGCTTGGACCTCTTGAAGTCCATTGACCCCACCGTGTCGCTGTTCGTCGGCGTGGGGATCGGGCAGATCGTGGGACAGGTGACGAGCGCCTTCGTCGTCGTCTTCACCTTGATGTACCAGTTCTGGTTCAGGAAGTCCGGGCCTACTGAGGCGGCAAAGTGACAGAGAACACAGCCGAGCTTGTCAGAGAAGTCTGGCAGCTCACTCAGCGGTTGAAGGCAGCCGCGGCCGAGACGAAGAGACTCACCGGGAAATTGACGGATGGGGCAAGAATGGCCAGTCTGCACCGGCCCATTCGAGGGAAGGTACAGCGTGAGTAAGAAGTGGCGCATCCTGGCAATCGCCCTGGCCGGTGCCGCGGCCGTCATCGCCCTGGCTGTGTGGTTCTTCGCCGGCCCCTGGTACTACGCCCTCTGGCACAACATCATGGGCCTGCCGCATCCCTGGACGTGGTATCTACGGGAGTGTGCCCAATCATACCCGGTGTGGTGGATCGCCGCCCCGGTGGTGGTCAGCGTGGCCGTGCTGGCCTTCTACTGGGCGACTCTAGCCCGGCGCGCGCGGCGAGATACCGGCCGGTACGACTGGCGAAACGTTCTTAGACGCTGGGTGCGCAGCCATCCCCTGCTCGTGCTGTTCGTGCCCTGGTTCTGCATGGTTGGCTGGTGGGTGCTGTGCGTTCACCTGTGGGGGTTGGTGTAGACTAGAGCCGCGCTGTTCTGCGGTCCATCGACATGGACGCGATGTCTGCTCCCGGTCAACCACGACCCGCCCCGACACCTCCGGCTCAAGGTTCCGCCCCGAAACCGTGACCGTTATGTCGAGAGCCTCCAGCACCACACGCCGGGTCATGGTGTCGGCCCCGGGCAGGAGCTCACCGAGCTTTTCCAGGCGCTCCATGACGACCTCGCGCCACCGGGCGCCCGTGGCCTGAGACTCGGCCAGCGCCTTGAGCCTGTCCAGTTCCGCCTGAGCCTCGCCGATTTCACGCCGGCAGCGGGCCATCTCCGCAGCAAGCCGCACATCATCGAGGACGCCCTGCCCGTACAGCCGGATAAAGCGGCCCTCCTCAGCCCTCGAGGCCTTCAGCCGCCCCTCGGCCAGGGCCCGCTCGCTGTCCAATGTCGTGACCTCTGACGCCGTGGCATTGTCCACCATCGGCACCATGACCTCGCGCTTGGCCAGGCCGTCGCAGACTTTCCGCCAGACTTTCTCCTCGAGGCTGTCCGCCGGGATCACGCCGAGGTTGCACTTCCGGTCGGCCCGTACCGCCGAGAGGCAGCGGTAGGCCCGGTAGCCACCCTTGTCCGGTCGGTAGCCGCCCGGAGAGCCCCCGGCCTGTGTGAGATTCTATGGTGACGATGCCCTAGCGTATCCCTAGCGCCTCTGCCGGGGAGAACCGGCTATGAGACTTGAGTGCCTCGATGTCGTCCACCGCTTCGGCATACCGCAGCACCATCTCCATTGACTCCCAATAAATCACCACAAGTGACTTCCAGCGACTTCACCATAGCTAACCGCGTGAGTTCGTAGCCCTGTCATGGGCCTCCCATTCACTGTCACTATCTTTGACAATATCTTGCATAGGGTATAAAGTACGAGTATGTTGACACAGAAAACGGCACAGACCAAAGCCATTGAGGACTATCTGAGGGCTCAGAACTTCCGAAGGGGATGCCAGACAAAGGCAGCTAAGAAGTTCGGCGTCACTCGCCAGTGGGTGCAGTTCATAGCACAACGTATGATTCGCAGGGGGGAAACGAAATGACCACGGCTATCAGGGAAACCAGCACGGAAACCATCACGCTCTGCCCCAGGTGCGGGGCGTCCCTCGGCTACCTCAAGGAATGTATGAGCGAACCCGCAGGGAGCCCGAACAGGCTGATCGCATCGCACATCATCGGCGGGTGCCGGGGATGCCGGGAAATGCTGGAGGCCGCGAAATGATCTACACCACGTTTAAACTATGTAAGGCGGCGGGGGCCTGCGTTGAATCCTACACCAGGTTCCGCAAGCACAAGAGTGGCGCAAAGTGGCCGATGACCCGGCCGTTCCCTCTCACCGAGGTTCTCGACGTTCTCGGTCTGGGCGACACGCTATGGTGCCTGCGCTGTGCCACCGACCAGCCCGCCGCCAACAAACTAGCGCGGCTGTTCTCCGCCGACTGCGCGGAGAGGGCGTTGCCCAATTTCGAGAGGCAGTGCCCCGGCGACACGAGAGTGCGGGACTGTATCGCCGTGGTGAGGCGCTACGCCAACGGGCAGGCCACAGCAGAGGAGCTGCAAGCCGCAGGGGCCGCCGCAGGGGCCGCAGCAGGGGCCGCCGCAAGGGACGCCGCAAGGGACGCCGCAAGGGACGCAGGGGCCGCCGCAAGGGACGCCGCATGGGCCGCAGGGGCCGCCGCATGGGCCGCCGCATGGGGCGCCGCAGGGGCCGCCGCGGCGGCCGCGGGGGCCGCGGGGGGCGCCGCGGGGGACGCCGCAGGGGCCGCCGCAGGGGCCGCCGCGG
>Ga0265297_10004771_pt1 | contig 21636 bp, 46 predicted proteins | sample Munlanlwell13791_FD_192502 | JGI IMG/M metagenome (GOLD analysis project Ga0265297, IMG submission 192502) | Leachate microbial communities from a municipal landfill in Southern Ontario, Canada - Leachate well 137-91 | ecosystem: Engineered > Solid waste > Landfill > Unclassified | place... | reverse complement strand
AGAAAGGGAAACGAAAAGAGAGTGCTTATAATGGGAGACTCTCGGGGAAAGAGAGGCTTGACATGGCCGTGGCTTCCCTATACAATCCTGAATGTATCGCGTGGTGGGGAGACTACCGAGTATACAATCTCTCGCCTCAATATGATTGATGAGTTTGATCCAGATGTGGTTGTTGTATTCTCAGGGATTAATGATAGGACAAAACTCAGTTCGACAATCTTTGAGAACAACATAGATTACATAGAGAACTATGTAACCTCTCGAGGAATCAAACTTATACTCGTAGACATCCTCGTCAATCCGCTCTGTTATGATGCGGGGTTCGATCCATTCAGGGATTACATAGCGGGAAGTCCATACTATCTTCAAACAAATCATACACCTTTATGGTTTGAGGATACCTGTCACCTCTCGCGCATCGGATATCCCGCACTGTCTGTACTCTTGAGAGCAAAGATAGATGAGTAGCCCCCACGGTGTTGTTAATCCTGTTCGACTCAGGATTGGGGCACATCCTCACTAAGTTAGGAGGTAGAAATGGCAGAGAAAGGATTAACAAAAAAAGAAGTACTCGAGATTATAATACGTGATCATGGTGCATGTGAAGATACTAATTTGTGTGGTACTGTTTGTCACGAGACTTGTCCTATCCACAGAACATGTCGTAAGGTTCTCAGACTTTATCATAACCATAATAATAGGATCTCACTGATATATGATGCACTCTATAAGACAGCACTTAAAGTTTACATGGAGACATATGGAGAAGCAGAGCTGTTAACTATATTATTATAAAGGAGGAAAAACATAATGAAGAAACTAACAAAAGAGAATATTGAGCTTCGATTAAAATCATTCGTATATGTTATGCAGCACAGGAGGGAACATCGTATAGGAATTAATGCTGCAGAAATATTCATAAGAAAGAACAGTCTCCTTCGCATAATGATTCGCATGGCAATCGCACCACCAGTGCAAGCAGGATTTTTGTATGTGTGCCTAAAGGATAAGGGAGTATCTCTTCAAAAACTAAAAGACCAAAAGTTTGATAGTGTTCTTCATGTACTTTCCAACAACCTATTTTATTATATAGCGACTCAACCTTCAGATCTACGAAGAAATAAGTTGTTATCGATAGTTTTTCCCAATATGTATAAACATATAGTTCACAAACTGTACATACTTGAAAACCGTAAGCTGATACTATCAAGTAAGGTAAGGGAATTACTGGATCTAAACCTGGACGATGCAGAACTTTTTCAGCGTGTGCATCCACTTTGTGTTAGATACATGAATCAAAGTGATAATTTAAAAGACAAATAGATTGAGGTAATATTAATCATGGTAGAGAAAACTATCTATCAGGGATTGGTTAATCTCCAAGTCATTGGGGATAACTTCAAGCGAGACAGGAGTAAGCGTCACTGGGAGGGAAAATCCACAGGTGGATCTCGCACCTCAGCATCAGGAGAGATCATGATCGAGGTGACTGAAGTTACACCAGATGGAAGAACAAAGAAGTGGCTTAACCTCCAAACCTTCACTGGAAGTGTTGGAAAGTATCGCTTCATTGAGGGGAGGAGAGTTGATAACGAAGTGTCGGAGCACGATTGGTGAGAGAGGTTGGTTGAAGTAGGTTCGAATCCTACCTCACCAAATTGTATTTTGTAGTGGAGGTAACGCATGGCAGGGAGATTGAGTGTAAAGGAACGACTGCTTATACTCATTGATCAACGTGGAAACTGCAACGAACCAATAGCATTTAGATGCAAGGGACCTTATCAGAATATGGATGTAAGAAAGATTTGTCCGCTGCCTAAAAAAGTGTGTAATGCTTATTATTGTGAATCGGTACTTAACATTATAGGAGCTGAACGACCTAAAGGTGTTAAAGCATTTGAATTATTGTTTAAATCAGTTCTTCCTCTTGCTGAACTTGTTTATCTGAAGAAAAATTTTCCGAAGGAAGATCTTGTAGATCATTTATTATAATATAAGTTAGCAACAAAACAAAAGAGGAGATAACTATGAAAACAAAACACGACTTTGAATGGCATAGACCATACTCAGCAATTCCGGAAAGCATCATCATTCCGGCAGGAGCGCCAGTACACAAGAAGGATAATACTTTTTTTGTAGATCCTTCATTCTTTGCGTTTAGCTCCATTGAACGACATGACGCAATACACTATGGTTGCTGTGTATCTCCAGACAATGTAGAGGAATGAGGATATGACTAATGTAATAATAGTAGTAGTTAATGTTATAGCAGCAGTACTAAATCTATGGTATGCAATTCAAAATGTTGGTGCGCAGTTAGCCATAGTAAGTAGTTTTATTGCAGGAATAAATTTAGGTAGTGCGATTTTATTTAGCTGCGCAGCATACAAGAAAAAGAGGAGGTAACCAATGCTGACTTGTCCAAACGGACACGGAGATCTAATCCAGAATGGAAATGGATGGAAGTGTCCAGTGTGTGTTTACACCATGGCAGCAAGGATCCCAGAGAAAGAAAGAAAGATTGACAAGCATCTCCAAACAGTAAACCAAGAGATACGCAACATGCTGGTTGATGCGAGGATCAATGATGAACTTGTTCCTTGGAAGAGACCCTGGATAATACTTCCAAAAAGGAATTATGATTCGGGAGTATGCTATCGTGGGATTAACCGATGGCTGCTCTCCTTCGATCCCGAGATCTTCTACATCACTCCAGACTCAATCAAGAAGAAAGAACTTAAGGAGCCGGAGGGAGCAATAGCATCAATAGTAGTTGCGTTTGTCCCGCCAAAGCTTTCTGAGAAAGAGAAGAAAACTCTACCAAAGATTGAGCAAGAGAACCTTCTCAGGAAAAGATATCCAAGGATGTTTTCCCATTGTGTTTACATGGCGCGTGATGTGGAGGGTCTCCCTGAGAAGAAGCTAGAAGAAGAAAAGGATAACAAACGATTTAAAACTATAGAATCATTCATTAAGAATGTTAAGAAGAAAGGTATCCTTATTGAGGAAGGTGGAAACAGGGCACAGTATTTCTGGGATAGGGATGTGATTACTATTCCAAAGATATCCCAGTTTAATTCCTCAGAAGATTATTACAGGTCGCTGCTCCACCAAGTTGCTCACGCTTCGGGGCATGAGTCAAGGCTCAAAAGAGATGAGAAGAAGTTTAAACGCTATGAGGAATTCGGTAAGGAAGAATTAGTTGCCGAGTTCGCCAGCGCATACATGGCACACTACTTCGGAATCCCTGTTGAGCAGAACACCACAGCCTCAATTGATGGATGGCTCAGAGCACTTGATGGCGATTCAAATCTGCTTGTCTCTGCAGCACAAAGAGCAGAAGCAGTTTTGAAATTCTTTGACCTGAACTAAGAAAACCTGGCGCACAATTGTGCGCCAGTTGGACACTCACGGCCATGAAAAAACCATTGGCTTCAAGAGTGTATGGTAAAAATAAAATGGAGGTAGCTTATGAAGAAAGAAAATATCATTGCTGCTGCAGAACAGATAACAAATGGAACTCACTTTACTCTGAACTATCTTAAGCCTGCAGATGTTCTCAACCTGAGAAACTATCTGAAGTCAATAGGAACTCCCGAGGAGGAGTTGCCAAAGATGAAAGAGGGTGGATCGAAGCCGTCAAAGGTTTTGTATAAGAGAGTAGTGTACTCCCTCGATTACGATGAGCGGGATTACTTTCGTCAAGTCCGAGAGGAGCTCGGCGAGAATCTGTATCCCGAAAAGAAGGAGTCAGACTACACGCACATCCGTGGAGCACACCATCAGAAGGCAGATAAGGATGGAGTCGTGCATGACTACATCCGATTCTGCATCAGAAAAGACAGACTCCAAACACAAGTAAAATTCACCACGGATAAGAAAGGAAAGAGCGAAGTTACGTATAAAGATATCGAGAAGTATCTGCAGATGAGTGCCCGCAGGGAGTATGAACACTACAACAGACAGATAACTCCATTCGTCAGTACCGGGCATCTTCCGGATGCTAACGCTGAGATCATTCAGATGACTCTCGATGCTGACAAGGTGCTCTCCGTGAAATTAGGATGAGTTCGTGAATCCTAGGTGGAGTAATCCTCCACCTAGGTATAAGAGAGGGAGAGAGGTAATCATGCAAATACCAATGCTACACATGTCGAAAGAGGAGTATTACGCAGGTGATGAATACATGAGAGTAATAACTTGTATCACACTCTTGGATAAGGGAAGAGGCTTAATGGTATTTGAGGAGGAAGGACAAGTCATAGTGATGCCAATTCTGAGGTTAATATAAATGCCACACATTAAAAAATACCAACTCATTACCAACCTCAAAGACTTAGGTATACAAGGCATAGTGGATGAGCTAAAGCAGGATCGATTCGGAGAACGAAAACTGTGCCATAGACATTACGCAATAACAACAAACGGTGGTGATAGCTGCTTCTGGCAAGTAAACCATAAGGATGGTACTTACTATACAGTAAGTACTAAGCCCATAGGGTTCATAAAGATTCGTGCGAGGAACGTAAATGTTCCAGAGTATGAGCACTACGTTCTTACCGAAGAAGGCATCCAGTATATAAAGAATCTTGTTGTCATGCACTCTCTATAGAGTGCACGCACTCATACATTTTATATAAAAAGCACTTGACACACAGATTGCTGTGTGTTAAAATATAACTCAAAACAATTGGAGGTAGCTTATGAATTTGGTTGAAGGGTTCCATGACGATCTTCAGATGGTTCTCCAGAGATTGTATAAGGTAACGTTGCCTTTATACATTCATGGAAGATTCGGGATCGGAAAGACCGACGCAGTGAAACAATTCGCAGCGGAGAGGGCCAAGGAACTCGGCTTGGAGTACTCGGAAGATTTCAATGACATCAATGATGAGAAGAAGTTTATGTGCCTGCCGTTTATTCTGCACCAGTACGAACCCGCAGAACTGAAGGGACTGCCCTTTCCCAATGCCAACAGGGATAAGACGATCTATCTTCCCGTTGGGCTCCTGCCTATCAAGGGACAGGGAGTAATCTTCTTCGATGAGATCAACCTGGCTCCACCCATGATGCAGAACAATGCTTACCAGATCATTGAGGATCGTCGCCTCGGTTTCTACAGTGTCCCGAAGGGATACATGTCGATTGGGGCGGGTAACCTGATGGATGACATGGGGAATACGTTCGAGAATCCCATGCCGCTCAACAACAGGTTTCTCCACTTCCTGCTTAAGCCTCCCACGGTTGATGATACGGAGGAAGTAATCCTCGGTGAGAACGGGGAGAACGTGGTAAAGGTTCACAAGGGATGGGTCAGTGCGTATGCCCTTCCGAGAAAGCTTGACCACAGAATCATTAACTACCTGAAGTACAAACAGCAGGATCTCAACATGTTTAAGCCCGAGGAGAACAACGGCGACATCGCAGTCGGTTCCCCGAGAACATGGAGGAAGGCCGCAGATGCAATCAATGGGATACCTTCCACTGATCATCTGTTCATCGAGAAGCTCGTCGGGATGGCAGTTGGTAGGGCAACAGGTCAGGAGTTTGTAGCATGGCTTCGCCTGTCGGAGAAGCACGACATCGCCGATTACTACAAGACTGGAAAGATCTCCAACAAGCCGAATGAGATTGACCAGTTGTACTCTCTGATGTCTGCCCTCGTCGGCTACTACATCGAGCACAAGATGACTGGTGAGAATGCGGTTCAGCTCCTGAAGCTCTCCCGGCAGTTCAACAAAGAGCATCAGGTGATGATACTCTCCCAGGTAAAGAATCATGATGAGGATTTCTTCAGGAAGAAAATCAAGGACAATGCTCCAAAGGAACTAAACAACTTCGCCAATGATATATTCAAGCTGCTTGTTAACTAGACGAAAAAACCGCTCCCTAGGTGGAGCGGTTGGCTCCCCACGGTGCTGAAAAATCCATGCACTTCAAGGGGAGATGGTAGAATATATAGAGGAGGTGGCTCATGGCTGAAAGTGTTTTTGCAGATCTCTTCCATGAAAAGTTAACAGTCGAGGAAAAGATTTCAAAGGCAAAGATCAAGCTTCATAGGAAGAGTCCATTCTTTTCCTATCTCGTAGAACATTTGAGATTTGAGAAGTCAGATAAAGTTCCATCAATGGGAGTAAACCAATCCTCAAGGTGCATCTACTCAGAGGAATGGGTTGAGAGTCTCACATTAGATGTACTAATGGGAACACTCGCACATGAAGTTTCACATCTAGCCTTTGAGCATATACGAAGAGGGAAAAACAGATTGATAATGGTTAATGGATTCTTTCTGTGGAACCTTGCTGCGGACATTACGGTCAATCATTACTTAGGAGAGAACGACTTCAGTCTTCCGGAGTGTGGAATGATTCCACAAAATGGCGAGATTGAGATGTTTGGGTATCGGATAACTGATATTGCCAACAAATCAACAGAAGATATCTACGAAGAATTAAAGGTCCATCTCAAAAAGCTTGCGGATGAAGGTAAGGCACAGGCAATCTCCATGCCTGGAGATTGCTCAGGAGATAGCCAAGGCAATGGTCAGGGCAACAGCGACAAAGATTCTGATCAGCCCAAAGGTAAGAAATCAAAAGGTTCTTCGGGAAATAAAAACGGTAATAGAAAAGAATACGGAAACAACTTTAAGGTAGAGGCTGAAGGTGTACAACCATTTGATCAGCATCTCTGGGGAAACTCAGATGATGGCAACGATGGAGATAAAGATACAGATAGTAATGTACAGGGTCACGGTGATCTCCAGAAGAAAGGATCTGCAATACAGGAAAAGAACTGGGGAAGAATACTTGCAGAGGCATACACGCATGCAAAGCTTATTGGGAGAGAGCCAGCTGGATTCGAGAGAGAGTTTGGAGACATCAGGAAGGGGAGAGTCAATTGGAGAGTCATACTTCGCCGAACCATAGCCAGTAAGATTCCCCATGACATGACCTATGCCAGACCAAACAGGAAATATATTCCTCTTGATCTGTGCCTTCCGTCTTATACCGGAGAAAGCATTAAGGTCATTGATTCAATAGATACTTCCGGGTCAATCTCCCAGAAGGATCTCAGTGACTTTGTCTCCGAGATCTACAGCATCTCTCGCTCCTTTCATCAGGTTGAGCATAGAATACTTACCCATGATGTTGATGTCCACGATGATGTTAAGGTGGACAGCTACAGCATGAACAAGCTCAAGAACCTGAAGATCCATGGTGGCGGAGGAACGTCCCATATTCCTTTGTACGAGTACATCAAGAAAAAGCGGCTTAAGAGAAAGGAGAATCTCCAACTCTTAATCTCCTTTACAGATGGATTCTCGCAGTTTCCAGATAGGAAGCCGGACATTGAAACAATCTTTGTCCTTGCGGGAAACCACATACCTGTCGCTCAGATGCCTAAGTGGGCAACCACAATCTGCATTGATTAGCAGTTAGCTCTCCTCTCTTAATGGGAGGAGAGTCTTCTGGTATCAATGAATTCGTTGAGGGTTTATGAAACGGATATCTATCTATGAGTTACCTTCAACTTAACATTGTCCCCTCCGCTCAAGCTATATCTGTTGGGTGGAGGGGACTCTCTTTTCCCAGCGGACTCGGCACACACTTTTCACCACGTACAGAAATAAAAAATATCTATATGAGGAAAAAGCCAAATTTAAAAATTAGGAGGTTCAAGTATGGTAATAAATACTCCATTAGCTGTAATGCCAGTTAACTGTCACATATGCAATAGAACTATAGACAATGAGGTTTATGCTTCAATTATCTCAAAAGTAAATAACACCATTTTTTTAGCATGCACAGAATGTTTAGTAAAGACAACATTCTACTGCTTATCGCAACATGAAAAGATACCACTAGAAACAGCTACTCTTCAAGATTTAATAAATTATTTAGTTGATAAACAAATAGGAGGTTACTAAATGAAGAGGGCATATGTAAATCTCACCACGGCAAATACCAACAGCAAGAAATGCGACAACTGCGATGAAAAAATTCCGCAGGGAAGACCATTTCTATACTTCTCAAGAACGCGCCACACCTATCATTTGTGCGGCAAGTGTCTTGTGGTATATGCGACTCTCGCAGTAGGGCAAGACCCCGACTGCAAGGGAGATGCCGTAGGAGAACTCATTGGAATGCCTGAGTAGTATCAAAGTCTGTTGTGGGTTCGATTCCCACGGCAGACCATACCATCTCGAAGATCCTGGTGGACAGCGCGCAAATGCGCGACTAACTCGAGATGGACCTTAGTGTGGAGAAAACATCATGGGATATTGGTACGAAATAAGCTGTGAAACCTTTGAAACAACAAAAACTTTGGATCAATGTCGTCAGCTTAGAGAGGATATACTGGAACGTGTACCGTGTGGTTTTCCATTTGAGAATAAATCAATAATTGCTAATGCCGAATTAACTTGTCTCACAACGGAAGACAATATAAATTTTGTAGCTTTCTATCTACGTCAACCACAGCAAAAGTGGGGAGATGAGGCAGATTCATCTTTCGCCGCGTATGTATCCCTTCTTATAAAGGATGGAACAAGCACCACAATAACATGTGTCGGTAGTGATGGTGAAATTTGGGGATTCAACATAATGCCAATGAAGATAGTAAAAACAAAATGTGTATTCGTAGACACTCCAGAAATTACCGTACTCACAAAATCAGATATTGTCACTGCGTTGATTTAAACTGTGGCAGCTTCTGCAACAAGGAAGCTGCGCACATTTGTGCAACCCGGCCCGGACTCAAGGTCCCTGGTACCTGGCTGCACAAATGTGCGACTTCAGGACTGGGCACACAAGATCCTAAGATCAGAAACTGGTTGCACCAGCAACATGTGCGCAAATGTGCGACTAACCTGGTACATCCATGAAGTTCCCAGGATCAGAAACAGGTCGCACAAATGTGCATGAGTAGCACAAAAGCGCGACCAGAGGAAGACTTCTCTGACTACCGAAACTTAAATCTAAAAAGGAGCTTAGAATATGAATGAAGATGATACAAATTGGGAATCAATGCAAGCAAGAGCAGCCCTTCGTGTTGCAATTAAAAGGAAGCTCCGCTTGGAGATTGAATCAGATGAATCATTATCATCAGTAGAAAAAATAACACGAAGACTTGATATAGCAAGAGTAGATAGGGAGATGCAGAAGATGAACGACTTTACTTTAGAAATGTTATACGCAAAGGTGTGTCTAAAATGAAGGTTTATGCTCTCCAAAATAATGAATTTATTTCAAATGGAATTCGACATATTAACGTAGTATTTATTCCAGCAGTAACAATACTATGCAACCCACCTTATACAAAAGGACATGTAGATAGCTGTTGGATAAAACTTCGTGTGGAAACAAGTCTTGATACTACCAACAAAGAACAATGCGAGGAGAGAATTGGAATGAGTTTACTTCCATTAAAATAAAAAAGGAAGGAACAATGGAAATTACAAGAATACTCTTTGTTTGCATACAGTGTAAGATACTTCTTACCGCAATATATGTATTGATAAATTTGAAGGGCAGAGATGAAAAGATTTGTCCACGCTGTCACAAGAAATTAAGGGATGATAATACAATTAAAGTATCAAGCGAATTACTTCTAAAAATAACTGCTCATCAACGAAAAGAGTACAGTAAAGTATCTAAACGTAATAAATTAAAGTACGGAATACCGTTTAAAACACAAAAAGAACTAAAGGTGTTTATACTAGATTGCATCCTTTAAATGCGCACAAAAGCGCGACCACGCAAACGAAGGGGAGTAGAATGAGCGAAAATAAAAACAAAATAAGCATTCTATTTTATTGTACACGCTGTCACATGATTCTCTTTGAGGTATTCCAAAGGATGATGCAATATGATTCCTTAGTATTTTCTAAGGGCTACGGATATGATTTTAATAGTAGTGGCGATATGGAGCATGACTGTTATAAGTGTCCAATATGTAATGGTCAAGACATGGACGATGGTTTGGTTGACGATGGCAATGGAAATATGGTACCAACAAAAACACTTGAGACATTTGAAATACCAATGGATTCCGCTGACTCTCTAGCATATGCATGGATGCGTTATAAAGAAAGAGAAGCAGAGAATTCTGAATTCGGAATTCCTTTTGATAGGAATAGGGATTTAAAAGAACAGCTCATAGATTTACTTATTTAAATGCGGGATATCTTCCCGCATGCAATTATTTTATAAAATTAAAAGGGGAGAGTATGGTAAAGTATAAGTATCTCACTACTCTTTCATGGTACAATGAGTTCTTCGACGAGTTAAAGATTGCGGGATATGTTACTAGGGAGTATCACTGGCACAGCAGAAAAATAGCAGAAATAGGAAAACTATTCCTTAGAAAAGAGGGAGAGACGATAGAGATGTGTATAGCAAGCAATTATTCTCAGTCTGACTATACTAATGGAAGATACAGAGACTCAAGACTTATGTATGTACTGAATGAGGATGGGATACAATATATAAAAACATTAATTGTAGACGCTGCAATATAAAAAATAGGAGGTGGCGAGCATATGCCAAACCATGTTACAAATATTTTAAGGATTGTTGGAAAAGATTCAGAAAAAGTATTCAAGAAAATCAGAGGGAGAGATGAGGGTTATATTGACTTCAATATGATTGTTAGGATGCCTGAAGGATTACATGAAACACGATCTCCAGCCACAGGGGAAGCTGAAAAGATTCTCCAAGAATGCAACCATGAAAGCAATAAGGTTGTTGCATATTTAAAAGAGAACATAGAAGAACTCCTAGGTGATCATTCAGAAACAATAAAAAACCTATCAGCCTTTGCAACATGCGGCTATTCAAATTGGTATGATTGGACAAAAGCTAATTGGGGTACAAAGTGGAATGCCTATGATCAAACTATAAATGAAGATGGATCTATTACCTTTCTCACAGCATGGTCTACTCCATTTCCCGCTATGGCTGCATTGAGTCTAAAATATCCAGAGGTTACTGTAGTTGTTGAATATGCCGATGAGGATATAGGTAGTAACTGTGGGAGATACGCCTTAGTAAACGGAGAAACTATCGAAAACTATAAACCAATAGGAAAAGAGGCTGATAAATTTGCGCGTGGCGTAATACATAGTAAAAATAATAAACGAGGTGCTAAGATATAAAAGATCAACTCAGGAGGTGGACCCGACTGCACAAATGTGCGACCTGGTGATGAGTAACCGGGCTCTGCGCATTTGTGCGACTTTTGGGTCTCACGATACGAGGTTACACAATGAAACATAAATTACTTTTTAATATTGATTGGGATGCTAATCTTTTTAAAGATTTGAAAAAATATATCACCGATGAGTATGAGATATCAAAATCAGATAAAAAGAATATAGGAGATGTCTGCCTATTAAAGATTAAGGGAGATACTTCTACAGTAATTTTCTCAAACCAGTTTCATAGGATACCAAATAAAAATCGCAACAAGCTAACGAAGTATAGGGTAGTATGGAAGCTTAGCAAAGAGGGAGAAGAGTTCCTCAAGGAATTAGTAATTGATCAAAACATTGGTGGAGGATACTAAATGGGAACAAGGCATAAGTATCTTACCAAGTTACATATTAATGGATCAGGGAAAGAACTATTTAATGAGTTAAAAGAGAAAGGCTATGTAGACTATTCCTATGACACACAATCAGAACATGTTAGACTTGGTGGAGTCTACAAAGCTGGAAAGGGTACATCTATATGTACCTGCTGGGTAGTATCATACCAGTATTATGATTGGAGAGGAGCGAAAAAAGGTAAAAAGTATAACTCCAAGATGTTCAAACTAACAAAAGAGGGAGAGGAATATATAAAAGAATTGCTCATAGATCAGGGACTATCAGGAGATTTTTGATGATGAAGAGACATACTAAACATGCGTGGTCCCCCAGAATTTATCGCACATTCGTGCGACAACCCGTCAGTGCGACTGCTCACTTCGAGTCATAGCTCGAGGAGCTGTTGCTCAAATGTGCGACAAATCGCCTCGAGTTGCAGCTCGAGGAGTTGCTGCACAAATGTGCGAAGCCCGCTGCGAATCCAGTCGGGCTGCAATTATAAAATTATAATATCCATAATAAAGGAGGAAACAATAAATGCTAGAACGAAACCAGAAGATTAGCAGAAGATACGGAAACATGTTTGAGGTTTTCGATGCACACCCACAAGAATTTTCAGAATTCTTCAATAATGAATTTTGTAATGAATTTCTAAAAGAAGTAGATATAAGATTTTTAAATCTAGATGATATTCTGCAAGAGTTTTGTGGATGGTTACAGATGTCCAATACTATCGAAGATATGATATATGATTTCTGGGAAAATCTTATGAAGGAAGACAAAAAAAGCTTTGGAGATTGTGTGCTCTTTCTCGACTGGGATGACGACCCAACAGGGGACGAAGGAGATTATATATATCATGTTACAGTACATAAGATAATTCCTAAGGAAATCGATGACTTGGTGTGCTTAATACAAAATTACTGTGAGATAAATAACATTCCATTGCCGGAAATTCTAGAGGAAAAGTTATTGCCTAAGCATACAGAATAGTATCGCATATTTGTGCGACTACCGGGCCCCCCAGGGATCTCAGAGTAGTCGCACATTTGTGCTGGCTATTAATTAATAGAAAAAACAGGAGGTAGATTATTATGATGGAGAAGCTTGTTCAAAAAGAAGAAGAAGAACCAAACGGAACAGAAGGTCAGGATAGAGAATCCTACTCAGACAATCAGGATAGGGAAAGCTACACAATAAATAATGAGGAGGAAACCTAATGGGATACACAACAGATTTTTCAGGGAGCGTTACAATTGATAGGGAAGTAGACGAGGAAACTTTCAATCTTCTTCGTGGGCTTAACACAACACGAAGGATGAAGAGGGACCCAAAGAAACTTGCAAAGAGGCTTCAAAAAACAACAGAGGAAATTCTCAAACTGTATGGAAAAGACTGTCAATTCTGGGTAGGTGATACAGAAAGTTATGGTCAGACAGTAACAAAGGATGTTACTGATAACAATGCTCCTCCAGAAGATCAGCCGGGGCTCTGGTGTCAATGGTCAATTCTCGATGACAGAAAAACGATTGTATGGGATGGTGGAGAAAAGTTTTATGAGTATACAAATTGGATGATTTATATTATAGAGAAGATCTTACAGCCTCGTGGGTATATTGTAAACGGAGAAATATACTGGCAGGGAGAGGAACCTGATGATAGTGGATATATTCGAGTAAAGAATAATATTGTTGAGGAACTGTATCCGTTAACGTATTACCTTGACAGTAAAGATCATAAAAGAGTGGAAGCTTTGGTTGATTCCTATCTAACAGAACCACTTAAAGAGGTTGCGGATATAAAGATTGATGCAGAATTAAAGTATCGTCTTAGCGTAGAGATTAAGAAGAAAAAGAAAGGGAGGTAGCATAATGGTTACGGTTACATTCAATGATAGATTATATGAAGTAGTAGAACCAGTGGCAGATTCATATGAGTTAGCAGAAAAAGGAGATCGGCTTATGTTTAGACACGATAATCCGGCTTATATATTTATAGCGCCTAAAAACGAAATAAATAGTGGTTGGGTTATAGGTATCATGCTGCAGTAATTATCAACTCTAAGAAAGTGAGAGAAAATAAAAACAAGGGAGGTAGCCTGTGGGAAAGATAGTTCGTCTCCAGAGTGGTGAGTCTTACATGCTTACCGATAAAATGGATGGAAAGATGCGAGGAATGTGGTCTCTTAATACCTCGCCGTCACTTAATCCGTTTTGTCTTGAGATGAGACGCGACAAAGAAAACATCTGTTCACACTGCTACACAAGAGTTTCGGAGTCACGGTGGAAGGGATGCAAGAAGGCATGGCAACAAAATTATAAGATACTTACTACGCACAGGCTTATAGATGAAGAGATTCCAGTAATCTCTCAAGTTTCCCTCTTCAGATTTCAAGCTCATGGTGATCTTGGAAACAGGATTCATTATGAGAACATGATAGCAATGGCGGAGAGAAACCAGAACGTAATGTTTGCTCTGTGGACAAAGCACCTCGATGTAATCTATAGTGGCCGGGGAATCATCCATCTCCCTAACGTAGTGTATATATACTCAACGGCGAAGATGAATGACCTTAAGCCGCTACTGCCAACTGGATTCCATAAGGCGTTCACTGTCTACAGCAGGCCGTTTCTGCGAGAGCACTCGGAGATTCAGATTAACTGCGCTAAAAGTTGTTTGGAATGTCAGCTATGCTACCAGCATAATGACATCGTGCTCATCAATGAAAAAATAAAAGCACCGGCGAATAAGGACTAAAGTTCCGCTGGGACCTGGTTGCGCAAATGTGCGAGCAGGTCCCAGTATCACCGCACTCATAAATTTTTATAGGGGGCAAGAGATGTCTCAAGCATATAAAATATTAAATTATTTCTCTGTACCAGAGATAGTATCAAATGCAAACGGGAATTCGTATGTAAAGAAAACTTATTATATAATAACTGAGGGTGACAAAGTATTTGAGCAGCACTATTGGTTACTTCCAGAGGTTGATAAGTATGTTATAGGTGGATATATATTAACATGGAGAACAAAGTCTAGATATAAAAGTGGAACGATGCTAATGCAACTTATTCTAAAAGGAGGTAAGCTGAGAGCAAAACCAAGAGGATCGTTTACACACAACTTGCGTGAGTTGACCAAGGAAGAAATGGAAAAATTACCGGAGCTCGTTCTTGAGCACATGCTGTGAACGATGTATCCTGAGATCCAGGAAGGTGTCGCACATTTGTGCGCATGCCGCTGCGTGCGCACATTTGAAATTTTAAATTTATTTTAAAAAACTACTTGACTTTTATATAATTCTATGATTAGAATGAGGGGTTATGGGAAGAAGAAAGAAGATAAAACCAACTATGAACAGCAGTTCAATGCAGCATCCGTTTCAGTGTGAGTGCGGCTTCGAGCTTATCATTCACACAGATTCACCATTTGACTTTCCAGGAAAATGTCCTAAGTGCAAGAAGAAAGCATGGAAGGGCGCAGAGCGGGAAACAACTGGTGAAGCAATACAGGAAGAAGAGGGCACTCTAAGTGAGGAGAGCGCGTAGGAGGTAGTAATGAATGGGTCAAGCCCAATCGCAACGTATAATTTCGAGAAGACACCAAGACAAGAAAGAATTGCGCATGCCCTTGTAGATAGACTTGGAAAAGAAGGATGGGTGTGGTTCAGGGATTACTACATTGAATGGAACCATGTAACAATTAATGTTCAAGTATTTAAAGAGGAGCTCATTCCAATCATTAGAGAATTCATTGTTGATGAAAACATGGGGGGGAATGATGAATGACCAAGAACCAAATATCCAATCACTCAAACCAATTGTTGAAAAACTTCTTAAAAAAGATGGTGGTCTTGCACAGATTGCATTTATCATAGGAGAAGAGAATCTTATAGCAGACATCTCTCATATAGAGGATAAGGATGCACGAGCACATCTTCTAAGTGATATTGCTAAATCGCACCACGCACACAAAGTGATCTTCATATCATCTGCGTGGATGAGAAAGGTACCAAAGAGTGTAGATCCTTTTGACCTAAGCGAGGAGGAATATAACCTTCTCGAAAAGAAAGAGGTATACATTATCACTGAAATATCTGCAAAGAGTGTTGTTGCATTTATGCGTGAATATTCAAGAGATGCTGATGGCAAAATAGTATTCGTGGATGATGGATCAGAGCAAGAGATAGAGCCAATGAGGTTTAAAATAATTCAAGCAGTACTCTCACAACTTCATTAGGGAGGGCAGTATAATGATAAGTGAGGAAATACGAGAGAAAGTACTTAAGCTTCAAGAAGAGAGAAACTTCTTTAGCAACAAAGAAGCAGAGATACGTTCGCATATATCAGCAATCACGGAAAAGGTAAAACTTGAAAGTATGCTAGATGGAGCGACAGAACGATTTTTTCTTGATAAGAGAAAAATTAAAATAAGAGTATCAGTAAATAGAGTTTTATGGGATAAGTCCCCAGCGTCGATAGAGTATGTAGTAAGCTCAAAGATTTCAAAAGATTATGAATATTTAAAGGAACAGGGATTGATTAATTATATAAAGAAAGGGAGACTTATTTTATGTGATGAATCTACAAAACAACTCAGTGATCTAATCAAATTTAAGATGGTTACACATCATAAAGATAATATATACTTAGGTGTAACAAGTCAGAAGAGGGGCATAATATTTACATCAAGATGGGTTCTAGCTAAGTATAATAATAGGACTAATTGTGGCCTAAGACTTAGGAGTGGAACATACTATGCTGGATACTGGAATTCAAACTACTTCAATGAAGGAGAAGAGGTAGAGATTATTGAGTACTGTAAAAGCAAAGAGGATATAGTAATCGCTTTGTTATAAAAGAAAGAATGGGGGGGCACCCGCCGCTCCCCCATTAAAAAAATGATTGACATTTTATATAAAAAATAATTATATTTAACTAAAGTACAAAAGGGGGGGTATTCTTATATAATATGAAGAACCAATTTAAATTAAACGAGGAGCACGACTCTTTCCAGAGAGCATCAAAGGCTCTCTCGAAGGCAGTCAAACGGGCAGGGAAAGACGTAGGTTCATTAATGAAAGCCTATAAGGAAACAGGAACCTGCGATAAGGAAACAATCGATATCGTTACTAAAGAGATAATAAGAGAAATATCCAAATGGGCTTAGATGCGTCTTAGGATAAGTAAGGTAAAAAACTGGAGGCGAGCAGAGCTCCAGGAACTCCGCGAGCTTGTAAACACAAAATCAAATGAGGAGCTCGCGCAACACTTCAATGTTCCTATAAATAACATCATTAACACTATGACAAAGCACGGCATCTCCAGAGATGGAAGTTTTGTCAAGGAACTCAAATCGCACAAAGAAGAAGATAATCCTAATTGGAAGGGTGGCCTCTCAAAGGATACCGCACGCTATCTAAGAATACAAAGAGAGCGCCATCCTGAACACAAGAGAGCACGGGATGCTGTCTATCGCGCCCTGAAAGAGGGTAAGATTATAAAACCAGATCGATGCCAGGATTGTGGAAGAGTGACAAGGGATATTCATGGACATCATGAATCATATGAGGAAAATAGATTTCTCGAAATAGTGTGGGTGTGCAGGAAGTGCCACAGAAAACGACACGGAAATCTTCACTGACGGATTCGGCACCCATATATACATAGTACCAGAAATAAAAAAATTCATATTGCGGAAAAGGGTGTTTTTAAAAAATAGGGGGACGCTCAGATGAGTTTTTTTAAAAGACATTATAGAAAAAGATTAAAAAGGATATGCTTTCAAGAGTACGTTTCATTCGACAGACAAAATAAGCTACGTAAATATATCCAAAAATTAGGATATAAAGGAAATTCAACCTTTGACTATTCAGATTTAAGAAATGATTTTGATATCGATATGTGTGGAATCGACATCTACACTAAAGAAATGCTCTTAGACACAAGGCTTAAGATATTATTGGTTGATTGGTTCCTTTAACCATTTAGATAGATAAATGCAAAGTTTAGATATCTAAACATAATGTTTAAATAAGTCAGAAATATATAAAAAATATTATGACACATTAGATAAAAGTTTTTATTAAATTTCATATATTTTTCTTGAACTTATTTAATTATAAACTATATTATAAGGAGGGAAGGTTTATGGCTACAGCAGTAGTGATAAGCATTCTTACAAGAAAAGATAAAGAGACAGCAGAGAAGGAAATTATGTCAGCTTTAGCGGAAGCTGGATATGAAAAGGATGTTACTAACTTCGTAGCAGATCCTTTGGAGGAGTAGTTCTCTTACTTTTAATATGAGAAGAACTTTCTATCGAAAGGAGGTAGGAAATGAATGTAAAGGGAAGAATTTCAACACGAAAACTAAAGTGCACCTACTGTAATAAGCGGGTAAAGCACGGAGAGCCGGTCATCAAGATCGTCAACGACTCCGGTGTAACCATGCACTTTGAAAAGCCCTGCGCACGGAAGTTTCTCAACTCGTTCAGTCGAGAATACAGAAATCTTCCAAGATCAACAAAGTGAGTTAAGACGAAAAGAACACACAAGTAATGCACCGAAAACGCTCGATATAGTCGAGCGTTTTTATTTTTTCAAGCTTGCTTAGGCCCCAGATCCTGGAGCGCACAAATGTGCGACAGTTCCGGATCCAGGCTGTAACACCAAAAAACAATAGGAGGAAAGGATGGGAACAAGGCACCTCACAATGGTTTTAATCGATGGAGAAATCAGAGTTTCTCAGTATGGTCAGTGGGATGGATATCCTTCTGGGCAGGGGTTTGTAATAGTAGAATTTCTCAAAAAGATTAGGAACAAAAAGAGCCTTGAGCAGATAAAAGAGAATGTTCGTTCCTTGGAGGAAATCTCAGATGAAGAGCTTTCGAAGATCTGGGTAGATGAGGGAGCAAGCTCGGAATCACCATGGGTATCCTGCGAGATAGCTGATAAGGTTAAAGCGAGCCACCCTGAGTTCAGTCGTGATACTGGTGCAGAGATTCTCAATCTCATCTTCGAGGGAAAAGTTAAAAAGATAAGAATCGATAAGGAATTCGCAGCCGATAGCCTCTTCTGTGAGTGGGCATACCTGCTTGATCTCGACAAAGGGATTCTCGAAGTCTACAGGGGCTTCAATACGGAACCACTCGATAGCAGGGAACGATTTGCCAACATGAAGAAACCGAGGGAAGACGAAAAATACGAACCAATAAAGCTTCTGGCAAAGATCCCCTTTGACAAGACCAACAAAAAAGCGATGGAAGTTTTCGAGATCTTAGAATAAATTAAGGGGGGTAAGTGGTAAAGAAACCAATATTTTCAATACCAGATCATTCTAACACAAGGGAGTGGTTAAAGCAAGTGAATGAGAACTACAAGAAGCTTCTCGAGATGGATATTCAAGCAGCCAATGCTGGAAATCTTGAGGGAAGATTCGTTGATCATCCCATTGCTGATGGTAAAGCTCTCTATTTTATTACAAAGGAAAACAAGAAGACTGTCACTATCGAGCATCTTGAGTTAGGTGGGGATGATTACTACCTTCCCGCATGGGGAGCGAAAGCAACAATACCAAAGGAGTTCGCACTCGATAACGTAAAGGCCAGAGATTTCTGGAGAAATTTCTTGAAGGAATAGGAAATAGCCTGCTAAAGTCTTACCACTACCCATTTTTGTGGGTAGAGGCAAGCCTTTAAATAAAGGAGGTTGTATATGACATCGGAAAGGAGGTTGTACATGGCATCGGAAGTGTTTGAAATGGGAGCAAAGATTCTTAAAGTAAGACCAATGACAAAAAAGGAAATAGCTGAAGAGGGATGGATGAGTGGAGGAACAGTTCTAGTAATCTCTGATGGAACTAAATTGTATGCAAGTCGTGATGAAGAGGGGAATGGACCTGGTGCTCTTTTCGGTGTCAAGAAAAACGGAGAACGATTTATAATACTTTAGGAGGATAACATGAAGATAGTGATAATTGTAGATGGTGGTCTCATTCAAGATGTTATAGTCGATGGAGATTCGGAAGTTCTCGTTGTTGACTATGACATTGATGGGGTAGAAGACGCAGAGCCATCGAGACTGCTGAGCATCCCACAAAGGGATGGATCGGTTACCACGGGAATAATGCGGCTTGAGCCTGCAGAACTTAATTCCAAACGTGTGCGGGAGCTCTTCGACTTCTATAATAAAGAGGCGTAATACTTAGTTCCACAGTCCCCTATGCGCTCACAGATCGATAGGGGACAAAGCAAAATTGAAAGAGGAGGGTGCAGAATGACACAATATAAAAACACTTGGCACAATCCAGCTAGCCGCGATAGCAAGGAGTTTTTCGAGACAGATGCAAAGCCTATTCATTACAAAGGCTATGACATTTTTAGGAGATTGCCTGAATGCTATGACATTGTTAAGGATGGAATCTGCATTCATCAGAGAGCGGGATTGAACGGTGCAAAAGAAACTATAGATTATATTATATTAGAGGAGGCGATGGAATGCTTATAATGACAAAGGGTAATGCATATATCCCACAAAGATTTTGGGATGTCCTACTTATCAATGATGACATAAGCTCTATAGACAAAGCAAATGAACTAGGCTATGCCAACCCTCGTGAAGCTACTGAATCAGAAGTACAGAGATATCATAAGACACATTCAAGATGTTTAGGAGATATCGCCGACAGATATTTCTCTGCGCATTATAAAGAGATTATAAATCCATAAATACTTAATAGCCCCACTCGCTATAGGCGTGAATCAAATTCAGGTGGGGCAAAGCAGTGAACATTGGAATAGGAGGAAACAAAGATGCAGAAAAGTGATTTCAGCTTTTCTTATGGATATTACGGCTATATGATTAAGTATAAAGGCCATAACATAGGAGGAGCCGGAACAATAGAACGCGGAAGAAGAAAGAAACAAAACCTTCGGTTTTATTTAGAGCAAGCAAAAATTACACTCGATGAAATTCAAAGGGGAATTATCCCACAGTTTATGCTGGACAAGATTAAAGAAATACAAGACTCTACATTAAAGAAGGAGGAGATATGAGAATAGAGAAGCACCCTCGCAAGAAAGAATTTGCCTTAATACTAGACACATGGGAAGACGAGCACAAAGACTTGTCACGAATATGCTTCTTATGTATAAACAATAAAACTGTTTCGAAAGAGATACGACAGCTGGCTTGTGATATTGTAAATGCAATCAAGGAAACCAATATTTTTTCGCTGAAAGACTAAAGCCTTACGCTGCCCCCTTACGAGAGGACGGCGCAAGTCTTTAAGATAAAAGGAGGTAGTAAAGAGTGGAAATAACCTGTTTTACCAGAGAAACTGTCAAGCTCATTGCAAGTGTTGTTTCAAATGCTCTCGAGGAAAACAATCTGGACGAGAACCTCGCTACCAAGATGTTTGCCATCGGAACTAAGAAGTTCCAGTTGGTAAGGTACGACCCGCGCAAGCCGAAGTATCCCTTCATTGCAAAAACTGACCGGGGAAGTTCATACAAGCTCTCTGCCGACAATCTTCGCGTCGCAACATATAAGTAAAAAATAGTGCACGCACAAATGTGCGACATTTCACCAGGCGGACCGCCTCTACCATCGCACAAACGTGCGTGCACAGTCGCATAAATGTGCGACTAATTTGCCGGGGTCCCAAGTCCGCGGATTCTTAAAAGACGCCGGGTCAGTCGCACATTTGTGCAACAGCTCCTCGAGTTTCAGCTCGAGGTGATTGGTCGCACATTTGTGCGGCTAGGGCCTGGGTCCACAAGACCCATGCATGTGTGTTCCACTGCGCTGTCGCACATTTGCGCAGGCTATTAATGTGCCCGCTGCATGGTCGCACATTTGTGCAATCGTCATTGCCATATGCTGTCATAGGCGCATACGCGCCACGGCATTTTTTTTAAAATTTTTTTAAAATTTATTGACACGCCGTACATGTACTTATATAATTGAAACGCTGGAGATAATCCCATGACAACAAAGGCGTTAACAAATTTAAAAAGTAAAACTGGTGCCAAGTGGCGGGCGACAGAGC
>Ga0265297_10004770_pt1 | contig 21638 bp, 23 predicted proteins | sample Munlanlwell13791_FD_192502 | JGI IMG/M metagenome (GOLD analysis project Ga0265297, IMG submission 192502) | Leachate microbial communities from a municipal landfill in Southern Ontario, Canada - Leachate well 137-91 | ecosystem: Engineered > Solid waste > Landfill > Unclassified | place... | reverse complement strand
ATTTCCGAAGAAGTACAGCAACGCGGCACCATAGACCACGCCCCCGTTTATCCTCGCGAAATTGTCAAAAGAGCCCTCGATATAGGAGCCGGCGCAATAGTCCTGGCGCATAATCATCCTAGCGGCGATCCCACGCCCAGTAAGGAAGATATCGCTATGACGAGAGCCATCGTCGAGGCCTGTGGGCCATTAGGAATCGTGGTTCATGACCATGTAATCATCGGCTTTGGGGGGGTTGCCAGTTTTAAGAATTTAGGGCTTCTATAAAGGATTGATTTATACGCAAGAATCGCCGATTATGGCGCGTCTTTCAGCCGAGGAGTCTTTCATGCGCTATAGCCGGACTTTACTTCCTCTTGCATGCGCCGCCCTTGTTTCCGCTTGTTCAGCAATGACGTCGTCAATCTCGTCATCATCGGACACGGTTCAGTTTTGGCGTCCCATCAGCGAACCTAACTCGCTGATGAAGTCCGACAAACTGCAATCAAAACTGAATTTTGATCTTAGTCAGTGCCGTTGCGGCGTTTTTCCAACAAACACGGCGCATGACGATGCCGTAAAATTTCAGGCAGATAAGCAACGGTTGGCACAAACCAGCATGACAGTCATGCAGGATGAAGAAGAAAACTGCGCACAGAAGCCCTCTCTCGTCGTAACGGAATGTATGCGCTATCGCGGATGGGAGCCGACAAACTGCTCCGGCCGCATGCCCATTCCCGGCGGCGGGGCGATTTGCGCTGCTTATAAGCAACCGGCCTCGGAATAGTATCTTTTAATCGAACAATTCTTCAGGATAGGCACCCCAGAAGCCGGTCTTGCGCAAGTATCCTTTTATGCCGCCGAATTTGACGCGGCACCATTCTTTTTTGCAGGACAGAATTTGTCCCATTGCCCCCTCATCAAGATGGGCAAGAATTACGGCCTCGTCATTGTGATCTTCTCGCAAATCTTGCTTGCCCCCGATGACGACTGCGCTGCGCTTGCCGACCAATTCGGTTTTGCTGACCCACCCTTCCGTTCCTTCGGGATCGCGAACGCGTCTCCAAATGTCGTACTCTGCCGTGATTTCGACCGGCAGCCCGCGGCGCTTGTAAACCCATTCGATAGGATAGCGCAGCCCCGGCCCTGCGCGCATGTTGACTTCGTCGCTACGCAGCGAGGCAAAGCGAGGCAGGGGAAGATGCGACGTATTGTCAATTTCTTCGGCAGCCGAGGCAAAAGAAGCCGAAACAAAAAAGAAGAACAAAAAAGAAAGAAACATTCTCATGGTAATGGATCTATATCTCCCCGCGCCTGCTCTTCATAAAAAGAAGCGGTGAATGCGCCCAAAGTTTTTGTCTCAATAGCTTGTCGCAAGCCCTGCATCAGACTCTGATAATACTGCAAATTGTGTGTCGTGAGAAGAATGGGGCCCAGCATTTCCTCATTGCGGAAAAGATGGTGTAAATAAGCGCGGGAATATCTTTTACAAGCAAGACATTCGCAACGTTCGTCCAGAGGGCGGGGATCGTCCAAGTGCCGTGCGTTTCGAATGTTGACGGTGCCGCGGGAGGTAAAAGCCTGTCCCGTGCGGCCTGAGCGGGTCGGCATAACGCAGTCAAACATATCGACGCCACGTATAACCGAACCGACAATATCGTCCGGCCGACCAACGCCCATAAGATACCGGGGTTTTTCAGGTTTCAACGCGGGGATCGTAAAGTCCAGCGTCGAAAACATTTTTTCTTGTCCTTCGCCGATGGCAAGGCCGCCGATGCCGTATCCTTCGGTATCGAGATCGTTAAGAGCTTTTGCCGATTCTTCCCGCAAATCCTGAAAAACGTTTCCCTGATTAATCCCGAAAAGCGCATATCCTTCGCGGGGCTGAAATGCTTTTTTGCATCGTTCGGCCCAACGCATGGATAATCGCATTGAATGAGCGGCCTCCTCCCATGTCGCAGGAAACGCCGTGCATTCGTCAAAGGCCATCGCGATATCGCTGTCCAGAAGATGCTGAATCTGCATCGACCTCTCGGGCGTCAGCTCATGCGAACTGCCGTCAATGTGCGAACGAAAGATCACGCCATTTTCGTTAATCGTTCTCAGCTTGGATAGCGAAAAGACCTGAAATCCGCCTGAATCCGTAACGATGGGGCCCGGCCACTCCATAAATTTATGAAGGCCTCCGAGACGATTAACGCGTTCCGCCGTCGGACGCAGCATCAAGTGATAAGTGTTGCATATGGCCAGTTCGGCGCCCGTTGCCCGCACGCTATCGGGCGTCATCGCCTTGACGGTCGCAGCCGTTGCCGTTGCCATGAAAGCGGGTGTTTCAAACGTTCCGTGCGCCGTGGTAACGCGGCCGCGTCGAGCAGCCCCGTCTGTCGAGGAAATGGTAAAACCGAAAACAGCCATGTGAAAACAATCCTTGTTTATAAATCCATATAGCGAACGTTGATATTAGCTTCCTGTAACATAATTTGAGCTCTTTTATAGCCCTCTCCCCATTGAGGATCCTTAAAGTCCGGCTTCGTCGTGATCAGTTCGGTGATGCCGCTCTGAATGACGGCGATAACGCAGTCAACGCAGGGATAAAGAGTGCTGTAGATTCGGCAGCCCTTTAAAGAAACGCCGATGCGTGCGGCATTATATACGGCATTACGTTCAGCGTGGGCGGCCCAAAGATATTTTTCCTTTGTTTCTCTGCTATAACGCGCATCTACATCATCGCGTACGCCGCGAGGAATGCCATTGTACCCTGTCGAGCGGATTTCATTATCCGGACCAATAACGACAGCGCCGACCTTGCGATTGCGATCCTTGCTCCATGACGCAATATGCAGGGCAAGCTTCATAAATTTTTCATCCCAAGACATTAATTCCCCCGTTCCAGCAAACAAGCATCGCCATACGAATAAAAACGATAGTTTTCCCTGATAGCATAAGCATATGCGGCGCGCATAGCCTCAAGCCCCATAAACGCCGACACCAGCATAAAAAGAGTGGACTGTGGAAGGTGAAAATTAGTCATCAAAACGTCGCAAATGCGAAAACGATAGCCGGGCGTAATAAAAATCGACGTTTCTTCCGAAAACGGGCGAACGCTTCCATTTTCATCCGCCGCACTTTCAAGAACGCGCAAACTGGTTGTTCCAACGCACACTATCCGCCGTCCCTCGCGATGGGCCAGGTTTATGCTGTTGGCGACGTCTTCTGAAATCTCGCCCCACTCGGCATGCATGATATGATCTTTAATATATTCGGTTTTAACGGGTAAAAATGTGCCAGCGCCGACATGCAGGGTGACTTTAACCAGCCCAATGCCTTTGGCGGCAAGCTTGTCTAAAAGCGCAGGCGTAAAATGAAGCCCTGCCGTTGGAGCGGCGACGGCGCCGTCGCGGTTGGCAAAAACGGTTTGGTAGCGCTCCGCATCGGCTCTGGCGGAGCCCGGAGAGCGCTTGATATAGGGGGGCAGGGGCGGCTCGCCATATTTTTGCAGCAGCGGCAAAAAAGCGTCATCCGCAACGTTAAAGCGAAGCAAAACTTCTCCGTCTTCGCGTTTTTCTAAAACCTCTGCCGAAAAGTCGGGAGCAAAAGTGATTGTATTCCCAATCTTCAACCGTTTTCCCGGGCGCGCAAGAACAGCCCATGTCGAGGCTGCCATTTTTTTTACACAACAACACCTCGACTTTGACTTCGCCGCGTTTACCGAAAATCCGCGCAGGGATAACGCGGGTGTCATTGATAACGAGCAAATCGCCGGTTTTCAGTAAATCGGGCAGATCGAAGATATGATGATCGGATAAGGATTCCGGCATAATCCGCAACAACCGCGCGCAATCGCGAGGCTCGCAGGCGGTTTGCGCAATGCAGGTTGTCGGAAGATCGAAATCGAAGTCCGCCGTTTTTAGATCGAGCATTGCAATCCGGAGGCCTTCAATTGCTCGAGAAGCAACGTCTTAAGCCGCTCAAGCCCTTCTTTGTTTTTAGATTCGGCGCGGGCGACCAAAACGGCTTGCGTATTTGATGCGCGAAGAAGCCACCAGCCGTCTTCTGTAAGAACGCGCACGCCATCGGTGTCGTTCACTTTGGCCCCGGCCGCAGTCAAGCGTGCCTTGACCTCGTCTACAACGGCAAATTTGCGTGCTTCGTCAACGTCGAAGCGCAGTTCAGGCGTGTTGACCATTTGAGGCAAGCTGTCGCGCCATTCGGCGAGAGATTTTTCCGAAGCGCTAAGCAAGGAAACCAGCCGTACGGCAGAATAAATCGCATCGTCATAGCCGTAATACTTGTCGGCAAAAAACATATGCCCGCTCATTTCCCCGGCCAAAGGCGAATTTGTTTCCGCCATTTTTGCCTTAATCAGGGAATGGCCGGTCTTGCCCATAAGGGGATTTCCGCCGAGTTCGGCAACCTTGTCGAACAAAACCTGCGATGCCTTGACATCGGCAATGATTGTAGCGCCGGGGTGCGTTTTCAAAACCTCGTGGGCATAGATGGCCAACAACTGATCTCCGGCGACAATGCGTTGTTTGCTGTCAACGGCGCCGATGCGGTCAGCATCTCCATCGAAGGCAATGCCAAGGTCTGCGTTCATTTCCTTCACGGTGTTTTGAAGGTCAATCAGGTTTTTAGGCACCGTCGGATCGGGATGGTGATAGGGAAACGTGCCGTCAATTTCGGCATACAGCAATGTATGAATGCCGGGGAGTTTTTGAGTCAGCCGCTTCATAATTCTGCCTGAAGCGCCGCTGCCGCAATCCCAGACGATTTTTAGCGGATTTTTTCCCTGATAGTCTTGCAAAACGCGTGCAATATAAGCTTCCGAAACATCCGTTGATTGAGACGAGCCTCTGCCGGAAACAAAATCTTTATTTGCCACCATATCTGCAAGAGCCTTAATTGCCGCGCCGTAAACAGGGCCTCCTCCCGGCAATTGTTTGGAGATCAGCATCTTGAACCCGTTTTGATCGGGAGGATTGTGCGATCCCGTAACCATAATGCCCGCGTCGGCATTAAGATGAGTCACGGCAAAATAAAGCATTGGCGTTGGCCCAAGGCCGACGCGTTCGACGGCAACGCCGGTTGAAACAAGGCCGTCAACTAAAGCCGCTTCAAGCAGGGGAGAGTGTGTGCGTCCGTCAAAACCCGCAACGATACGTTTGCCGCCGGCGCGGATAACCATAGTGCCGAAAGCTTGACCTAGCAGTTTTGCGTCGGTATCCGTCAAATTTTTACCAACGGTGCCGCGAATGTCATATTCACGAACGATGGTCGGATCAAAAGTATGAGCCATGGGCTAACCTCAATTTAAAGCGGCCTGTTTCAAAAACACGACAGTCTCTTGTATAGGACATGGCAAATAAACACAAAAACAGGGCTTTTTCTACTAACATTTTGATTTTTACTTTCATTCTTGCCGATGTACCCTGTGTTTATATAAGGCGGTGTATATATAACGAAAACAAAGAGCTTAATATTGAGAAAGAATATGGAAAACCAACCCAAAAACTTGATCGTAGTCCCGAACTATGACGCGAAAAATCTTATCCTTCTGAATTTGGCCGAGAAAGGCATTTTTTCCGGGCATTTCACGAACGGCACCTACGCTGCGGCGAAAGAAATTGTTGATCCCACGACATTAGCGGGATTTCAATTTATTGCCGACGAAGAAGAGAAAGAAAGACAAACACGCGCCGAAAAGGGGCTTCCCCCAACACCTGGAAGAAAACCGGCTTTTTTCGTAGCCGTAAACTCCGATGAGAGCATGAAGAAGATTCTGTTGGAGAAAACAAGAAACAACCAAAAAACCGAAAAATGCGAGGACGAAGGAATTCGAGCCGAGAAAGTGGCCATTTCTTTAGCTCGCCAGTTCCCGGATCGCCAGATTGTCGTCGTATTTTACAATGAGGTGACGCCCAACGCGCTCTACGGCTTTTTAAGGTGCGGCATGACGATGAAAACGCTTCACAAATGGGGATACGGAACCAACCCCTCGGCGGGCGTGATTGAGGGGGCGGAAATTTTTGGGAAAACCTACGCCTTTCCATTGCCCAATGACCAAAAACCTCTTTGCGACGGCATTACGCGGAAGAACGGACAGGCGGGGAAAGTATCCGTCGTTGACCTTCGGAACATCTATATTTCTGTTAATGAAGTCGGAAAAAGTGTGTGCCTGTTTCCCCTTCGTGGCGAAGAGCCCCGCAGCCCAGAGCAAAGAACGCCCCCATCTGTGCCCCGGGATCCGGCACAAGACAGTCCCGCTCCCTAAAAAAGCGAACGCGTCTTATTTCGTTGCCTTTGTCTGGTACAAAGAGATGCCGCGTATTAAGTCCAGCGCGCGGGCGAGTTGGTAATCGAAAGGAGCGTCCCCTTTTTTCGCGCCCTTGCCCTTCGTTTTTTTGGAATCTACCGGCGGGATAGCGTCGTCATCCTCGCCTTCAACGGACTGGTCGTTTTCGTTTGATCTATCGCCAGCCTCTTTCTTTGCGGCGTCGTTTTGCAAAGCGCCCTTAAGATCGGCCTCGTGGATGCCGGGGCCAAACGCCACTTTTTCAAGCTTGGCCGGTTGCACGACAATATCCGGCTCGATGCCGAGCGCCTGAATAGAACGTCCGGAAGGCGTATAATAGCGTGCCGTTGTCAAACGCATGGCGCCTCCGCCCGAAACCGGAATAATGGTTTGAACCGATCCCTTGCCGAAACTTTTCGTTCCGATAAGAATCGCGCGCTTGTGATCCTGAAGAGCGCCGGCAACAATTTCCGAAGCCGAGGCTGACCCGCCGTTGATTAAGATGACGATGGGCTTTCCATGGGCCTTATCGCTGCCTTTGGAGGATAATATCTGATCTTCCTCTTTGTGGCGGCCGCGCGTCGAAACGATTTCTTTGTCGGCTTCAAGGAAGGTTCCGGAAACGGAAACCGCCTCATCCAGCAATCCTCCCGGATTGTTGCGAAGATCGAGAATGTAGCCGAGCAATTTAGAGCCGATCTTTTCCTCCGCTTCGGCCAAGGCTTTGTTCAGCCCGACTTGCGTTTGTTCGTTAAAGGCGCTGATGCGGATGTAGGCAATATCGCCCTTGGGTTCCCATTTGACGGATTGTACGCGGATAATCGCGCGCGTAAGCGTCAAATCGAACGGCTGGCTCGAAAGGCTGCCGCGACGGACAGTCAGCGTAACCTTGGTGCCGGGAAGCCCCCGCATATGATCGACGGCCTCGTTAAGCGTATAGTCGGTAACGGGTTTCGTGTTGATGTGCGTAATATAGTCGTTGGGCTGCATGCCGGCCTTGGCGGCGGGCGTGTCGTCAATGGGGGACACGACTTTGACGATGCCGTTCTCCATCGTGATTTCGATACCCAAGCCGCCGAACTCGCCGCGGGTTTGGGTTTGCATTTCCTGAAAACTTTTTTTGTTCATGTATCCGGAATGCGGATCAAGGGAAGACAGCATTCCGTTAAGAGCGTTTTCGATCAGCTTGCTGTCAGGAACGGAATCGACATAATCCGCGCGCACGCGCTCCAAAACATCGGAAAAAAGAGTTAGCTGCCTAAAAGTATCGCCCGCGGATTCATTTGTTTTGGTCTCGTCTTTCTGTTCATCCGGAGCGTCTTTGGCAAAAAGAGGCGAAGAGGCCAACCCGGCAAACAAGACGAGGAGGGCAAAAAGCCGGAACAGATTTTTAAGCATGGAGGATCCTGAGAATAAAAAAGGGAAACAAGGCCGCTAGTTTAGGGACTGGGCTTTAGAAGCACAAGAGAAAGAAACGCCGTTCGACAAAGCGTTCTCGGGGTTTCCTTGCCCCGGACGGTCTTTGCTTGCGGAAGACAAAGAAGACTATATAAAGGTGGCACCTCTGCCTTTATCAATGGAACGAACTTTTATGCTGGACTTCCTTTTTCTTGCAAAACCGTACGTCTTGGACATCCTCTCGTTTGCCCAACAGTATGCCCTGCCTTTTATCGTCGTCATAAGCGCGGTCGTTTTTGTCCACGAGTTTGGCCACTATCTGGCGGCAAGAGCCTGCGGCATCCGCGTCGAATCTTTTTCTATAGGTTTTGGACGCAAGCTTTTTGGCTGGACGGACAAAAGCGGAACGGTTTGGCAAGTGGCCTGTTTGCCTCTCGGCGGATACGTCAAGATGTTCGGCGATGCCGATGCCGCCAGTACGCCGGACGAATCCGTCAAAACAATGACCGAGGCGGAAAAGAAAATATCCTTTTTTCACCAAAACGTCGGCAAGCGTATGATCGTCGTCGGCGCCGGGCCTTTATCGAACTATCTTTTTGCGATAATTGCCCTGGCTGTTTTGTTTATGTTTTGGGGACAACCGTTTTCCCCGCCTGTTGTCAGCGCGCTGATGGAAAAGAGCGTCGCGGAGCGCGGCGGCCTTTTGGCCGGAGACAAAGTTCTGTCCATTGACGGCAAAGAAATAATTCGTTTTGAAGACATCAAACGCATCATCGGGATGAATTCCGGAGTCCCCGCAGAAGTTGTCGTTGATCGCGCCGGAGAACAAAAAACCTTTACACTGACGCCGGAAATCTCCGTTCAAAAAGACCGGTTCGGCGGCGAGCAACGCGTAGGCAGGATAGGGATTTATTCTGAAAAAATCGAACGCATCAAAAGATCGCCGCTTCAGGCCATATACTATGCAACGATTGAATCCTGGAATATTTCCGCAGATACGCTTGCGGCCGTCGGGCAAATAATCAAGGGCACGCGAGGATCGGAAGAAATAGGCGGGCCCTTGCGCATTGCCGAAATGTCGGGGCGGATCGCTCAGGACGGTTTTTGGGCGCTTGTCTGGTTTACGGCGATCATTTCCATCAATCTGGGGCTAATCAATATATTCCCCGTGCCCCTTCTTGACGGCGGACACCTGCTGTTTTTCTCTCTCGAAAAGCTGCTTGGTCGCCCTATCAACGAAAAAGCGCAAGAAACGGGATTGCGCATAGGGTTTGTTCTCGTCGTTTCTTTGATGCTTTTTGCGACGTGGAACGATCTTGTTCATTTGGAGATTATATCCAAGATTACCAAGATATTTTCGTAATCGCGGCGGCGCGCCCTATTTGTCGAGCAAGCCTAATCCGATAAGCAAATCGCGCAAATGCTTTTCCGTTTCGGCAAAGCTGCAGTCGGTTGGCACTGTGTAGTCGGCCTTTTGGCATTTTTTGTCATTCGGCCACTGTTTCGCCAGAATAGCGTTGAATTTTTCCTCGTTCATGTTTTTTCGCAGAAGAACCCGGGATTTTTGTACGTTGGCAGACGCTGTCGCACATAAGGTTATGTCACAACGTTTTTCTGCCCCCGTTTCAAACAGCAAGGGAATTTCCAGCACGGCAGCGCGCGCCGCTTTTTCGCGCGCTTGCTGAAGAAACGCCTGTTCGGATTTTTCAACGAGGGGATGGAGAATTTTTTCCAGCTTTTCCAAAACGTCGGGATGATTGAAAACGAAATTGCCCCATTTATTGCCGTCAACAAGGTCGTCTTTCAGCATTTCCGGCCAGCCATCCCTTACGAAAGCATAGGCGGCGCCCCCGGGTTCATACTCTTCTTTAACGACGGCATCGGCGCTGTGAACGGGAAAGCCCATGTTTCTCAACATATTCGCAACCGGCGTTTTTCCCATGCCGATTCCGCCCGTCAGGCCAATGGTCATCATGTCTTTTTTCTCCCGCCCAGAACGAAAGCCCGTAAATCTTCCGTAACTTCTGGATCGCGACCAAAAAAGGCCTTAAAGGCGGGGCGCGCCTGATGCAGTAACATGCCAAGCCCGTCAATTGTCCGACATCCCCGTTTTTTTGCCTGTTTTAATAGAGCCGTTTCAAGCGGCGCATAAACAATATCGGCGACGGAAGCCGAAGGCGGCAAAGCGTCAAGAGAAACGGTCAACTCCGGTTGTCCCGCCATGCCTAGCGACGTCGTGTTGACAAGAAGATCGCTTCCCTCAAACTTTTCCGAAGCATGGGCCCATGGAACCACCGAAATTTTCGTTTGCGGCGTAGCCAGCTCAAGCGCCAGCTTTTCTGCGCTTTTAATTGTGCGATTGGCAATGCGAATTTCCGAAAAACCCAAATCTTCAAGAGCCACAAGCACGGCGCGAGAGGCGCCGCCCGCGCCCAGGACAAAAGCGGTTCCTCGAAACGGTCTGACGCCCGCCGACAAAAGGTTCTGTGCAAACCCATAGGCATCGGTATTGCTGCCATGCAATTTGCCCGACGCATCCACGGTGACCAGATTGACGGCGCCTATGCGTTTTGCGGCCTCATTAAGCGTATCGACGATTTTAAGCGCGGCAATTTTGTGAGGAATCGTTAAATTAACGCCAACAAGCCCATTGGCCTGTAGATTGTGCAAGGCTGTTCGCAGATCCTCCGGCTTTACCGCGAAAGCCTCATAGCTTCCCTGAATGTGGAGGCTTTGCAGCCAAAACCCGTGCACGCGGGGCGAAAGAGAATGGCCGATCGGCCATCCCATAACTCCGGCTTTTGGAACAGGCTTATCCGTCACGTTTTGGCCTCCTTGCTTTTCAACAATAGCCTATTTTCTTCTACACCAAAGAGGGTTTGCGCACTATCCTTTATGTCGTGATTCTATTAAACCCATGACCCTATGCCGGACATATATATACACATCCCCGATATTTCACTTCGCGAGGCGGTTGTCGAGCAAATCAAGGCTGCGCAACTTGGCGATCCTCGCATTATTGACTCGTCTCTGGCGGCGTTAAAGCAGGAAAACGAAGAAAAGCCGAATATCGTCATTGTTGATAGTTTCGAAACGGACGAAAAAACCGAAGCTCTAATAAGAGCCCTGAACAATAATCCGGGAAACCCGACGATAGTGTTGCTCGGCGGAACCGATGATATTGAAGGCGTTACCGAAACGTTATCGAAACCGCTTCGGCTTGGGCACTTGGTGGCGCGCATCAAGTATTTTCTTGAGACCGCGCCGTTATTGCGCGTCGCCGCCGTAATGTTTGGTCCCTATCGGCTGGAACCCCAAAACCGCCGCATTTTGCGCAACGGAGAGCCGGAGCCCATCCGGTTAACGGAAAAAGAAACGGCACTCCTCATTTATCTGGCTCGAAACAAAACGCCTGTGACGCGAAAAGACGTTCTTGCCGACGTTTGGGGTTATGACGAACAAATAGACACGCACACTCTGGAAACACATATTTACCAATTACGGCGCAAGCTGGATAAAGACGGGGAAAACTGGCTCGTTAACGAGGCGGGAACCTATCGCTTGGCAGGAATGCAGGAATGAGGAAGAACCTAATTCTCTTGATGCTGTGCGCTGTATGTGCGTGCGCCCCTTCTCGAAGCGCCACGAAAGAAAACTATTCGTCACCACAGTTTGTTTCCGGAACGGGCCTGGAAAAGACAGAGCCCGATCGCGATGCCGTTCGGCGCATCGTTCTGGTATACCCGAACAACGGGGAAAAGCTGGATGTCGTATATTATTCCGACAAGCACTATGACAGCGCGGCAATGAAAAAAATTAACAAGCTGATGCGCGATCGCCACTCCAACAATGCCGGTAAAATTGACCCCGAACTCATAGACTTCATGGTGGATATACGAAAAAGATTAAGCTTGCCCGAAACGGTGCCCTTTCAGATTCTCTCGGGCTATCGGTCGGCGATAACCAACAAACGATTGGCAAAAAAGAACAAAAATGTCGCAAAAGACAGCCTTCATAAATACGGATGGGCCGTAGATTTCCGCATCGAAGGCGTTAACGGAAAAGCTATTTGCGAAATTGCCAAAACGATGCAGCGTGGGGGCGTCGCCTATTATCCCAAGGACAACCATGTTCACGTTGACTTGGGCAACATCAGAACGTGGCAAGAAAAACGTACAAGGCGGAAATGACAAAAGAGAATGTAGATACATTGACAGACCTGATAAAAATGGCGCGCCGGACCGGAGCGGACGCTGCGGATGCAATGCTTGTTGATTCAGCCGATCTTTCGGTTTCGATGCGTTTGGGCAAAATAGAAAGCCTTGAAAGGTCGGAATCCGGCGATCTCGGTCTCAGAGTATTCGTCGGGCAAAAGCAGGCTATCGTTTCTTCAACCGATCGCAGCCCGAAGGCAATGGCCGAACTTGTTGGACGCGCCGTCGCAATGGCGCGCCTTGCTCCCGATGACCTGTTTTGCGGAATTGCGTCGCCTGAAGAAATGGCTTCCGATTTCCCCGTGCTCGAAACGGCGGATAAAACCGAATATTCCGTCGAACAGCTAATAGCCAAGGCGCGCGAAATGGAAGAAGCCGCCCGAGCCGTAAAGGGCGTGACAAATTCGGAAGGCGTCGGGGCGGGGTGGCGCAAAAGCCAGGTAACGCTTGCAGCCAGCAACGGTTTTTCTGGGTCAACCGTCCGCACGGGGTATAGCCTGAGCGCCTCCGTTCTTGCCGGAGAAGGCACAGGCATGCAGCGGGATTATGATTTTGCCTCGCGCGTGTTTGCGTCCGATCTTCCGTCTCCCGCCTCGATTGGCCGCAAAGCGGGAGAACGGGCCATCCGCCGCCTGAATCCGCGAAAAATGCCGACGGCTCGCGTGCCCGTTTTTTTCGACTCTCGCATCTCCGGAGGATTGATAGGAACGTTGGTTGATGCCATAGCGGGAACGTCCATCGCGCGCGGCACGAGTTTCCTGAAAGACAAGCTAGGACAAAAAATTTTCCCGGATTCCATAACGATTGTAGACGATCCCTTCCGTGCCAGAGGCTTGCGCTCCCGCGCCTTCGATGCCGAAGGCCTGTTGACCCAACCGCGTCAGGTTGTTGAAGCCGGCGTGTTGACGTCCTGGCTTCTCGACCTTCGGTCGGCGCGGCAGTTGAAAATGAAAAGCACAGGACATGCCTCGCGGTCGCCGGGAGGAACGCCGTCCCCTTCGCCCAGCAATATGTTTATGAAAGCGGGGATCTTGTCTCTTTCTTCGTTAATGAGCGATGTCGCCCAGGGCCTTTTTGTGACCGAGACTATGGGGATGGGGGTCAACGGCGTAACGGGCGATTACAGTCAGGCGGCGTCGGGATTCTGGATCGAAAACGGGCAAATAGCTTTTCCCGTCAATGAAATGACAATTGCCGGAAATCTCAAGGACATGTTTTTAAATACGACGGCGGCCGACGATCTTCAATTTCAATACGGCATTGATGCCCCGACGCTTCGTGTCGAAGGCCTTACCGTCGCGGGGGTATGACGATGCCAGTATATCCGCGCATTGCCGTTTTGGTTGATTTGCCGGGCGGGACGACGGCAGGCGGACACGTCAAGTATTGGGAGCTCATGGCCCAAGCGGTCGTGAAGGAAAAAGCTCCGATAGATTTAACGGTCTATTTTCTCGGCGACCGCGCGGACGACGTTCTCTCGCCGCAAGTCAGGCTTCGTTATTTACCGCCTTTTTTCAGCACGGCGCACCTGAAGTTTCTGCCATATGTTCCGGCGCACACGGATCTTGCTCCGCTTCATCCTCGTCTGGCAAAAGAGCTGCCCTCATACGACCTCCTTCACGCAACGGACGCCTATTTTGCCTTTGCGCGCACGGCAGAACGCGTCAGCCGCCAGCACGGCATCCCTTTGGTTACATCGTTTCATACAGACACGCCTGCATATGCGGAACTATTCACGCATGAGATGCTTTTAAGTCTTTTTGGAAAAAGAGCCGGCGCCCGGATAGATTCCCTGTTGAAAATATCGAAACGGGAGCGCGCCAAGAAAAACAAACGCTTGGGGCAACACTTGCAGGCCTGCTCAGCCGTGTTCGCGATGCGTCCGGCGGATAAGGTTTTGGCGCAGAAATATATCCCGGAAGGCCTCGTCCGGCGGATGCGAATGGGCGTCGATAAAGACTTGTTCGTTCCTCTGCAGGATGCCCGAGCCGAAATCGAACGCGACTATAATATTCCGCCGGGAAAATTTTTGACCCTTTTTGTCGGACGCGTCGATGCAGGAAAAAATATGCCCTTATTGGTGCAGGCGTGTGCCAAAACCATCGAAAACGGCGTCAAGCTTCATCTTATCGTCGCGGGGCTCGGCCCGATGAGCGCCGAGGTCAAAGCCGTCTTGGGCGATAACGCCACATTGGCGGGGTTTTTGTCGCCGGAAAAGCTGGCAAAACTTTATGCCGCCGTTGATTGTCTTTCCATGGTATCAGACATCGAAATCGGAGGCCTTATCGGCGCCGAGGCCCTGTCTTGCGGATGCCCGGTTCTTGCGTCGGCATTAAACGGCATGCCCGTTTTGTATGGCAATTCACCGGCGATACAAGAGGTCGAAAGCAACGTTTCTTCATGGACGGACGCCCTGACCCGAATGTCCGAAAATAAAGAGCAACGAACGGCCATGCATGACGCGGCCGTAATTTTCCGGCGAGAAAAACTCGGCGGATGGCCTGATCTGTTGAAAGAGGATTTCTTGCCCGTTTGGGAGGCTCTTGTGCGAAAGGACAAAACAAAATGTTCGGCAAACGCATCCTGATTCTTGTTGCGCACCCCGATGACGAGGTTGTCGGCTGCGCGACGTCCATTGCCCATGCCCGCGCAGCGGGGGCAACGGTATCGGCCCTTTATCTTACGAACGGATGTATTCCTCGCGAATCCATGTGGCCGTGGGCGCGCAAGAACTACGATCGGGTCGTATCGACGCGCCATGCCGAAGCCGAAGCGGCAGCGTTGGCGCTCGGATTGCAGCCTGTCGGCCGGAGCTCCCGTCCGTCGCGTGCCTTGTGGCGCGAGCTGCCCCAGGCGTTCAGAGAGGTTCAAGAGGCCCTTGCGCAGTTTCGTCCCGATCAGGTGTGGGTTCCGGCTTATGAAGGCGGCAATCCCGACCATGACGCCCTTAATGCCATCGGATATAAGCTGAAATCGCGCGTCAGCGTTCTGGAATTTGCCGAATATAATTTTTTCGGGGGCAAGGCGCGGTATCAAACCTTCATCTCGTCGGACGAGACCGTGCGCGTCATTTCCCTGACGCCCGAAGAACGGGAAGCCAAAAAAGCGGTCGTAAAAATTTACGCGTCGGAAGCTTGCAATATCTCCTATCTTGGCGTCGAGCAGGAAAGCTATCGTCCTCTTTCCACCTATAATTACGGACAGCCGCCGCATCAGGAAAAAGTGTGGTATGCGCGCTTCCAATGGGTTCCTTTCCGGCACCCGCGCGTTGATTTTACGCAACCGGCAGAAGTATCGGCGGCTATAGTCTCTTTCTTGTCATGAATGTTTTCCTTTTATGCGGAAAAACGATAGAATGGGCGCATGACGATGATGCCGTCCGAAGACCTGATTAATCTAAGGTTCTATCTGTCAGGCCCGTTGCCGTGTCCTTATCTCCCGGCGCAGGTTGAAAGAAAATTATTTACGTATCTACGTAGCGACAACGGCAAAAACGCCGAAATTAACGGGGCTTTATGTCGCGCAGGTTTCCGTCGCAGTCAGGATATCGTTTATCGTCCGGCGTGCGAGGCATGCAACGCCTGCATTCCGGTGCGTGTTCCCGTGGGGGCTTTTCTTTTAACGCGTTCGCTTCGGCGCGTGTTGGCGCGCAACGACGATTTGAGCTGGGAACAACTGCCCCTTCAAACAAGCGCCGATCTTTTCTCCCTTTTCTGCGCCTACCAAAAGGCGCGCCACGGCGACAGCGACATGGTGCATATGGCAGAAGAAGACTTTGCCGCGATGTTGTGCGAGGGTCAGGCCGATACGCGGCTCTATGGCCTGCGCGGCGCCGACGGTGTCCTGAAGGGGTGTATCTTGGCCGATCGTGTCGGCGACGGGCTTTCCGCCGTGTACAGCTTCTTTACTCCTGACGAGCCGCATCGTAGCCTTGGAACGATGCTGATTTTGTCTTTGATAGGCGAAGCGCGCAATCAGGGGCTGCCTTTTGTCTATCTTGGCTATTGGATCGCCGCGGCGCGTAAAATGAGCTATAAATCGCGTTTTCAGCCCATGCAGGTTTTGAACAGGGATGGTTGGACGTGGCTTGAAAACTAGAGGTTAGGCAAGAAGGGAGAAGGACATCATGTATACGCTTTCTCAAATGACATGGATGACCATCTGGGGGCTGTCGTTTCTTTTTGTCGGAGGCTTCGTCCTATGGGTTTATGGGGCACAAAAAAGCTTCTTCAATCAGGGAATAATTAAATCCCAGGACGGGCAATCGCTTCTCCCCCACCAACAGCTCGTACCATGGTTCGTTCTCTACGGAAAAATGGCCATCTTTGCGGGAGCGGGACTTCTTTTAACGGCGGCCGTGGCTCTAATTTGAATCTTTCCGGCGATAATCCATAAAAAACGGTTTTCTTCCGGCCTTGATGGCTTTCTCCTGATAACGGGTCGGAACCCAATCCGGAGGCGGCGTATCGTGCGCATAGTCGCAAACGAAATCCGGATGAATGGACAGGCATTCGTGCATCCATTCGATCAAGGAGGGATGATCGGAAGCAAGACGCAAAAGACCGCCGGGTTTAAGAACGCGCGCCAGGCGTTCAAGATTATCGGGCCCCACAAAGCGCCGCTTGGCGTGGCGCTTTTTCGGCCAGGGATCCGAAAACAAAATAAAGCACTTATCAATGGAAGAGTCCGAAAGCGCATCGAGCATAATCCGGGCGTCGTTATTGAAAATGCGGACGTTCTCGAGCTTTTCCCGATCGATGGCGTCAAGCAGCCCGGCAACGCCGTTCACAAAAGGCTCGCACCCGATAAAAAGAGTATCCGGATGAAGTTTTGCCTGCGCCGCCAGATGTTCGCCGCCGCCGAACCCGACCTCCATCCAAACCGGAGCCGGTTTGGCGTCCTTGAAAAATTCATAAGGAGGCGTGCGCGTATTTTCCTTCAGCGGAATAAGAAGCTTGGGCAACAGCTCCTGAATCAAAAGTTTTTTACGCGTATGCAAAGGCCTGCCTTTGCGGCGGCCATAAAGGCGCGAGGGTTGTTTCGTCTTTTCCATGAGCCAGTTATACCCTAGAGGCGCTCGAAAAAAAGCCCCGCGTTTAAGCGGGGCTTTTTATTCTGATTATTCAAGAAAACTACACGGCAGCAAGAATTGCCAGAAGCAAAATTGCCACGATGTTGATGATCTTGATCATCGGGTTAACGGCAGGGCCCGCGGTGTCCTTGTATGGATCGCCGACAGTGTCGCCGGTGACGGCGGCCTTATGAGCCTCCGACCCTTTGCCGCCGAGATTGCCCATTTCGATGTATTTCTTGGCGTTGTCCCAAGCGCCGCCGCCCGATGTCATCGAGATGGCGACGAAGAGACCCGTCACGATCGTGCCGAGCAGCATGGCGCCCAAAGCCGTAAAGGCCTGAGCTTGTCCCGCCACAAAGTTCACGACAAAATACAAAACGACAGGCGCCGCAACAGGCAGCAAGGACGGCACAATCATTTCGCGAATGGCGGCCTTGGTCAGCATATCGACAGCCGTGCCGTATTCCGGCTTGGCTTTGCCTTCCATAATGCCCTTGATTTCGCGGAATTGACGGCGAACTTCCTGCACAACGGAACCGGCTGCGCGACCCACGGCGGTCATAGCCATAGCGCCGAACAGGTAAGGCAGCAATCCGCCGATGAACAGGCCGACGACGACATACGGGCTCTGCAGATCGAACGTCACGTCGACGGACGGGAAATAATGCTGCAAATCCTGAATGTAGGCCGTGAACAACACCAAAGCCGCAAGACCTGCCGAAGCGATGGCATAGCCCTTCGTGACGGCCTTTGTCGTGTTGCCGACGGCATCCAAAGCGTCGGTGGTCACGCGGATTTCCTTGGGCATATTGGACATTTCCGCAATGCCGCCCGCGTTATCGGTGACAGGACCGTAAGCGTCGAGCGCCACGATCATGCCGGCCAAAGCCAACATCGTCGTTGCGGCGATAGCGATGCCGAACAACCCCGCGAGGGTGTAGGCAACGATAATGCCGACGCAAATGACGACCACCGGCAAAGCCGTGGACTCCATCGAAACGGCCAGTCCCTGAATGACGTTGGTGCCATGACCGTTAGCCGAGGCTTCGGCGATGCTCTTGACCGGACGATAGGCCGTCGAGGTGTAGTACTCGGTAATGACGACCATCAAAGCCGTAATGACCAGGCCGGTAAGAGCGCAGTACATCACTTCCGCGCCCGAAATCGTCAAACCGTTTGTCATTTGGATGACGGAGTGTATCCCGATCGTCTTGCTGACGACGGAAAGGATAAACGCCGCAGAAATGACGCCGGTGGCGACCAGTCCCTTGTACAAAGCGCCCATAATGTTCTTGTTGGGGCTCAAGCGCACAAAGAACGTTCCGATGATGGAAGCTACGATGCAAACGCCGCCGATCAGAAGGGGCAAAAGCATCATGGTCGAACGCGCCTCGCCGGTAAAGAAAGTGGCGGCCAAAAGCATCGTTGCCACGATCGTAACGGCATAGGTTTCGAACAAATCCGCTGCCATACCGGCGCAATCGCCGACGTTGTCGCCGACGTTATCGGCAATCACGGCGGGGTTGCGCGGATCGTCTTCGGGAATTCCGGCTTCGACTTTGCCGACCAGATCGGCGCCGACGTCAGCGCCTTTGGTGAAGATTCCGCCGCCCAAGCGCGCGAAGATCGAAATCAACGAAGCGCCGAAGCTCAAAGCCACAAGAGCTTCGATAATCGAGCGCAGCGAAGCGTCGTCAACGGCGCCTTTCCACTGCAGCAGGACGCAATAATAACCGGCGACCCCCAAAAGGCCGAGACCGACAACGAGCAAGCCCGTGATAGCGCCGGACTTGAACGCCATGCTAAGCGCCTGTTCCATGCCGTTGCTGGCTGCAGCGGCCGTACGCACGTTAGCGCGCACCGAAACGTTCATGCCGATGTATCCGGCCGCGCCCGAAAGGATCGCGCCGATAACAAAGCCAAGAGCGACATGTGCGCCTAAAGAAATGGCGAGAATGGCGCAGATGATGATGCCGACGAAGGCGACCGTCATATACTGGCGGTTCAGATAGGCTTTGGCGCCTTCCTGAATGGCAGCGGCGATTTCCTGCATCCGCGGAGTGCCGGCAGGAGCCGACAGAACATAGCGAGCGGTTAACAGGCCATAGATCAGGGCCAGAATACCGCAGCCAAAAATTAGTGAAAAGGCGTCATACATCGTTTGTCCTCGTAAAGGTTGGTAAAGGGGGTCTCGAGCCTGAAACGGCAGAGGTTAACTGGCGCGCAGAATGCCCGAAGGCGTATCGGAACGCAAGAGCAGGGTTTTAAAGCATATTTTGGGGCAGAAAAACAGGGAACGCGTATTGATTTTTAACGCAAAATCAATACTAATTGACGCATAAAGGACTACCGCCGAGCGTTTACACGCCCCCCGGGTCGCTAAAGGAGATTACCGTGCACCATGCCTATTACGAAGTCGTTCTATTAATTGAACGCGTTCACCGCCACTTTCTCGAAGTCATCAAGACGGATCTTGATCGCGCGGGCATCCGTGACATCAACAACGTTCAGGCGCTGATCCTCTATAACATAGGCGTTGATGAAATGACGGTCGGCGAGCTGACGGCGCGCGGCTACTATTTAGGATCGAACGTTTCCTACAACGTCAAGAAAATGGTCGAGAATCAATATCTTGTTCAAGAGCGTTCGCCGCACGATCGTCGTTCCGTGCGCATCAAGCTGTCGCCGAAAGGGCTGGAGCTGCACAAAAGCATCCACGAAAATCTTGAACGCCAGGCCGCGTCGTTGGGGAATGCGAAAATAACGGCCGAAGAATTAACTCAAGCCGCCGACGTTATGCGCAAGATCGAACGCTTCTGGACGGGAATGATCAATTATGCAGGCGGCTAAAAAGGCCTTCGGTTCCGAAGGTTCTGCGCAAAAAGAAGGTTTTTGCGAACACCGGATTCCGGAAGCCGATCCTCTCTCGATTACCAAAATCACGCTTACGAATTTCCGCAATTACGGAAGCCTTCGGCTTTCTTTAAACAGCGCCCCCGTTGTCCTTGCTGGCGCTAACGGCAGCGGCAAGACCAATCTTCTTGAATCGATCAGCCTCCTCGTTCCGGGGCGCGGCTTGCGCCACAGTCCTTTGGCGGATTTGCAAAACCGGGCGACGGATAAGCCGTGGGCAGTGGCTATAGAACTCGATACGGACGCGGGGTCTTTGCGTATCGGCACGGGCCGTGATAATGCCGTTAACGACTCCGAAGGCGAACGGCGCTTGGTTCACATAGACGGCAAACCGGCGCGCGGTCAGGCCTTGTTGGCTGAACGCATTGCCATGGCGTGGATGACCCCCGACATGGATCGTCTGCTTGCCGACAGTTCCTCCGTCCGGCGTAAATTTCTCGACAGTCTTGTCTGCGGATTCGACCCCTCGCACGGAAGCCGCGTCCGCGTTTACGAAAAGGCAATGCGCGAAAGGATGTGCTTGCTTCGCGAAGGCAGAAACGATGCCTTGTGGCTGTCGGCTCTCGAAAACGAAATGGCGCAGGCGGCGGTGGCTATTGCCGCGGCGCGGCGTCACATGATTGACCGCTTGCGGCGCGTGATCGAAGACGCGAGCGACGCTTTCCCGCGCGCCGACGTCAGCGTGCACGGCACGGCAGAGGACATGCTGGATAACGCACCGGCCCTGCCGGTCGAAGACGCTCTTCGGGCCGCTTTCGCCCGCGCGCGCGGCGAAGACGCTAGTCGCGGCACGACGGCCATCGGGGCGCATAAAAGCGATCTTTGCGTTATGTATTACGACAAAAACTGTCCCGCAGATCTTTGCTCGGCGGGCGAACAAAAAATGCTGATGATCGCGTTGATGCTGGCGCACGTTAGGCTGCTGACGGAAGCCCGGCGCATGGCGCCTTTATTTCTGCTCGACGATTGCGCGGCGCACCTCGACGACTATCACCGCAATTGTTTGTTCGAAGAAATCCTTTCAACCGGCGCGCAGGCCTGGTTTACCGGAACGGATCGCGAAACCTTCGCTCTTCTCAAGCCTTTTGCGCAAATATTCGATGTTAAAAACGGTTCTGTCAGCTAATCAATTCCGTCCGCAACGGTCAGAACAAGCTTCAAGGCTTCTATAACGGCCTGTTCCCGAATCTCGTCGCGAGAGCCGGAAAAAGTGCACTTATAATACCATACCGTGCCCTTGCGCGTCGCAAGGCCGAAGTAAACAAGACCCACGGGCTTTTCTTCGGTACCGCCGTCGGGGCCCGCAATGCCCGTAACGGAAACGGCAACGTCGGCAAGAGAAAATTCCAAAGCTCCCTTCGCCATTTCTTCCGCGGTCTGGGAACTGACGGCGCCGAATTGCTGAAGCGTTTCTTGCGGCACGCCCAACACTTCGATTTTGGACTCGTTGCTGTAGCAAACGAACCCGCGCTCCAAAACGGAAGATGCGCCCGGAATATCCGTCAAAGCTCCGGCAACAAGACCGCCCGTGCAGGATTCCGCCGTGACAATCCGGCGATGCGTCGCCATGTAGGACGAAACGATATTTTTGGCGAGCACGCGGACATCGGAAGAAAACATGGGAAACTCTAAAATTTTTGACTGAGAAGCCACGCGGCAATCTTGGGCCATTTTTCCCTGAGCGCGCGTGTGCCCATAAATAAACCGATGTGTCCGCCCGGGGCAACCTCTTTGACGATTTTGTCCGCCGGAGTCCCGAATAAAATTG
>Ga0265297_10004769_pt1 | contig 21638 bp, 17 predicted proteins | sample Munlanlwell13791_FD_192502 | JGI IMG/M metagenome (GOLD analysis project Ga0265297, IMG submission 192502) | Leachate microbial communities from a municipal landfill in Southern Ontario, Canada - Leachate well 137-91 | ecosystem: Engineered > Solid waste > Landfill > Unclassified | place... | reverse complement strand
CTAATTATCCCGACATCGCTTTTCAGGCGCTTAAGGCCGACGGAACCAAATGCGAACGCTGTTGGAATTATTCACAGTCCGTAGGACGGGATCCCACGCACAACCGGATATGCGATAAATGCCTGGCGGTTGTGTTGAGCTCGCAAACCCAAGAGACCACCGGAGGAAAAGACATTGAAAAAGAAACTCACTAAGAAAGAGCTCGGCGATTACAAGAAGCTGATTGCTAAAAGAAAAGGCGAGGTTCTGGATAACATCAACCATATTTCCGCGGATACGCTTAAGCAGTCGCAGAAAGACGCCTCCGGCGATATATCGGGTTATACCTATCATATGGCCGATGTGGCCACGGATACATATGATCGCGAGTTCTCCCTGGGCATCGCTTCCAGCGAGCGCGAGCTTATATACGAATTGGAAGACGCGTTAAAGCGCATCGAAGAAGGCACTTATGGCGTTTGCGAAGATTGTAAGGATTGGATCACCAAAACCAGGCTTAAGGCCCTGCCTTATGCCCGTCTTTGCGTAAAGTGCCAGCAAAAAAGAGAAAAAAAATAACCGGCTCTTTTTTGATGATAATAATCATATCTTTAATACTGGTCTTAGACCAGCTATCCAAACTAATAGCCTGTCGCAGCCTTTATTTAAATCAGTCTATCCCTGTAATCAAGAACATTTTCCATATCACCCTGGTGCATAACCGGGGGGCGGCGTTCGGCCTGCTGCGCAACCAGGTTCCGCTTTTGATATGCACCACCTTTTTCGCTATCTGGCTGATCTATGTGAATCTCAGGCATAGCCCGGGAGGGAAAAAGTTTTCCTTATACAGGATATCGCTGGGGTTGGTCCTTGCCGGCGCGCTGGGAAACCTCATCGACCGGATCTTTTACAGTTATGTTATCGATTTCCTGGATTTCCGGATCTGGCCGGTCTTTAATGTCGCGGACAGCGCGATCACTGTGGGCGCGGTATTATTGGGCTGGACATTGTTGAAAGGGCCTAAAACCAAGTAAGATTATGCAAGAATATAATTTGACCGTTCAACCTGAAGACGCGGGCAAAAGGCTGGATATCTTCCTATTGGATTTTTTTCTTGGGGAGAAGCTGGGGTTATCCCGGACAGCCGTGAAGAGCCTTATAGATTCGGGCTGCGTTATTTTATCCGGAGAACCGGCCAAGAAAGCGCATCAGAAAGTAAAGGCCGGGGATGTTTACCTGGTCGCGATAGAAGAAAAAAAGCCTTCCAGCGTTTGCGCGGAAGATATCCCGCTTGAAGTTGTCTATGAGGACAATGACCTGGCGGTCATAAATAAACCCGGCGGGTTAGTGGTGCATCCTGCCCCGGGCAACCGCGAACACACCCTGGTCAACGCCCTGATGCATCGTTTTAAATCCCTTTCGGATATAAACCCGGAAAGGGCGGGCATAGTGCATCGTTTGGATAAAGAGACTTCCGGGCTTTTGGTCATCGCCAAGAATAATGTCAGCCATCTGGGCCTGGCCAAGCAATTTGCCGAGCACAGCATTAAGCGCCGGTACGTAGCCCTGGTAAAAGGGAAGATGGAATTTGAAGAGAACGTAATTGAACTGCCGATAGCCCGGGATCCGCAGCGCAGAGAGGCGATGGCGGTCAATTACGGAAAGAACAGCCGTTATGCCCGGACCCGTTACCGCGCCTTGAAACGGACAAAGGAATACAGCTTCCTTGAACTTGAGCCTTTTACCGGCAGGACGCACCAGTTAAGGGTGCATCTTTCTTATGTCGGGCATCCTATATTGGGCGACCGTAAGTACGGCCGCAACAATGAATTCCCGCGTTTGGCCTTGCACGCCAGGGTTTTAGGGTTTGTCCATCCGGTCAGCGGAAAATCCCTGGAATTCTCCTGCGCTATCCCCGTGGAATTCACCGAATTAATTGAAAAGAAAGAGGTTATTAAAAAAAAGGCTTGATTTTTTAAACCGGAGTGTTATATTAGGTTTTCAAGGGTCGGTAAGCCTTATAAGATTGGGTGTTAAGGCAAATAATATCCGCCCAACCTAATAGCACTCCGCCATAATGGAATGGCGGGTATGTCGCTTCTGCGTCAGTAAGGTTGGTGTTGAGTTCTGGGAATTGACACCCAACCTAATTGGAAAGGTTGGTGTTGAGTTCTGGGAATTGACACCCAACCTAATTGGAAAGGTTGGTGTTGAGTTCGTACTCAAGGAGGCTGAGGAATGGAAGAGAAGAAAAATAACGCGGTTTTTATACTTATTGGTTTAATCGTCATCTCGCTGGCCCTGGCAGGCGGGACATTTTATTCTTTAACCCAGGCTAAAAAGAAGAATTTCGAGCTTGACCAGCAGCTTCAGGAATTGACCGCTAAACATAACTCCACGCTGTTGGATCTGGATGAATCGAGAGTCAAGATCAGCAGCCTGCAGTCAAGCGTCAGAGATGCGGAAATGAGATTAGGGACGATACGAGGCAGCCTGGATAAAGAAAAATCCGAGAAAGAAGCTGCTCTGGCCCAATTGAATCAGATAAAGGCAGACCTGGAAAAAGAATTCGGCGTGAAAGGCGAACTGCAAAAGAAGCTGTCTGACTCAGAAAGCGCGCTGAAGGAAATGGAAGCCAGGGTGGTTGAGATGGATAATCAGCTAAAGAACCTGGAATCGCAGAAAATAGACTTGGAGAAGAAAGTAAAGAATTACGAGGCGAAATTCGGGGATGTGGCCTTAGGGACTATCATAGTCAATCCGGAAGCGAAGGCTTCAAAGAAGTCCGCCGCAGTCAAGTTGGAAGGGCGGGTCCTGGTGGTTAATAAAGATTACAACTTCGCGGTCATAAACCTGGGGGCCAAGGATAAGCTTGCCGCCGGAAGCGTTTTTACGGTATTCCATAATAATAAGAACATCGGCGAGTTAAAGGTCGAGAAGGTTCATGAGGCGATGTCAGCTGCCGGTTTTGGTTCTGACGCGGTAAAAGTAAAGATCGCTGAAGGCGACCGGGTTGAACTAAAAAGCTAAATGCGGCCTTTTAGAATAAGAGGTTTATCCGGGATCCGGGCGGTAAAAGGAAAACTTACATTGCCCGGGGATAAATCCATAGCCCACCGGGCAATAATACTCGGCGCCTTATGCCGGGGCAGGACCGTGGTCCGCAATTTTCCGGCGAATAAAGACTGCCTGGCGACTCTTGAAGTTTTCCGCAGGCTGGGGATAAAGAGCGTCCGCGATTCGAAGCGGAACTGCGTATCAATATACGGCAAAGGACTTTTTGGTTTGAAAAAACCGGAAAGTCCTATTTTTATTGAAGAGTCCGGGACTACTTACCGCCTGCTGCTCGGGGTTTTATCCGGGCAGGATTTCCCTTCTAAGCTTTGCGCCGGCAGATCGCTTTCCCGCAGGCCGATGTTGCGGGTGATCGCGCCGTTGCGCCGAATGTCCGCCCGCTTAGCCGGCTGCGCCTGTCGTGGGGCGAAGGATGAATACCCCCCGGTCAGCGTAAAAGTCGCGAGCCTGAAGCCGATAACTTACAGGATACCTGTTGCCTCGGCCCAGGTAAAATCCGCGCTTCTTATGGCCGGGTTATATGTTAACGGCGTTACCCGCCTGATCGAGCCGGTAAAGACGCGCGATCATACGGAAAAAATGCTTGAATTCTTCAAGGCGGGGATAAAGGTCAAAGGCAGGAATATATCGTTAAAAGGCGCGAAACCGCTGGTTTCTCCGGGAGAGGTGTTCATCCCCGGGGATATATCCTCAGCCGCCTTTTTCATTGTCCTGGCCTCAATACTTCCGGGTTCCCGGGCTATGTTTGAGAAAGTCAGCCTGAATCCGTCGCGGATGGGGATGATCAAGGCCCTGAAAAGGATGGGCGCGGATATCAAGATTTCCCCGGTCAAATGCCGTTATTCAACCGAGCCTATGGGGAATATAACAGTGAAAAGCCGCGTTTTAAAAGGCGCAGTAGTAAAAAAGGAAGAGATCCCGTCTTTAATTGACGAATTGCCGGTCTTAATGGTGGCAGCGGCATTTGCCCGCGGCAAGACCGTATTTACCGGAGTGGAAGAATTGCGGGTTAAAGAGACCGACCGGATAAATTCCATGCTGGTTGGCCTTAAGGCAATGGGAGCGGTATCGCGTTTGGTAAAGAAGGGGCGCAGGGAGGATATAGTCATAATAGGAAAAGGTTGCCTGACCGGCGCCCGCCTGAAGAGCTTTTCCGATCACCGCACCGCTATGAGCGCGGCGGTAGCAGGCCTGGCCGCCAGCGGCCTGACCGAAATAGACGATATGAACTGCGTAAATAAATCTTTCCCCGGCTTTACGGCTGCCCTCAGATCTTTGGTTACCGGTTAAAAGGCATAACATTTTGTTTGACATATATTTTAATCTCTGATAGAATTGACTTTACATATCCGACCAATCTTAATAGCGCTTATTCAAGGAGCCTAATATGATGGGCAAACTCAAAAAGTTAATAGGGAACATTTTTAATTATATCCTGGGCCTTTTGCCTAATGACATCGGCATTGACCTGGGCACCGCCTCTACCCTTATTTATGTTAAAGGAGAAGGCGTTGTCCTGTGCGAGCCGTCGGTAGTCGCGGTGGTCAGGGGCACTTCGCATGTCCTGGCTGTCGGCGAGGAAGCCAAGCGCATGCTTGGCCGAACCCCGGGCAATATCGTGGCAATCAGGCCGATGAAAGACGGCGTGATCGCCGATTTTGAAATAACCGAGACTATGTTGAGGATGTTCATTGAGAAGGTGCATCATCGCCGTTTCCGGGTAAGGCCGAGAATACTTATAGCTATACCTTCGGGCATAACCGAGGTGGAGAAGCGCGCGGTCAAGGAATCGGCCGAGCGCGCCGGTTCGCGCGAGGTCTTTTTGATCGAAGAGCCGATGGCGGCGGCGATCGGCGTGGGCCTGCCCATACAGGAGCCGATAGGCAATATGATAATCGATATCGGAGGCGGGACCACGGAGATCGCGGTCATTTCGCTTGCCGGCATAGTTTTTTCCAAGTCCATACGCATTGGCGGCGACGAGATGGATCAGGCCATAATCGAATACCTGAAAAAAACCTATAACCTGATGATCGGCGAACGTACCGCTGAACAGATAAAGATGAAGATAGGTTCAGCCTATCCTTTGGAAGAAGAGCTGCCTATGGAGGTCAAGGGGCGCGATCTGGTCACCGGATTGCCTAAAGCGGTGACTATCACATCAGAAGAGATCAGGGGCGCTTTGCAGGAGCCTTTGCGCGCGATACTTGAAGCGACCAAGATGTCTTTGGAAAGGACGCCGCCGGAATTATCCGCCGACTTGATCGAGCACGGCATTGTCATGGCCGGAGGCGGTTCGCTCCTGAAAGGCATAGATAAATTGATATCCGAGGAGACCGGGTTGCCGGTGCATGTGGCAGATGACCCGCTTACCGCAGTGGTCTGCGGCACGGGCAAGGTCCTGGATGAGATGCATTACCTTAAACGTGTGACTGTTCCGGTTAAATCCGAACTGCATTTCTAAAAAGATGTGTTTAAAGCCAAAAATAAAAGCATAATCCTCGCGGTAACAGGTATTTCTTTCCTTGTTTTGCTTTCCAGCATTATCCCTTCAGTCAGACGGCCTTTATTGAATGTCCTCGCGTATCCGGTAAGTGTCTTTAGCGCCGTGGGCCGCGAATTGTCCGGGATGGTTTTTTACCACCGGAATATGGTCCAGGCGCAGAGGCTCAGTGCTGAGTTGGATTTTTTGCGCAAGAAGGTATATGATTCCGCCGAGGTTTACCAGGAGAATAAGAGGCTGGAAGAACTGCTGTCGATAAAGCGCAGCCTGGATTATAAAGTGATCGCCGCCCGGGTGATCGGCAGGGACCCGTCTAACTGGTCCTCTTCCATTATCATTAATAAAGGGCTTGATTCCGGGATCCGCAAAGGGTTTGTCTGCATAAATTTCCTGGGCCTGGCCGGCAGGGTGGTGGAGGTCGATTCCAATTACTGCAAGGTAATGCTTCTTACTGATTCGTCCTTGAGCGTTTCAGCGATAGATCAGCGCAGCCGGCAGGAAGGGCTGGTTTGCGGATCGCTGGGGGGCTCTCTTTTGATGAAATACCTGCCTAAGGATTGCGACGTCAAGGTTGGCGATCCGGTGCTTACTTCGGGGCTCACGGATATATACCCGAAAGGCATATTGATCGGCACGGTCACCGATATCAGCCGGGAATATTCCGGCCTGGCCAGTTTCGCGGTGATCAAACCGGCGGTGAATCTGTCTGCTCTGGAAGAAGTGCTGGTGATCATTCCATGAGGAATTTGAGATTTTCGCTGTTGATCCTGGGGCTGGCGTTCATCCAGGTCGGTATCTCGGAGCCTTTGCGCTTATTCGGGGTCAAGCCCGACCTGTTGTTGATCAGCGTGGTCGTCGCCGGGATATATTTTGAATTCGGCTGGGCTTTGTTTTTCAGCCTTTTTGCCGGCATCCTCAAGGATGTCTTTACCGCCGGCAGCTTCGGGATGAGCTCGCTGTTCTTTCCGGTGGTGGCTTTCCTGATCATCCAGCTCAACAAACGCCTGACCATCGAGAATAATACATCCTGCAGCGTGGTCGTTTTTCTATCCTCGATAGTTTATGACGGATTGGTCAGGTTGTTATCGGTGTATATGAACGATCTCGTGTCATATCCGGTATTTTTCCGCGTTTCCATCCTGGGCGCGTTATACACCTCGATTGTTATGTTCGTGCTCTTGCGCCCGATAAAAAAGATAATCCGCAGATTATGAGGATCAAAGTATTTAATTCCCTGGCTATAGTCGTTTTTCTTTTCCTGGCGCTGAGCCTGTTGAACACGCAGGTGGTTCAGGGGCGTAAATACCGGGACCTCAGCGATAAGAATTGTATCAGGCTTATACCTCAGTCAGGCAGCCGGGGCAATATACTGGACCGCAGGGGGAATATTCTGGTCGGCAACAAGATATCTTATGACCTGGTAATCCTGCCTCAGGATGTCCAAGAGCCCGCGGCGACGCTTCTGGCGCTTTCTAAGATCATCGATGTCAGCTTTACCGATCTGAAAAAGCGTTTCCGCTCCGGTTATATCGGGCCGACCGCTCCGGTAACCCTGTTAAGCAATATCGACATTAAGAAGGCTGTGGCGGTGGAGGAGATGAAATTCGACCTTGACGGCGTGATGATCCAGCCCAGCACTTTAAGGGCGTATCCTTACGGCAGGCTTGCCGCGCACGCCATCGGGTATATCAACGAGATCGACCGCTGGCGTTTGACCAAGCTGGCTGATTACGGATATAAGACCCGGGATATGGTCGGGTTTGGAGGGGTTGAGGAAAAATACGATTATTACCTGCGCCAGGAGGACGGCGGTTTGTCGGTAGAGGTCGACCATCGCGGCCGGTTTATGCGCGTGTTAGGATACAGGCCGGGGCAGAGCGGGAAAGACCTGCAGTTGACCCTGGATATCAGGATACAGAAGATAGTAGAGGATAAACTCAGCGGCAGGAAGGGCTGCGTGGTCATAATGGACCCTGACAGCGGCCAGATCTTCGCGCTGGCCAGTTACCCTGACTTTGATCCGAACGTATTCATCCGTAAATCCAAACGCCTTATCGAAGACCTGGTCAGCGATCCCGGCTCGCCGTTTGTGAACCGGGCGATCAGCGGATTGTATCCGGCTGGCTCAACCTTTAAGCCGGCGGTAGCTGCCGCTGGTCTGGATACTCTTAAGATAAACCGGAACACCTCTTTTAAATGCTCGGGTGATATTGAAATAGGGCAACGGCAGTTCAATTGCATGCATGTCCACGGCCAGCAGAACGTGGTCCAGGCGCTGGCGCATTCCTGCAACATCTTTTTTTACCGGACGGGGTTACTTGTCGGGCCGCAGCAGATCCATGATTACGCGGTCCGGCTGGGGCTGTCCGGGCCTACGGGCATTGAGCTTCCTTATGAGTACGGCGGCTTTATACCGGACCCGTTCTGGAAGAAGATCTATCGTTTTCAGAACTGGTATAACGGCGATACCGCGAATCTTTCAATAGGCCAGGGCGAGCTTTTAGTCACTCCGTTGAATATGTGCCGGATGGTCGCGGTCTTTGCCAATAAAGGCAAACTGGTCACGCCTTATCTTATCAAGGCTATAGACGGGCAGGATGTGAGTTCTTCTCACCGGAAGATCTCCTCAGCGCACCTCAAGGCGAATACGGTCAGCATTATCAGGCAGGGGTTAAGGGAAGCGGTCAGCGATCCTTCAGGCACCGCCGGGGCATTGGCGCGCCTTCCGGTGGAGGTTTCCGGCAAGACCGGCACAGCCCAGGCTCCGGGCGGAGCCGCGCATGGATGGTTTATCGGATTCTGGCCTTCTAAACAACCGAAGTATGTTATTTGCGTATTCCTGGAGCGCGCGGGAGCGGGCACCGCATCCGTCGGCCTGTGCGCGGATATAATAAGGTCAATGGCCTTTGAAGGACTGGCAGAAGGAGCGGGATAAGTGAGGAATGTCGGCCTTAAAATATTTATCATCGCGCTGTTGATCTGCATACTGGGAGTGCTTTCGATATACAGCAGCACATACCGCAAGGAAGGCGATCTCTGGCAGAATACCTACCAGAGGCAGATCCTCTGGATAGTCATAGGCATTGTTATTTTTCAGTTGTTCTCGAACCTGAATTACCGCAGGGTCTGGGACGTGACAAATGTTTTATACTGGATTATGGTTGTGCTGTTGGTGCTGGTTTTCGTGTTGGGCATCGTCCGGTTGGGAGCGCAGCGTTGGTTGAGGTTCGCCTGGTTCAACTTTCAGCCGTCAGAGGCAGCAAAACTGGTTATGGTGATCTTCCTGTCCAGGTATTTTAGCGCGAAATCAGTGGATGATATCGCCCTGAAAGCAGGGAGCTTCGGTTTATTCCGGGCGTTGATATTGCCGTTCATTTTTGTGGCCATACCGGTGTGTTTTATAATCGAGCAGCCGGATCTGGGCAGCGGGGCAATGGTTTTCCTGATATTCTTGGGAATGCTTTTCTTGAGCAAGATCCGGGTGAAGTACGCGTTCATGCTTCTGGCAATACTGGCCTTTGCCGCGCCGGTTGTCTGGAACCATATGAGGGACTATCAGAAGGAAAGGGTGATGGTTTTCTTGAATCCCAACATTGACCCTCTGGGAGCCGGATATACCATTATTCAGGCGAAGATCGCCATAGGCTCAGGGGGATTTTTTGGGAAAGGTTGGCTTTCCGGGACGCAGAGCCAGTTGCGCTTCCTGCCGGAGGCGCATACGGATTTTGTCTTTTCGACATTCACCGAGGAATGGGGATTTTTGGGAGGGATGGTCCTGATATTCCTGTATTACCTTTTGATCCGGCAGGCTATTGTCATCGCGGAGAAGACCAGCGATCATTTCGGCCGGCTATTGTCTTTGGGTATCGCGCTTATGCTGGGGATGCAGATAGCGGTCAATATCGCTATGAACCTGGGGCTTGCGCCGGTTGTGGGCATACCGCTTCCGCTGATGAGCTACGGCGGGTCGTCGGTCATCGTGACGTTTGCCGCCCTTGGTATGCTGGCGAATATAAACAAGACAAGAGCAGTATTTTGATCGCGGCGTCTTGCCCTGTTTGTTTTGTGGCTTTGCTTCGCGCACTGTGAGATTCTTTGCCAATGCCTCTGGCGGTTTTTTCGCTCAGGGTCGATTTTCCGCCGTAGGCGGACGCCAAAGGTCTTTCGCATTTTCGGCAGCTGCAGAACTCGTCGCATTTGTTCTGACAAATGCTCCTTAACAGCTTCGCTGTCCCGGTGTTGTCGCTATCGCTCCACCGGGATTTCCGAAAATACTCAAGCTCCTTTGGCTAAAATCTCCATTCGCTCAAAATACCGCCAGAGGACATTTAGAGAATATACTTGAAACAAGCCTCGTCACCTGCGGTTGCTAATAAGCCAAGGTTAGTTGTTCATAAGGGTGAGAGAAAAATGAAAAAGGTCGATTCAAATGAATGCATAGTCTGTTATTTGGATATTCTTGGTTACTCGGATTTTATAAAAAACAGAGTGATGTCTCCCCAAGAATGCTATAAAAAAATTTCTAATATTCTAAAACAAAGTTTGTTAGCAGCAAAAGAAAAACCGCCGGGAGATTTAAATAAGCTTAAAAAGGCAATCAGTTTTATAATGTTAAGCGACTCTATAATTATTACATTTGATCTCAAACAGTTTAACAACGGCAATTACTTTGGGCTTCCCAAGGATAATAGAATTAGAGTTGTAAAAAAGCAATTCTTTATTTTAGTTTCAAGATTTTTGTTGAAGTTCATGTTAAGTTTTAAGTTATTGGTAAGAGGCGGAATAGCAACGGGATCGTACTTTCAAAGGCCTTATATAAATAAATCAGGACTGTTCATATATAGCAATGCATATATAACCGCAGTGGAGTTGGAGGAGAGGGTAGCTTCTTCCCCGAGGATTTTAATTGAAAACAAGTTAGCAATGGATATTATAAGGTTAGATCACAATCAGATAATTATTAATCAAGATAAGGATGGTTTATGGTTTTTTAATATTTATTTTCCTTTGTTTTCTATGAGCAAGAAAGAAGGCAAGCGTTTAACAAATAAAATTGGTACGTTCATAATAAATTCGATAGAATATTTTGAGAAAAAAACAAGTTCTTTAAAAACCCTAAAAATACTACAAAAGTATTATTGGCTAAATAATTATCACAAAGAAAAACTAAAAGAGCTTGTAATAAGATGGCAATCTATGCCTCTTAAGCCTAAGAGTCAGAGCTGAGTATGATACCTGGTGAATTTTTACTGTAATCGCGAAAGCCGCCAGAGTACATCGGCGATAATAAAAAGGAAAAATGGAAGAATTTCTATTAGGGTTGCAGAAGCCTGCCAGGTATATCGGGCAGGAATGGAATGTGTCGAAGAAGGATATAGATAAGGCGGCGGTGAAGTTCGCTTTGTCGTTCCCGGATATGTATGAGCTGGGGATGAGTAACTTGGGGCTGCGTATACTTTATTCTTTGTTGAATAAGATCGATGATGTTGTTTGCGAGCGGGTCTTCGCGCCTGCAGGCGATATGGAGAAGATCCTCCGGGATAACCGCCTTAAATTGCCTTCTCTGGAATCCGGCAAGCCGCTGAATGAGTTCGATCTGCTTGGTTTTTCTCTGGGCTATGAGTTGGGGTACACGAATGTTTTGAATATACTGGACCTGGCTGGAATATCCTTGAAGAGTAAGGATAGGGGCAAGGATGACCCTCTGGTCATCGGCGGCGGGCCTTGCGTGATGAATCCCGAGCCGATGCATGAATTCTTCGACCTTTTTGTTTTCGGCGAAGGGGAAGATGTCGTTTTAGAGATCATTGATCTTTACCGCCGGCGCAAGGATGAGTTTAAGTCCGGAAGGCTCGGCCGTTTGGACCTGTTGAAGATTTTCGCCGCTGTTTCCGGGGTATATGTGCCTATTCTGGGAGTACCGCAGAAAGTGCAGAAAAGATTTGTGGCTGACCTGGATAAAGCGCATTTTCCGGATAAATGGATGGTGCCGTATATCCAGGTGACCCATGACCGGATCACTATGGAGGTAATGCGCGGCTGCCCGAACCGCTGCCGTTTTTGCCAGGCCAGGAGCCAGTATTTCCCTTTGCGCCTGCGCAAACCCCAGACTATCCTGGAACAGAGCAAATGCCTTTATAGCTCTTCCGGCTATGAAGAGATATCTTTGACCGGCTTGTCGGTAAGCGATCATCCCGGCCTGGGCGAGATATTGCCGGAAATGGTCAGCTTCTTCAAGGAAAAAGGGGTGAGCCTTTCTTTGCCTTCGATGAAACCCAAGACGTCTTTAGGCCAGGTGGCGGAATTGCTCGCCAGCATTAAAAAGAGCGGCTTGACCTTTGCCCCGGAATCAGCCAGCCCTAAATTGCGCGAGGCCCTGGGTAAGGATTTTAACGAAGACGATTTTTTTAAGACTTTGGAGGGATCTTTCCGGGCCGGCTATCAGCACGTAAAGCTTTATTTTATGGTCGGGCTTCCCGGGGAGCAGGAGCCGGACTTGGACAGGATACTGGATTTCAGCGCCAGGGTTTCGGAGCTTTCCCGGAAAGTAAGCGGCCGGCCTGCCCAGGTGAACGTAAGCATCAATACCCTGATACCCAAGCCGCATACCTGCTTTCAGTGGTTTGCCATGCTCGGGCTTGAGCAGATGAAGGCCAAGCAGGACTATTTGCGCGGACATTTAAGGAACAGGCGGATAAAACTTTCTTTTCACAACCGTTTTATGAGTTTTATGGAAGGGGTTCTTTCCCGAGGAGACAGGCGGTTAAGCAGCGTGATCCTGTCCGCCTTCAAAAAAGGGGCCAGGTTTGACGGCTGGGACGAGCATTTTGATTTTCAACGCTGGATGGATTCTTTCAGCGAATGCGGGATAGACCCCAATGAATACCTTAAGGAGTTTTCCGCGAATAAGCCATTGGCCTGGGGGTTCCTTGACCCCGGTATCGATCAGGATTTCCTGTCGGCAGGATACGAAGATATAAAGAGCATCCTGTAAACGCCCGCCCTAAAAACTGTTGCCATACCGGCGGTTACAAGGTATAATTTGTCTGTTAATTGTCTTAATATAAGGATAAATTACTATGCCGTTAAAAAAGGTAATAAATAAACACATCGGCGAATTGCTTATCGATATGGGGGTCCTCGACCGGCCGCATCTGGATAAGGCTTTAGCCGTCCAGGAGGGGAAGCCGAACCGGCTTTTGGGTGAGATACTCCTGGAAATGGGCTGCGCCAAAGAAGAGGATATCGCCCAGGCCTTGACCGTGCAATACGGGTTCCCTTATCTGCCTTTGGGCAGTTACGAGATCAATCCCGAGATCACCGGTATAATACCGCGCAGCCTCGCCGAGAAATACGCGTTCATCCCCATTGACAAAATAGGCAACAGCCTTACTCTGGTGATGTACAACCCTTTGCTTGAAAAAGCGGTTGAAGAAGCGGAAAGGATATCCGGCTGCAATGTCCAGGTGTTTGTCTCCACCTTATCGGATATCCGCAAGGCAATAGTAAAATACTATAAATAATGGTTTCTTTAAAAGACCGCCTGACCGAGATCCTGATCAAGAACCGTATTATCAGCCAGGTCCAGCTTGATGAGGCCATCGAGGTCCAGACAAAAAAAGGCGGAAGACTCAGCGATATCATTATTGACCTGAAAATGGTCAAGGAGAGCGACCTAAACCTTTCTTTGAGCGAGGGCTTAAGCCTGCCGCTGATCGACTTGAAACGTTTCCGGATGGACCCGGAGATAATCAAGATAATCCCCGCTAATATCGCCCGCGCTTACCAGATCATCCCCATATCTAAAATAGGCGACTCGATCACCCTGGCTATGGCCGACCCTTTGAATATATTCGCCATTGACCACGTGGAGGCGCTTACCGGTTACAAGATAAACCCGATCATTTCTTCCAGCCTGGATATAATCGCCGCCATTGATATGGCTTACCCGGACAGTACCAAGGATATCATCGGCGATATGGTCAAGGAGATGTCCGTTTCGTCCATCGAGCTGGTCAAGGAAGAAAAGGAAAAATCCCTTTCGGATATGGAACTGGGCGCTGTGAGCCAGGAAGCGCCGGTGATCAAGATCACCGACCTTATCCTGGAAGACGGGGTGAAGAGGCGCGCCTCGGACATACTGATCGAGCCTTTTGAAAAAAAGGTACGGGTGCGTTTCCGCATAGACGGAATGCTCCTGGAGACCCAGAACCCGCCGAAGAACCTGCACTCGTCCATAGTTTCCCGCTTAAAAGTAATGTCAATGTTGAATATAGCCGAGCACCGCCTGCCTCAGGACGGAAGGTTCAAGGCCAAACTTCAGCGTAAAGAGGTGGATTTCCGCGTCTCCATACTTCCTTCGAGCTTCGGTGAAAAAGTCGCTATCCGCATATTGGATAAGACTCAGGCTACGTTGGACATAGACAAACTCGGTTTTAGCAAAGAGGTGACCGATCCTTTGCGCAGGCTTTCAAAACTGCCGCACGGGATGATCCTGGTTTGCGGGCCCACAGGCTCGGGAAAAACCACCACGCTTTATTCAATGGTAAAGTTGGTGGATACCTCGGAAAAGAACATAGTCACCGTGGAAGACCCGGTGGAATACCAGTTGGAAGGGATTAATCAGGTAAATGTAAGGCAGGATGTCGGATTGACCTTTGCCAGCGCTTTAAGGGCGATATTAAGGCAGGACCCGAATATAATAATGATCGGGGAGATCCGCGACCTGGAGACCGTGGATATCGCCATAAAAAGCGCGCTGACCGGTCATCTGGTTTTTTCCACGCTGCATACGACCACAGCCTGCGGTTCGATAGTAAGGCTGGTGAATATGGGCATAGAGCCGTATATGATCAATTCATCGCTGGTCTGCGTGGTCGCCCAGAGGCTTCTGCGCAAGGTCTGTACTCACTGCAAAGAGGAATATACATTAAGCTCTGAAATGATCGAAAACATGAAGTTGGCCCTGCCTGATCCCAAGAAAGCGAAGTTCTTCAGGGGCAAAGGATGCAGCCACTGCCTGAACCTTGGTTACAGCGGCAGGGTGGGCATCGCCGAGGTTTTGATCCTTTCGGCATCGATCAGGGAAATGATCCTTAAAGGCGCCCAGGAGCATATGATCAAGCGCCAGGCGCGTAAAGAGGGAATGAATACCTTGCGCGAAGACGGCTTGCGCGCGGCCCTGGCGGGTCAGACCACATTGGAAGAGGTATTGCGCGTCACCGCCCGAGATGAGTAGGAGTAGGGGACGGTTCCTTGTCTCCTAATTATTTGCAGCACAAGATGTTATGATGAGGCATTTGTCAAGAATTTTGGCAATGAGACCATACGTATCTTGTTGTTAAACAGGCGGTTGCGATACGAGGAACCGTCCCCTAAGTATGAGATCGCTTAAAGAAAATCTTATTGAACTGTTGCTGAAGAATAAACTGATCACCTCGGACAAGCTGGAAAAGATGCTCCAGGCGCAGAAGGCCAAGGGCGTTTCTTTACGGCGAATGCTTATCGACGAGAAGATCGTCTGTGAGGATGATCTGATGGCTTTATTGTCCAGCCGCCTTTATATCCCCACGCTCCATCTTATCAAGTATAAATTCGCCTCTGAGATCACGCATCTTATCCCGGAACATATGGCCAGGCAGTATAATATTATCGCGCTTTCCAAGATTGGCAATACCCTGACCGTGGCTATGTCAGACCCGTTGAATATATTCGCTTTGGATGACGTTAAAGTGGTCACCGGATGCGAAATAGATATTGTCCTCTGCTCTGAAGACGAGATAAAAAAGGCCATCGACAGCCAGTATCGCGGCCAGGTCCAGGATATGGAAGAGCTATTAAAGTCTGAAGACTCTTTGCCATCCGCAACCGCCAAGCAGCAGGATGTGGAGCTTTTGAAGACAGAAGAGATCGACCTTTCCAGCGTTCTTAAAGAGAGCGAAAAACCGACCATTGTCAAGCTGGTTGACCTGATACTCACTGAGGCGCTTAAAAGGCGTGCGTCGGATATACATATCGAGCCGGAGGTGGATGTTTTGCGGATCAGGTACCGTATTGACGGCGCTTTGCACGATGTCATAAACCTGCCTAAAAAGAACCAGAACGCGGTGATCGCCAGGCTGAAGATAATCTCCAACCTTAATATCACCGAGAACCGCATCCCTTTGGACGGCAGGTTCAGGGTGAAGTTCGAAAGCAAGGAGATAGATTTCCGCGTTTCCAGTCTTCCCACTACTTTCGGCCAGAAATTCGTCCTGCGCATCCTGGATAAGGGCAGCCTGGCTTTAGGCCTGGACAAGTTAGGGTTTTCCGATTATCCGTATAAAGTATTCAAAGAGGCGATCGCCCGTCCTTTCGGGATGCTTTTGGTTACCGGGCCTACGGGCTCGGGGAAGTCCACTACCCTGTATTCCGTGCTCAGCCAGCTGAACACCCCGGAGAAGAATATCGTAACCATAGAAGACCCGGTGGAATACCAGATCGAGGGGATCACCCAGATGCAGGTGAAATCGGATATCGGACTGGATTTCGCTTCCGGCCTGCGCTCGGTATTGCGCCAGAGCCCTGATGTTATAATGATCGGGGAGATCCGCGACTCGGAAACAGCGGATATCGCCATAAAGGCCTCTTTGACCGGACAATTGTTCTTCTCGACCCTGCATACCAATGACGCGCTTACCAGTATCACCAGGCTTATGGATATGGGGGTGGAACCGTTCCTGGTGGCTACCAGCCTGGTTATGGTCTGCGCCCAGAGGCTTTGCCGCAAGATCTGCCTTAAATGCAAACAACCGGTGAAAATCCCTGCGGAATACCTTAAGACAATCGGCTTCCCCGGCAATGCGGAATTCTATAAGGCCGAAGGATGTAAGTATTGCAATAACACCGGGTTTCATGGTAGAATAGCTATTCTGGAAGCGGTTCTCATCGATGATACTATCCGCGAGATGATAATTAACAAGAAATCATTGGACCAGATCAAGGAATATTGCCAAAAAGAGCTGGGGATGCAGACTCTGCGCGATGACGCGTTCAATAAGGTAAAGCAGGGGTTGACCACGCTCGATGAGGCTATAAGGATAACTACAGAGGAATAACCTTAATGGATACGCTTAACCGGATTCTTTTGTTCATTGATAATGAAGAGCTTATCCGGACTATGACCGAGCGTTTGATCATCGAAGGCGGTTATTCGGTGGTCCTGGAATCAACGCTTTCCTCGGCCGTAGCCAGTTTCAAGGAAAATGGCTTTGATATGGTCATTTGTAAGTTCGACAAGCAGCCTGATTCCGAGGGGGTCCGGTTGACCAAATCGCTCAGGGAAATTAATCCCGAATGCATAATCGTAGGGGTGCTGGACAAAGATGACCCGGAATTGGCCAAGCGGGCCGGTTCTATGGGGATATATGAATTCATCAGCCGGCCGTTTAACTGGGAAAAGATATTTTTCATTATCCGCAAGGCGGTAGAGCTGCATGCCATACTGGCCGCCCAACGCAAGGGCAACGCCATACTTAAAGAGCAGAATAATTCCCTGCAGAAACAGAACATACTTTTGGCCAAGCGGATCGAGGAATCGACCAAAAACCTCGCCCGGCTTTATGAGGACCTGCGCTCGACATATATGCGCACTATCCGGGCACTGGCCCAGGCGATCGACGCGCGGGACCATTATACGCACAGCCATTCCGAGAACGTGGCTAAATACGCGGTGGCCATAGCCAGGAATATGGGTTTAAGCATCAAAGAGAACGAATTGATCCGGGACGCTGCGGCCTTGCACGACCTGGGCAAGATCGGCATATCCGATTCCATACTGCTCAAGCCCGGAGGGCTTACCCCGGAAGAGTGGGAGACTATCCGAAAACATCCGGAAACAGGCGCGCAGATACTGGAGCCTTTGACTTTCCTGAGCGATGTGATCGAGCTGGTCCGCCAGCATCATGAGCATTTCAACGGTTCAGGTTATCCTAAAGGGCTTCAGGGGGACAACATACACATAGGCGCCCGGATAATCCATCTGGCGGACGCCTATGAGGCGATGACCTCGGCCCGTTCATATAGGAAAGTGCCTTTATCCCCGGAACAGGCAATAGCGGAAGTTGAGCGCAATGCCGGCATACAATTCGATCCGGACGTGGTTGACGCGTTCCTGAGTATTGCCAGCGAGCTGTAAGAAAGGTTGCCCTAACTATGCCTTCTTTTCAATACGTAGCTAAAGATTATAACGGCAGGCCGGTTGTTGGCGTGGTTGACGCGCCTAATGATGCTGAAGCCGCCAATATCCTTCATAACAAGTCTTATACCGTAGTATCCGTTAAAGAGGTCAAGGCAAAAGCGTTCAAGATGGACCAGGCCAAGATCAAGATGGAAGACCTGGTGGTGTTCTCGCGCCAGCTGGCCACTATGATCGATGCCGGCATCCCGCTGGTCCAGGCCCTGGGCATACTCGGCGAGCAGGTCGATAATAAAAGCCTTAAAGCAGTTGTTATGACGGTACGCCAGGATATCGAAGCAGGGATGAGCTTCTGCGACGCGCTCTCCAAACATCCCACGGTCTTCTCCGAGCTCTTCATAAATATGAGCCGGGCGGGCGAGGCCTCAGGCATGCTCGATGAGATACTGGACCGGCTCGCGTCTTACCTGGAAAAGACCGCTTCTTTGCAGCGCAAGATTAACTCCAGCCTGGTCTATCCGGAGGTTGTCATATGCATGGCTTTATTGATTACTGCCGTGCTTCTGATCAAGGTTGTCCCAACGTTCAAGGGAATCTTTGATATGCTGGGAGGCAAGCTGCCTTTGCCGACCCAGATACTGATAATGGTCAGCGAGCTGGTGAGGAAGAATTTTATATACGGCGCGGTTGTCCTGGCGGTTGTCGCGTTCGCTTTCAAAAAATATATCAGTACGCCCAAAGGCAAATACAATTTCGATAAAACCCTGCTCAAGCTTCCGGTGCTGGGCGTTTTGTTCCAGAAAGTTGCGGTAGCCAAATTCTCCCGGACGTTCTCCACGCTGGTAAAAAGCGGCGTGGCCGTCCTGAACGCCCTGGACATCGTGGGCAAGACCTCCGGCAATAAAGTGGTGGAGGAGGCGGTGGCGAACTGCCGGATCGCGGTGCGCGACGGCGAGCCTATTGCCACGCCCCTGGCCAAAAGCCAGGTCTTCCCGCCCATAGTCACCAGAATGATCGGGGTGGGGGAGCAGACCGGGCAGTTGGAAAAGATGCTGACCAAGATCGCGGATTTCTACGACGACCAGGTGGACGCCGCGGTGGCCGGGATGACCAGCCTGATCGAGCCTCTGGTCATCGCTTTCCTGGGGGTTGTCATCGGAGGGATCGTCATCGCGCTCTTCCTGCCGATATTCAAGATCACCGAGTTGATCGCCAAATAACCGCGGGTTTGCGGCCTGAAAAATAATTAAAAAAAGGCTTGCATTATTTTTTGATATCAGGTATACTTACTTCTCCGTAGGTGATTCGGGACTGATCCCGTCGCGGAAAAAAATATCAAAAAAAGTCCTTGACAATTTTAGAGCTCAGTGGTATAGTTACTCTTCCTTGCACAATTCTAAAGAGAGGTCTGAAACGGCCCTGTGAAGAATAAGAAAAGAGGGACTGAAAATTTCGAGCAGTAAAGTCTTACCGACGTAAGACGCCAAATAGATTTCGAACGGCGTCCCGCAAAGTCGGGACGCCGTTTTTCTTTGCCCAGATATATAATACCGGGCAAGGACCCCGCGGCGAAAGCCAGGGGTTACATCAGTTCTTTGATAATTAAATAGCCAAGCTTAAAAACATGAGGTTTTAAGAAAAAGTAAATAAGAGCCTTTATACAAACTTTTATCTTTTGGAGAGTTTGATCCTGGCTCAGAGTGAACGCTGGCGGCGTGGATTAGGCATGCAAGTCGAGCGATATTATTTACGGAGAGGTTGAAGCCGCAAGGCAGATGCCAATTCGTTTTTAATATAGCGGCAAACGGGTGCGTAATGCGTGAGTAACCTACCTATATGTCAAGTATAACCTCGCGAAAGTAAGGGTAATACTGGATGTGTCCATTCCCTCATAAGGGGGGACGGGTAAAGGTCCCGCAAGGGATTGCATATAGATGGGCTCACGTTCTATCAGCTAGTTGGTAGGGTAACGGCCTACCAAGGCTTTTGACGGATAGGTGGCCTTAGAGGGTGGTCACCCACACGGGGACTGAGACACTGCCCCGACTCCTACGGGAGGCTGCAGTCGAGAATATTTAGCAATGGACGAAAGTCTGACTATGCGACGCCGCGTGAGGGATGAAGTATTTCGGTATGTAAACCTCTTTCGATGGGGAAGAAACTACCTATAGTAATATAGGAACTGACGGTACCCAGAGAAGAAGCCATGGCCAACTCCGTGCCAGCAGCCGCGGTAATACGGGGATGGCGAGCGTTACTCGGATTTACTGGGTGTAAAGGGCAGGTAGGTGGCTCTGTAAGTTGAAGGTGAAATGCTCTGACTCAATCAGAGAACTGCCTTCAAAACTACATTGCTTGAGGATTGGAGAGGAGAGCGGAATTCCAGGTGTAAGGGTGAAATCTGTAGATATCTGGAGGAACACCAGTGGCGAAAGCGGCTCTCTGGCCAATATCTGACACTAAGCTGCGAAAGCTAGGGGAGCAAACAGGATTAGATACCCTGGTAGTCCTAGCCGTAAACGATGAGTACTAGGTGTTGGGGGTTAAACCCTCAGCGCCGTAAGGTAACCTGTTAAGTACTCCACCTGAAGACTACGACCGCAAGGTTAAAACTCAAAGGAATTGACGGGGGCCCGCACAAGCGGTGGAACATGTGGTTCAATTCGATGCTACGCGAAGAACCTCACCAAGGCTTGACATGCAGGAAGTAAGAAGCTGAAAGGTGGATGACCTGTCAAATCAGGAGCCTGCACAGGTGCTACATGGCTGTCGTCAGCTCGTGCCGTGAGGTGTTGGGTTAAGTCCCGCAACGAGCGTAACCCTCATTTTTAGTTGCCACTTTCAAAGCCGCAAGGCCGAGAAAAGCACTCTAAAGAGACTGCTCGCGATAAGCGAGAGGAAGGTGGGGATGACGTCAAGTCCGTACGGCCTGTATGCCTTGGGCTACACACGTGTTACAATGCCTACTACAAAGCGTTGCCAAACCGCGAGGTGGAGCTAATCGCAAAAAAGTAGGCCCAGTTCAGATTGGAGTCTGCAACTCGACTCCATGAAGCCGGAATCGCTAGTAATGGCGGATCAGCTACGCCGCCGTGAATACGTTCCCGGGCCTTGTACACACCGCCCGTCAAGCGATGGGAGCTGAGGGTACCTGAAATCTTCAAGCAATTGAGGATGAAGGTAAAATCAGTGACTGGCGCTAAGTCGTAACAAGGTAGCCGTACCGGAAGGTGCGGCTGGATCACCTCCTTTCTAAAAATTTCCCTGACCTCGGAGATTTTTAGTTTCGCTCGGAAGGCGTGGTTCCTTTAAAAAGAACCAATATGCTACGAGTGTAAATGCCGTGCGCCGCATGGCGCTCAGGTTTGGCTATTTAATTTAAATTCTGGTAAGGATCGCTTTACACAGAAATCCGTTGCTATGGGTAAGTTATATCAAAAACGGGCCCATAGCTCAGTTGGTTAGAGCACAGCCCTGATAAGACTGGGGTCAGTGGTTCGAATCCACTTGGGCCCATATTTTTTAAAAAGCACCGGCCCGTGGCAGTTGAATCAGTGAATCCTGTAGGCTTTGGGGGCGTAGCTCAGCTGGGAGAGCATCTGCTTTGCAAGCAGGGGGTCGCCAGTTCAACTCTGGTCGCCTCCACCAAATTTTGCGACAAGCAAAAATGGGGCGCCACTTCGGATAATATCCTTACTATAGCGTAAATTACTCGCTCTTTTGTCTCGGTTGAAGCTATCTTCAATTTCAGCCGGCAACTGCGCATTACGCTCTTTGACAACTACAAGATATAAGGTAGAACTACAATTTAATCGAGAAAGTTATCTGATCAAGCTACGAAGTGTCTATGCACGGATGACTAGGTTAGGTGAGGCGATGAAGGACGGGGTAAGCACCGATTGCCTC
>Ga0265297_10004768_pt1 | contig 21641 bp, 20 predicted proteins | sample Munlanlwell13791_FD_192502 | JGI IMG/M metagenome (GOLD analysis project Ga0265297, IMG submission 192502) | Leachate microbial communities from a municipal landfill in Southern Ontario, Canada - Leachate well 137-91 | ecosystem: Engineered > Solid waste > Landfill > Unclassified | place... | reverse complement strand
AGGACGGGTCGGCCCGGCTGACCACGGCAACCGTTCCCTGGTTGGGGGACGGGACAAATTTTTCCGTAGGGAACCGCTCGCCCGGAACACGGAGCCCGAGCCGGGTCAGGCCGGCTTCTGCAAGGATGATCGCATCGTACTCCCCTTCGTTCAGTTTCCGGAGCCTGGTATCCACGTTGCCCCGGAGATCCTTCACCACGATCTCCGGATCGTGCCGGAGGAGCTGGGCGCAACGGCGCGTGCTCGAGGTCCCGATGATCTTCACGCCTTCGATGGATTTCGTGTGGGCAATGAAATCCGCCGCTGAGTCCCGCTTCAGTACAGCCGCGGTGAAAAGGCCGCTCGGGCGGTACGCGGGAATATCCTTCATGCTGTGCACGGCACAATCAATCTGCCCGTCAAGGATCGCATCATCGAGCGCCCGTACAAAGGCGCCCTGCCCGCCAATCGCATGGAGCGGTACCTGGGTCTTGGTGTCTCCTTCGGTGCTGATGATCACCTTCTCGACATCGATATCGAGTCGGGCGAGTTTAGCAATTACCGTATCTGTCTGCGCGAGAGCGAGCTTACTCCCCCGGGTTCCGATTCTTATCGACATGTCTTGTAGGCCAGTGCCAGCGCGGCACAATCGCTTTCGGAATGCGCTTCAGAGAGGAAGTTGGTCTCGAACTGAGAGGGAGGAAGGAAGATACCGGCGTCCAGCATCCTCTTCCAGTATGCCCCGAACGCCACAGTGTCGCATTCCTTCACTTCGCGGTAGTTCTTCGGGGGTGTTGCCCGGAAAAAGTACTTGAACATCGAGCCGAGACGGACGAATGAACCATCCACCTTTGGTCCCATTGCTTCCTCAAGGGCCCGGCTCTTCTCTGCAAGCGCCCCATAGAGCGAGGCATGGTCGTGCAGGTACCGGATGGTGGCCATGCCCGCGGCAAGGGAGAGGGGATTTCCCGAGAACGTGCCGGCCTGGTATACCGGGCCGGAGGGAGCAGTCTGTTCCATGATCTCGCGCCGGCCAGCAAAGGCCCCGATGGGCAGACCGCCACCAATGATCTTGCCAAGCGTGGTCAGGTCCGGTTTCACGTTAAACATCTTCTGTGCCCCGCCAATCCCGAGCCGGTAGCCCGTGATCACTTCGTCAAAGATCAAAAGGACATCGTGGGCTTTCGTGATCTCCCGCACAGCGCGGAGATAGTTGTCCTCCGGCAGAACCGGGCCGATATTGCCCATCACCGGTTCGATGATCAGGGCCGCCACATCTTTCTGCATAGTGAGGAGCGTATCCAGTGCTTCAGGATCATTGTAGGGGATCTGCCGCGTGTGGGCCACGAGATCGGCGAGCACGCCCGCAGAGTCCGGCACGCCCATCGTGGTTGCACCGGAACCGGCCTTCACCAGCACCGCATCGTGCGCCCCATGAAACCCGCCCTCGATCTTCACGATATCCTTCTTGCCGGTGAACCCCCGGGCGAGCCGGATTGCGGCCATTGTTGCCTCAGAGCCACTTGATACGAACCGGATCATGTCCATGCCCGGGTGATCGCCCGTCACCAGTGCGGCAAATTCCGGTTCAAGCGGGGTCGGCGTGCCATAGAGCCAGCCATTCTCCAGCTGGTTGTCAATGGCTGCCCGGATCTCCGGTTTTGCATGCCCGAGGATCAGCGGGCCGTAGGCCATACAACAGTCGATTAAGGTTGTTCCATCCGCGGTCTTCAGGTGTGCTCCTTTGGCGCTTACCGTATAGAACGGATGGGGTTTGATAGCCCGGACCGGGCTGCTGACCCCGCCCGGCATCAGGGTCTTTGCCTGCTCGAAGAGGGCAGCACTTGTCTTATTCTTCATCCAGCCACTCCGCAACCTCTTCGGCAAAATAGGTGATGATCAAATCCGCCCCCGCCCGCTTGATGCAGATCAGGCTCTCGAGTATGGTCTCTTTCTCTTTCAGCCACCCGTTCTGCGCAGCGCTCCTGATCATCGAGTACTCGCCGCTGACCTGGTACGCGGCAACAGGAAGACCGATTGTTGCCACTTCTGAGAGAATGTCGAGATAGAACCCGGCCGGCTTTACCATCAGGATATCCGCACCTTCGTCCGCATCCATCTGCGATTCAAGGAACGCCTCGCGGCTGTTACCGGGACTGATCTGGTACGTGGACCGGTCGCCAAACGAGAACCCTGAGTCCGCTGCCTCGCGGAACGGTCCGTAGAGTGCAGACGAGAACTTGGTGGAGTAGGACATGATCAGGACTTCATCGAAGCCGGCATCGTCCAGAGCAGCCCGGATCGATCCCACCATCCCGTCCAGCATACAGGACGGGGCAACAATATCCGCACCGGCTTTGGCATGGCTGAGAGCGACCCGGTTCATCAGCGCAAGCGAGGGGTCGTTGAGGAGGTCCATGCCGTTCCGTGTCTCGCCCACGATCCCGCAGTGGCCGTGATCGGTATATTCACAGGCGCAGACATCCGTGATGACAACCATCTTCGGGAGCTCTGCCTTGATCCTGCGGACTGCCTGCTGTACCACGCCTTCCGGATCATACGCGGACTTTGCTTCCGGGTCTTTCTCCTTCGGGATGCCAAAGAGCAGGACCGCACGGATCCCTTTCTTCCAGAGCCCGGCTGCAATGCCCGCGATCTCACCGATCGGATACCGGAACAGGCCGGGCATCGCGTCAATGGGTTTCTTTACGGAAATTTGTTCGTCAACAAAAAGGGGGGCGATCAGATCGTTCTTGGACAGACTGATCTCGCGCAGAAGCGGCTGAATATTCCGGGACCGCGTTCTCCGCATACGTCGCTTGGGAAAGATACTCACTCGGCACCAGCACCTGCTCTAACTGATTAACTGTATTTTTTACGATCCATGGTATTTATGACCAGAGTACCTGGCAGGTAAATATTTCCGGATATATTCGGATCGCGTCCCGTGCCGGGGTTGGCGGTCACTCCCCGCTGCACCGGCCTTCCTTGTCGCACTGCTCCCGGAGGGCACAGGCAAGCCGTAGCGCACTCCTCACCAGGTTATCGAGATCTTCCTGTGTGTACTTGTTCGCCTCGATCTGGTCACGGTCCTTGGTCGTGTCCTCATCGTTCTCCCCCACCCATGAGGCGATGGCAACTTCCGGGATATGGAACCCTAGCCAGGACAGGAAATTCAGAAGGTTGCCGGCTACGTGCTGGATCCCGTCCACGTGGCCGATGATAATCAGGCCGGCCACCTTGTTCCGGATCAGCCGGTTGCCAAACCACGAGTACTGGTTCTCGACCGCGTTCATCCGTTCGACAAACTTCTGGACCAGCGCCGAATGGTTGTTCCAGCGGATGGGCGTAGCCATGATCAGGATATCCGAGGCAAGGATCGCATCGTAGACCTGTTGCATCTGGTCGTCCGGGTACTTCATGGTGCTCTGGCACGGGTAGGTGCAGTAGGCCGGGTTCTCGGAATAATTTCCTTCGCACTCATAGATCTTCAGGTCCTTGAGCCGGATGAAATCCGTTTTGCACCCGTATTCCCGGTACTGGGCGAGCGCCCGGTCAAGGAGCGCTTCGGACTTGCTCATCACCGGCTGCTGGCGGCTCGATCCCGAGATCCCGAGCACCCGGATCTTCGTGCAGGTATCCTTATCCGGCACCGGGATGATGTTGATGCCGAATTTTCTTCCAACGAGTGGTGCGGGCATAATTTAAGTATCAGGGAGCGGGAGATAATCTACTTGTTGATTACGGAAAACCGCGGTTTTGGGGGAGTGGGAAAGAGACCCGGCTGTTCACAAAAAGTCCCGGACATACCCTACAGAAAGCGAATAAATCCTTTTTTCATTCATCGCCATCGACCGGATAGTATGAATCTTCGTGGCTTCCTGATTCTCGCAATTCTCGTTTGTACAGCGCTGGCGGTTGCCGGCTGCACGACCGCCCCGGCAGTCCCGGTAACGTCCACCCATTCCCCTGCGGTCTCGCTCCCGTCGCTTGCCATCGACCGTACCGATCTCCCGGAGGGCTATGTCCTGACCATGAGCAAAGAGAAGAACGCAACGGACGTGAGCGACCTTGCGCGCACGCTCGGCTGGAAGGGAGGCTATGTTGTACAATATACGAAGACCACCGCCCCGACAAACGTTGTCCTCCATTCGCTCGCCACGTATCCAGAGAGCAGCATGCCGGACGTCATCGAGTACATCAACCGGACGGACCGCTCCTACTCTGACCTCAGCTATTTCGATATCTCCGTACCGGGTCTTGGCACGAACAGCCGGGCATTCGTAGGATTCAACCCGAACCAGGGACAGCTCCCGACCGTGACACCTGCATCTGCCAAAGATCCCCTCGCAATAACCGGGCTGTCGATGAAAGGCACGACAGAGAATGTCTATGGGCAGAACTACTTTATCGAGATCATCTTCGTCAACGGAACCACGCTTGAAGTGATCCGGATATCCGGCGATATACTGGACGATAAGGAAGCGATCGCGATTGCAGAGAAGGCATATTCGAAGATTCCCTGATGGGAATCTTCTCGTTTCTCGGCTCTGGTGAGCCTCGAAATTTCGAAGATGCTATTAACGGGACCTCCCCTTTTCTTGGCACTGATGAATCCGGGACCTTTATCAGAAGGTCGAGGATGAGAAGATTTCTTTAAGAAATCATCGACCCGTTTGATTTTAAAAACCCCATAACCGGAATCACTTTTTAACAGCAGTCCCACATTGGGGAATCTCAAAAGATCCACTTCCTGGGAAAAACAGGGAACCTCAGGGTTCCACGACAATCGTACCTTTCATCGAGGGATGGATCGAACAGTGGTACGGGTAGGTCCCGGCCTGAGTAAATGTCTGTTGGAAGGAAGCCCCGGTAGAAAGCCGGGCTGAGGTGAACGGAACCGGGGCACCGTCATCGGATACCACGGTATGCGGCGCACTGTCATCGTTGATCCAGGTGATGGTGGTTCCTGGTTTTATCGTGAGGACTGCCGGGCTGAATGCAAAGTCCTTGATCGTGATCGCGTTTACCGAAACCGCGGGGGGCGGGGTCGCACCCACGGGCGGTGCCAGGCTCTGGCTGGATGCGCAACCGGCAGAGAGACAGGCAAAACCAGTACAACCGACATTCGGCAGAAAAATTTTCAGACATAATATTTTTCGAACTCCGGTCCGAACATCCGAAGAATCAGCGTGATCTCGTCGTTAACGTTCAGGATGTGGCAACAGACTTTTTCGTCAACACGTTCCAGGACTTGCCGGACTCTCCTGAACAAGAAGAATACCCGTTTCATTGATGGATTGGAAGTAGGCTTCTTTCTTGGATTCATGACGGTAGCGTTCTGCTCTTTGAGGATCTTCCTGAACCACCATTCAGCTACGGAATAAATCAGCAGACAGAGGACCATGAGCATGGACAACGCAGCAATACGGTTCTCATTTTTCAGATAAACTTCCGAGACATGGAACCGTTTATCTTTAATGAACCGGAACCCGCGTTCAACGGCGTTCTGTTCCTTGTAATATTCGAGCATGGATTCCGGATCCATCCCGGTATCGTTGCTGGCAAGGATGAACCGGCCGGCCCGGTCCTGCTCCGTCTGTACCCAGTCATCATCCAAAGAGAACTCACAGATGGGAAGGTAAATCACATCGCAGATCTCGTCTTTTGTTGGGCGACCGCGTTTCCCGGATTGTCGTCGGTGTCCTTGTGTGATTGTCAGGGTATCGATTCGGTAGCGGGGGTTTTTCCTGAACCACCGGTCAATGACGGCACGGGCATCCGGCTCACAGGCAAATCCTTTCGAGCAGAGTTTTTTCAACGCCGTTTTATCTTTCTTCAGTTGCCTTTCAAGCCGGGTTCTGAACGTTGCATTGACCCGGTTCTGCTGTTCAGCGGAGTGAAACAATACCCATTTCTGCGGGATCTCCCCATATGCACTCTCGTAGATTGCATACTTGTACCGGATATCCTTGCAGGAAGTCCAGGTGACTTCCGAGGATACCAGAGTTTTGGCTTCGGTTATCGTTAAGGGAACATGACTGATCCAATGACACTGCCAACCCAGACTCCGGATATTATCTTCGGTATAAAACGCTGAATCGGCCATGTGGTAGATCTTTTGATCTGTGACCAGGCTTTCTCTCACCGCCTGGATCGATTTGAGGAGACTCTTTTTGTCCGACTTATTGCCGGATAACGGTGCCATGAACACAGGAATCCCGTGCTGATTTGTCACCAGCGAGATCACAAACTGTTTGAGATCATCCCGATGATCTTTGCTGTGCCCGCGCACGATCTCGATAAGCCGGGTGCGACTCTCGTTGTCGTACTCTCCCGTTACATTGATTGACGTCGTGTCATGATGCAGGCGCTGAATCCCCATTGGCATGTTCTTCATCATCCGCAATACAATGCCGGTGAACAGACGCGTCGGCCCATACGACGCTATCGCGTCCAGCGTCTCGCCTAATGCATATTCATTCAGATGCTCGGGTTTTATTCCCGGACCAAGGAGCCGCTCGGTTGCTATATCTTCGTAAAATTCGGATACCAGCGATAACCGGCTCTCGGTATACCCCAGGCCGTTCAGCGTCAGCGCTTTGACTGCCGTCCCATGGTTGATATGGTGATGACGTTTCTTGGCCAACTCTTCATCGATGTACTTACCTATCTCTAACTTGTCAAACATTCCGGCTACTATGCCCAAATGTCCGATCGTTATATTCGATCCTTCTATCAGCGTCATACGGCGATAGGTTCTGGTTGGATCTCTTCCGGTATAATTCTATGTACAAAATTAATAATAGTCACCGGATTTTTTACTGCCGAAAGTCGGCTGGACCGGTTGCAGTCGCAACTGCGTGCCCCGGCACCGGGGAGCATGGCTGCGATCCCACGGCCGGTTTCGTGAGCCGCTAACCGAACAGGGTTCTTGGGAACCAGACAATAATCCGTGGGTCACCAGGGACGAAGATTCCCCACCTGCCAGTCCAATTTTTTTAAAATTTTTTCCAGTTTTGACTTTTTTGCAGGCACCAAAGACCGGACGATTCAGGAACTTTTGAACCAGTACTGCCAGACCCAGGCCGCGGCAATCGCCACCGAACTGCCGATGATCACTTCCAGGAACCGTTGTGCCGCATTGACAAACGGGGGGATCTCCGGGTTCTGGGCGGAGACCACCAGCACGATACCAGCCGTGAGGGCCGCGAGGCGGAGATACCCGGGCATCCCCAGGAGTACGCAGGTAAAGACAACGATCCCGATCAGGACGCCCATGCCCACGATGCTGAACGGGAAGAAGAGGAGGTAAACGGCAGAAAAGACGGCCCCGATGAACGAGCCCATGACCCGTAACCCGCCCATGCTGATCGTTGCGGAACGGGTCTCCTGCGTGACGATGATGGCGGAGACCATCGCCCACATGGCACCGATCATTCTTGTATCTGTGGAATCGGGGAGAATGGTTGAGAGAAGAAGGGCAAGCGAGAACGAGAGCGATGCAACAAGGGCAAACTGGACGGCCGTGGAGAGCGGGGCTGCCATGCGCCGTACAAAGCCGGTCACCCGGCCGGAACGTTCTGGATCGCCATTGCTGCCGGACATATGTACTTCAGGGTTGTTGACGGAAGATTACAAAGGTATCTCTCAGGGTCTAAAAGACACGGTGCGGTCCCGTACCATCAGGTAGAGTGTCCGTTGTTCTCCATGATCTCAAGAGCAAAACAGATATCCGTCACCAGCTCTTCCAGCAGCTGAACCTCCCGCTCGTTGAAAAAATTTTTTTCCGCAGAGTAGAACCGCATCGCCCCGATGATCCGGTCATTGCTGTGCAGGGGAAGTGAGGCCGAGGAGCGGTATCCCCGCGTGGCAGCTTTCTCCAGGTAATGCGCCATGAGGGGATCGGATTCGATATCATTGCTGATCACCGGCCGTCGCTCACGGATCGCGGTGCCGGTCAGTCCCATTCCTTCAGGAATATTGTCAACGCTGATCGAGATATTGCTCAGGTACCCGTCTTCATACCCGCAGGCAGCGACCGGGCTGACACTGCGTTTTTCCCGATCAACCATCCCAATCCATGCCATGAGGAATTTTCCTTCTTCCACGGCAATCCTGCAGGCTTCATTGAGAAGCGCCGTGCGATCCCGGATGCGGATGACGGCCCGGTTGGTACTGGACAGTACGGCATTCAGCCGGCTCAAGTGGATGATCGTGTCCTGGGCCTGCTTTCTCTCAACTGCTCGTTCAATGTTATGGATCAAGTCGGTGAACTGGGGGCGGGGATCCCCGCCTTTCTGGGTGTAATAGTCCGCACCGTTGTTCAGGGCTTCAATGATGATATCCTCCCGTGCTTTTCCGGTAAATATGATGAACGGGAGGTGCGGGTGTTCTGCCCGGACTGCCTTTAAAAATGCAATCCCGTCCATCTCCGGCATCTGGAAATCTGAGATCACGGCATCGTAGCGGGTTGCCCGGAGTTTTTCAAGAGCTGTGGACGCGGAATCAAGAAGCTCAACCTGGATAGTCCCGGATTGTTCAAGATACAGTTTTCCTATATCCAGAAGTATGGGGTCGTCGTCAACGTACAGAATGGAGATCATGGTATACCATACCTGAATAATCGGGAAAAAATCATTTTTTCTGCCATGACATTCACACCCGGAATTTCCGGTTGGCTTCGAGTGCAGATAGGGCTATGGTATTGACCTGTTCGACCATACGGGAGATCTCACCGATGGCAGCGGACAATTCCTCGGTGGATGCTGCCGATTGTTCAGCTTCACCGGCGGTTGCCCGGATCCGCCCGGCAATCTCATTGACGCTGTCGGTGATCTTCTCCGTGAGGGTGGCCTGTTCCCCGGTCGCGGTTGCAACATCGGAGGCGCTTGCAGCAACTTTCTCGATATCGGCTGCAATCCGGGTAAATGCACTCAGCGTATCCGTGACCGCAACCGAACCCCGACCGACAACGGCCTGGGTCTCTTCCATCGCCATCGCAGCAGTCATCGCTTCTCCTTTGAGATTGTTGATCATCTCTTCAATCTGTTCTGCGGATCTCTTGGATTCATTGGCCAGGGTCTTCACTTCTGCAGCAACTACGGCAAAACCCCGTCCCGCATCACCCGCCCGGGCAGCCTCGATTGCTGCATTGAGGGCCAGCAGGTTGGTCTGGTTTGCAATATCCCGTATCAGGCCAACGATCTTTGAGATGTCTTCCATCTGCTGTTCGATCTTTGCGACCATGCCGGATACTTTTTCCGTGGAACGCCCGATCTCACCCATATTTTGCTCAGCACTGCCGGCAAGAGCGGAGCCCTCGCGGGAGCGATCATTGGCCTGCTTTGAGATCGCGGAGACCTCCGACATGCTTGCGGTAATCTCCTCGACCGATGCGCTCATGTCGCCAACGGCATGCAGGATCTGCCCGATACCATCCGATACTTTGGTGGTATTGGTGCTGACAAGGCCCGAGTTCTGTGCTATATCTCCAATCTCTTCCGATGCATCCTGGATGCAACGGACTGCGTTGCCGGCCGAAGTAGTAAGGTTCTCCATCTCCCGGTTCACCGTATCAATGTTTTTCCGGAGGCTGTCAATGATCCCCTGGACGGCATTCTGCATCTTCAGCAGCTGGTCATGGGTCGCTTTTGTCCGCTCGTCCGGCTCTGCGAGATCATACCGGAGCGTGAGATTGCCAGCCCCCATCTTTGCATACAGTGTGGAGAGGCCGGTAACTTCCTGCTCCATGTACTGCTGGATCGCCGCAATCTCATGAAACTTGCTGTCCAGCTCCTGTTCGCTCTTCTTGCGGTCAAGGTAGGTCTTGAGCATCTCGGCTAAGGAGTTGATGAGGTTGCGCTCTTCTACCAGGAACGGACCTTCCGATTCCTGTGGTTTCTCCTCAAGATACACAATATCAAGGATGCCTAATTTCCCTTTGACCGAGAACTCCGCACTCTGTCTCCAGTGAGTATCCCGGTAATTGGGCGTGGTGACTATGACATCTTCATACTGTATCCGGGCCGCACACACCTCGGGGTACTGCCACCCGGGGGGAATCAGCTGGACAATTTTATCAAGGATCTGTTCCCATTTCCAGGAATCGTCCTGGATGAGTTTCGCCGTTGCATAAAAGAGCGTCTGCTCTTTCACACGCTCGCCGTAATCGTGGAGAAGTTTTGCCTGCTCACGAAGTCTGCTGTCCAGCTCCTGCTCGCTCTTCTTGCGGTCAAGGTAGGTCTTGAGCATCTCGGCTAAGGAGTTGATGAGGTTGCGCTCTTCTAACAGGAACGGGCCTTCCGATTCCTGTGGTTTCTCCTCAAGGTATACAATATCAAGGATGCCTAATTTCCCTTTGACCGAGAACTCCGCACTCTGTTTCCAGCGGGTATCCCGGAAATTGGGGGTTGTGACCATGACATCCTCAAACTGTATCCGGGCCGCACACACCTCGGGGTACTGCCACCCGGGGGGAATTAACTGAACAATTTTATCAAGGATCTGTTCCCATTTCCATGAATCGTCCTGGATGAGTTTTGCCGTTGCGTAAAAGAGCGTCTGCTCTTTCACACGCTCGCCATAATCGTGGAGAAGTTTTGCCTGTTCCCGGTATTTTTTTTCAAGAACCTCTTCACCCAGCTTCCGGTCAAGGTAGGTCTTGAGCATCTCGGCAAGTGAGTTGATGAGGTTGCGTTCTTCTACCAGGAACGGCCCCTCTGCTTCAAAGGGTTTTTCTTCCAGATATACAACTTCAATCGTTCCGCGGCTGCCATCTTTTGTTATAACGTCCGCCTGCTGTTTCCACCGGACATCGCGGTACCCGGGGGATTTCACATCAATATCTGCAAAGGTGATTCGTGCTTCGCAGATCTCCGGGTACTGCCATCCGGGGGGGATCAGGCAGACAATCTGCTGGAGGATACCTGCTGAAGGCAACGTATCGTCCTGGACGAGTTTTGCCGTTGCGTAAAAGAGCGTCTGCTCTTTCACACGCTCGCCATAATCATGGAGGAGTTTTGCATGCGTTGCCTCCGTTGCTTCTGTTGCCCGAATTTCTGATGTGATATCCCGGAATAGCAGAAGCATGCTTTCCGATGATTTCGGATCATGGGAGATCGGGATGATCTGTTCTTCAAGGACATAGGTCCCGGTCCGGAACCGGAAGGAGAGCCGGGAAAATCCGCACCTCTTCTGGGCCAGGGACATTGCGGGATCGTCACCGTGGCGGGACACCAGCGGAAGGTCCTGGTACTTCATCAGGAAGACAGAGTCCCGTTCAAACCCGCTCATCTTCACAAATGCAGCATTCGCGTGAATAATTTTCAGATCTGCATTGAGTACGAGTGACGGTTCGAGGGTTCGTTCAAGAACCTCCTGCATCCGATCACGATTATGTGACTGATTTGAAACATATCCCGTATCGTGGCTCTCCATGGTTCATCCCGCCTGAGGGTTTAAGGATCAGATTATCCGATTTTTTGGATCTGCCTGACCCGGATATAGTTTTTTATCCGGATCCGGAAGGGTGGTGGACAGGTTTGGTGGAAGTATAATTCCACATAACATCATAAATAGATTGTGTTTTTGTAATATTCTGTTTTCAGATATTTTATCCCCATATCAAATCCTGTTTAGCAAACGGAGCCAGATTTGAAAGAACGGGCAGAGGCTGCATAAATCCAAAAATCAGATCCCGGTTTTGGAGAAAATATATCGTCCTCCCCGGTCCAGTCTTCACTAAACTCCGGCAGATAACTCCCCGTATTCCGTGCAAAGATATGCCCGGTTTTAAAGTCAGGCGCGATTCATGGCTTGTGCTGCGGTCATAACAACCGCCTGATAGGGAAATATCATAGACCGGGTAACTAATATCACGTATTTCCGGTTGGCGTAATCAGGATTTTTCCCGGGACTGGCTTATGGAGAATGGTGCACGACATGGCTCACTATCTGATCGATATCCGGCTGATGGGGTCCGTGAAGCACCAGATCCAGACATTGAGCAACCAGTTGTCCGAACGATTCAACCTCAGGGACAAACTGGTGATCCCGCATATCACGCTCGCCGGGCCGTTCTCGACTTCTGATGAAAAGAAGCTGATAGAAGATTTCTTTACGATCTGTTCAGACCAGGTGGCTACGCCAAAATATGATGTCGGGAGTTATGGGTTTTTTAGTGAGACCCGGGTAGTCTTTGTCACGATCACACCGGATGAGACTCTGAAACAGTTCCGGTATCAGCTTGCTCGGGCACTCTCTCATTACTGTACATTACGGGACTATGACCGTGACTCAGCGGATGAATTCCGGTTCCATGCAACACTCGCCATGAAACTTGACTGGCTCACGTTCCGGAGAATAAAATGGTATTTCCGGAACCAGGAACCGGTCACGTACCGGCACCACCCGATCCGGGCAACCCTGCTACGGAATTCCAGGATTGTCTGCGAATACGATTTTATCCAGAAGCGGATGCTCACCCCGGCACAGGCCCGGAGCAAGGCGACCATGATGCGGGACTTTGATATCCTTAAGTCGTGGGATGATGGGAGCTGGGAAAACGAGTGAGACTGCCCGGTATTTCCTGCTGGCAAATACCGTTTCCTTCCACAGGTCTGGCTTTTATAAAGTGACTGGCCACCAGAATAAAAAAAGCGCAGTCCGCGGTTTACCCGGAGATTCTGAACTCGCAGATCTTGTTCTCACTACAGTTCTGGCAGACCGCAAGAACGATCTCGCAGCGTGAACAGGCAGGTTTCATTTCCAGTTCACAATGATCGCAGTCTGGTTCAGGGGAGTCCGAAGCATCGGTGTCGGGACCAAACGATTCACCGGTGCAGGATCGTTTCTTAAACTCATCCAGACATGCGTTACAGAGGGCGTCAAGACAGGACTCACATTCCTCACGCAGGGGATCGCAGCCCCAGTCCAGATACGTCATGATTGTCTCTACATTGAGATGTCCTGTAACCAAAAAACGATTTCGGGTTTTGGAAATCAGGGAAACAATTTAAAAAAACCGTTCTCATCCATTTCCCGGACCCGACGGGCGGTACTTCCGACACTCGGGAAGGATGTCCTCACTTTTTCCGTCCCGTTTGCATTGTGCCGGGAGATGGAGAAGAATGTCCCGGGAAGTTTCCTTGAACTCGATCTCTGGAAGGAACTCCGGGACGCGACGTGAGAACCCGGTTTTTCTCAGATAAAAACAGTATCAAGAAGCCCGTTCGGTCCCGCTACGGTTTCTGCGCAATGTACGGAATCTGGTCGAGGAGATCGTGCCAGAGCGTATCCATGCCGATTCGCTCCATGAACCGGGAGGTTCGCTCCTTGGGCTGGGCATGCGTCCGGAAATACTCCAGCAGCCGGGCAAGCAGATCGTGCACTTCATCGGTTGTCAGATCCGTTGCCAGCACATCACCGAACCGGGGTCGTGTCGCGCTGTTACCACCAAAGAATACCGTCCAGCCACTTTTCGATCCCATGATCCCGATGTCCCGGGTCCGGCTGTCTCCGCAACAACGGGGGCAGCCAGATATGCCGATCTTCAGTTTTGCCGGGAAGGGCAGTTCCCGGTATTTTGCCTCAATGGCAAGCGCAAGGGCCAGGGAATCCTGCGTCCCGTTCTTACAGTGCTGGATGCCGGGGCAGGAGCGGACGTACCGGACGCAGGGACCGGTTCTCCGCACGGCATCGGTACCCAGTTCGTCAAAGACGGCCACAAGATCTTCAGGCCGGACACCAATCAGGTCAAGCCGCTGGCCGGAGGTGATCTTCACCTTGTCGATGCGATATTTCCGGGTGATTGCTGCTACGCGTTCGAGAAGTTCCGAAGTGACGAGGCCACCTGGCGATCGCACCATCACCGCATACGTACAGCCGTCCCGCTGGAGAATTGCCCCTTCCACCTGTTCTGCCATGGGTAAATGATGGCGCCCCGGCATAAAAAATTCTACTTGTGGTTGCGGGATCCATATCGTGTGACGGGAATTATCCAGAAGGAAAATTTAAAAAAAGTTGGGGCCGGTATGGTATGCCCGACTATTTTTCCCCGTCAATCAAATTGCAGATCGATGTCACCATCTGGGGGAACTCATCTGGACTGAGCGTGCCCCGGGCAAATTCCACATCAGTGCACCGGTCGAAAATGGTGCGCACGTTCACGGTATCTGCATTGATCGAACGGAGGAATACAATCAGTTCCGTGTTGGTCATCTCGCGGCAGACACCGTTCTCCCACGAGAGGTAGAGGCGGAGCGCCTGCCCGGCAAGCCCGCAGGCATCCGGGTACTGCTGCTTCCCATACGCGATCTCGGCCTTTGCCAGCAGATCGCGGGCCGCATTCCGGTGATCGAACGGCTCGCGTGGCGTTGCGGTGGGAACAAGATTCAGGACCTTGGCACCCGGTTGGCGGAACTTCCGGTACAGGACCCATGCGGCGATCAGGGTAACAACACCTGCCGCGATTGCTGCCAGTACCGGCAGGTAATCGAACGGGGCATCGTGTTCAACGGCCACGGTCAGCTGCGTCACGTTCGTGTCGTCCGTGGTGGCGTTCACGAAGGCACGTTTCCCCTGCGAATTTTGATACGTAAGGTTGACCATCGATCCGCCACCTGCCGCGATGTTCAGTGTGCTCGTGTTACGGGAGAATCCCTGTTCGGTAAGCTGCTTCACTGCGGACTGGTACGTTGTGTTGGCGGCAAGCGGTGCCGTCACGTTTACCTGTGCCGTGGAGGTCTCGGTCACGGAAGGAACGGCCCCGTTCTCCATCCACCCGGCAACGGTTGCAGACTCACCGGCCGCATTTCGGTACTCCTGCGAAAAGGTGCCGGCAGTACCGGACTCCGGGTTCGTGGCCTGCGATGCCCGGGTAAACCCGTCCGCGGCAAGGCTCTCGTTAACGGAGGCAAGCAGCGGGTCACGGCTGAGCGCCTCTTCAAACGCTGCCTTGTCCAGCTCTGCCCGTTTCGCTTCATTCTGCAACTGCTCCTTTAATGCGCTGGTATCCTGCGCAAGCTGGCCGTTTGAGAGCGCCTGCTGGACGCTCCCGTCACGGCCGGACTGTTGCTGACTGGAGACGGATTGCTGCACGATCTGTACCGAACTTGATGTCGGGACATTTCCCGTCCCGGCGCTGCTCGTGCTCGTGACAGGCGCCTGCGAACCGCTGGACTGTGGGGGTTGTGCAACGAAATGGATCAGGATCTCGGGCATAGCAACATGGATCGCGGATGGATTCGTGTAGTCGTAAGCCACCTGAACCCTTACGCTCTTCTCCACATCCGATGTCCCGGCGCTTATGGTGATCTGCGAATCCCCGGGGGAGACGGTATGCGAGTAGACCTTGTTCTTGGTGCTCATCATCATTGTGCCCGCGTTCTGCAGCTGTTCGGTTGTAGAAAACTGGAGCGTACCATCAATGTCGTGATCGTACGTGCTCGCAATGGCAATCGGGATATCCGCCGATTCGCCAAACCCGAAGTAATAGTCGCTGCTGGCGGCGGACATGCTGATGTCCGCTGCCATGACCGGTACGATAAGAAGCCCGGTACAGAGGATAAAGAGGAGCAGGGGAAGAACTGCAACCTGCTTCATTGGATAATCCTCCCCCTGCCGTACCGGAGCCAGAGTTCAAGGCAGAGCAGGACGAGGGCGCCGGCAAAGAAGAAGCCTGCAACACTCGTCTCCTCCTTCTCGCGGGTGATCTGCTGGTTCAGACTGCCGTAAATCTCCCTGAGCGTCTGGTCGTTGACGGATTTGAAATACGTCCCGCCGGTCTTCTCGGCAATCGATTTGAGGGTTGTCTCATCAACCTGTGCATACTGGGGGTTGCCGAGCCAGTCATACCCGAGTACCACCGGCTGGCTGGAGCCCATTCCCACCGTGTAAACCTGGATGCCCGCGGTTTTTGCAAACTCGATTGCCTCGTCGGGAGAGATGACGCCCGCATTGCTCACGCCGTCAGAGAGCAGGATTACCACGTTCTTCCGGTTCGGGATTGATTTGGCCATGTCGATGGCAAGCGCAAGACCGTCGCCGATGGCAGTCTGTCCGTTCTTGGGGGAGACCGAGGCGAGTTTCTCACGGACCCGGTCCTTGTCCGGGCTTAAGTATGCGGCGGTGGTGGCACCGGATTCAAAGATCACGACCCCGGCATAATCCTTGGCATCAAGGCTTTTGATCAGGATATCCCCGGCACTCTTCGCGGCCTCGATCCGCGTAGGTTGATAATCGGTGGCCTGCATGCTGCCCGAGTCATCGATGACGAGGACCACGTTGACGCCTTCCTTGGTCTGTTCGAGCGGGATGTGCGGGTTCGCAAGACCTATTACGATGAACGCGATGGCGAGAAGCGCGATGGCAAAGAGGAGGTGCGAACGTTTTGATTTCTTCACGTCCCCGAGCGCTGATTTCACGAATGCGAGCCGGGAGAACCGGATCGCCTCCTTCTTCTTTTGCCTCATCATCCAGAAGTACACGGCCGCAAGGACCGGGATGAGGATCAGGCCCAGAAGCCAGATCGGATCATAAAACCCGGGCATGGTACCGCCTCCTGCCGGCAATGCCGGTGAAGAATGTTTTTACCGGGATCTCGAACGGTTCGTCGGTGGTGATCACCAGATCGTGGATATGGTTCCTGGCCAGGTTACGATGGAGCGCTGCTTCGGCTTCCTCCACGAGTTCACGGTACCGCTCCCGGAATTTCTCGTCCGACGTATCCACCAGCACCTGTTCACCGGTCTCGGGATCCTCCAGCTCGATGTACCCAATGTCCGGGATCTCGCGCTCCCGCTCGTCCGTTACCCGGAGCGCGATCACTTCGTGGCGCCGGCGCAGGATCGTAAGGGGCCGCATGAAGTCGGGCGAGATGAAATCCGAGAGGATGATGATCGAGGATCTCCGTGCAAGCACCTTTGCGAGGAACCGGGCGGATTCCCCGAGGTCGGTCCTGTCCGACGCAGGTTTGTGATCGATCAACGTGTTGAGCATGCCGACAAGGTGCTTTCTTCCTCGGTGTGCCGGGATGAACTTCTCCACCCGGTCCGAGAAGAGGCAGAGGCCCACCCGGTCGTTGTTCTTCAAGGCGGCAAACCCGAGGCTTGCCACGAGCTCGAGGATCCGCTCCTGTTTCGAGGTCGTGGACCCGAACGTGCCCGAGCCGGAGATATCCACCATGAAGTAGAATGTCTGATCCCGCTCTTCGGAGTACTCCTTGATGAACGGGTGGTTGTACCGGGCGGTCACCTTCCAGTCGATCGACCGGATATCGTCACCTGGCACATACTCCCGGATCTCGGCAAACTCGATGCCCTGGCCCTTGAAGACCGAGTGGTGGAGGCCGGACTGGAGGCCTTCCACGAGAATGCCGGTCTTTAGGTCAATGCGCCGGATCCGCCGGATCAGTTCACGTCGGTCTTCCATGCACCGCTCCCCCTCACGATGAGGTTGCGCCGGTACCCGGTGCGCTGTCCCTGCCGCCCGGTAATCGAACCGACTGTCATGGAACCTTCACCGTCCCGAGGATGCGGTTGATGATGGCATCGGTCGTAATCCCGTCCGCTTCGCCTTCATAGTTGAGGATGATCCGGTGCCGCAGCACATCGTGTGCCACGGCTTTGATATCCTCAGGGATCACGTACCCCCGGCCGGCCAGCAGGGCACGGGCCTTGCCACCGAGGATCAGGAAGATCGAGGCCCGTGGCGATGCACCGAGCGCGATGTACTTGCCCTCATCGATCCCGTACGTGGTGGGATGCCGGGTTGCATCCACGATCTCGCTCACGTACCGCTTGATCGCCGGGTCGGCATACACTTTCTTTGTGAATGCCTGAATAGCGAGGATCTGCGTGGATGAGACCACCTTCTTTGGTTCTATGGCGATTCCTTCCGTGAACCGGTCGAGGATGGTCACCTCATCCTTCTTCTCCGGGTAGGTCATGAGGACCTTGAACATGAACCTGTCCACCTGCGCCTCGGGAAGGGGATAGGTGCCCTCAGACTCGATCGGATTCTGGGTGGCAAGCACGAAGAACGGCCGGGCGAGCGTATGCGTTTCACCCTGGATTGTGACCTGCTTCTCCTGCATGGCTTCAAGAAGCGCGGACTGGACCTTGGGCGGCGCCCGGTTGATCTCGTCTGCTAAAATAAAATTCGAAAATACCGGCCCTTTCAAAGTCGAGAAGGTAGAATCCTTCTGGTTGTAGATCTTCGTTCCCATGATATCCGCGGGAAGGAGATCGGGGGTGAACTGGAGCCTGGTAAAACTACAGTCCATGCACTGCGAGAGCGTGCGGATCGTTAGGGTCTTTGCAATACCCGGCACACCTTCCAAAAGGACGTGCCCATCTGCACAGACTGCCATCAGCAGCCGGTCAATCACCTCGTTCTGCCCGACAATGACGGTCTTCATCTCATTCCGGATCGCATCGAGCGTACCGGCATGAGTCTTGGCTTCATTTGTTAACTGGACTATCTCTGCATTCATACAATCACACTGCCAATTCCTTTTTTGATTCTGCATTATTCCGTGCGGGTTGCAGGTATGGGAACCTGATCACGGATACTGCGACAGGGAAGATCCTGCCGAACCGTGCCATGCAGGCATACGTTATTCTTGGTACCTGCGGGTGATCCCGTGCGAAACATTTCTGCAAAAAATTCAATAAATGCTTTCTGCACCAGGCCGGACTCTTTACTGAATCGATCTGGGGGGAACGTTCACAATCTCATTGGTCATCATACGTATCCCTTTGTCTGGCTCCATTTTCGGAGACCTTAGCTGATGAGATTACCATGGCTGGCATATAAGGAATGGGAATTTGGAAAAAAACGGGGATTTTTTTCCACATTCCCAAGGAACCTAAAGATATCCTTTTACATCTCCGTTACCAACATCATGCCGGAGAAAAACCATGGAGAAGATCGCGCTCGGCCCGATGCCGTACATGAGTGTCATGCCCACACTGCTTGTGGGTGCCAATGTGAATGGGAAAGCAAACTACATGACTGCCGCGTGGGCCACGGTAGCCTGCATGGCACCGCCAATGGTCTGCGTGGCGCTTAATAAAAGTCGTTTCACCGTAAAGGGGATTGAGGAGAACAAGACGTTCAGCCTGAATGTCCCGACTACCGATCAGGTCATCGCGACAGATTATTGCGGGATCGCATCCGGGGCACATGCCGACAAATCGAATATGTTCACAACATTTTTCGGGAAGCTGAAGACCGCTCCGATGGCAAAGGAATGCCCGGTCAATATCGAATGCCGGCTTTTCAAATCCGTTGACTGCGGGAGTCACCTGTTGTATATCGGGGAGATTGTGGAGATCCATGCCGACAAATCCTGTGTAACCGAAGGAAAACCGGATGCTGCGAAGATTCACCCGATCATCTATGCCCAGGCCACGTATTTCGGTATGGGTATGATCACCGGAAAAGCATTCTCGGACGGTAAGAAGTACCAGAAAGAGTAATCTTCTGAAGATCTCTTTTTTGTTTTGGCAAATCACGGGGCTTTTACCAACCATACGTTAATGCCGTTCTGGATTCAAAACCACGGTATATATTGACCGTGGAGGATCGGAGAGATGGTGGATAACGGCTGGCAGTTACGGATGAGGCGACTGGTTGAACGGCTGGTCTGTGAACACCGTAGTGAACCCCTGCGAAAAATTACCGGTACCCTTACGGCACTTGGTTTTGTTGAACTCGGGAGCGATCAGGTTGCGGTAGCATTCAGTCATACCATCATGGAACTCTATCTTGAGATCGGGCTCGATAATGCGCGTCGCATCGAGAATTACTGCATTGTCTCGTTTGAAGAAAAGGAAAAACAATTGCAGAAATATCGTTGGTAATAGTGCCGGTATGCACCATGTTCACAGTGATTGTAGAGCAATCCTGTCATGATATGATTGATAGGAAGATGATCTCATCCCAATCTCTTGGAAATCCGGTTAAGTTTGCGGCTGCGTAAGAATGTCCAGCGAATAATAAAAGAAGAACCCGATCAGGATGGTTATGGTCCGATATGCTCATCAGGACCTCGTCGTTCTGATGATTGAATTCTGGAATATGGGGCCTTTTTTTGGGGGGAGCAAATGGTTCTCCCGTTCCTGTGCAGGGCATTCCCGTTTTGTGAGTGTATCCGGGTATTGCAGGCAGGAACGAGTCCGGGGGAAACGAAGGATTTCTTTACCGATTATTCATCTGATGTCCGCCAGAGACTGACTAACAACAGGAATATTTTATCGTTCCGGAATAAGGGCTAGTTACGGATCTTGGCACGATCACGCTCCCGGGTTTCCATGAAATCTTATTAAATCAATATAATATATAATACTTGTCTTTTGAGAAATTTCACTTTTAAATCTATTTTATTGATAATACCCTGAAATTTTCCCCTATTGGGCATTCTGTAAGTTTTTAAAGGAAACCGGGTTTGAGAAATCTCTCAAATGATTCTTTAATTCAACAAAGAGATGTCCGATTGACCCTTTTTTTAACTGGGAGTGTGGGTTAAAAAGCCTCCAAAGTTCAGCAGCGTAATCCAGTATTAAAAATAGGCATGATCGACGAATAGATCAGGAGTGATGACCCCAAAAAAGATTATTTCCGATGACTTCTCATACCAAGGAATATGATAACACCGACCAGTGACGCACAGATCATCAGGGTATCCGGCCCCGGTGCATAAGTCTGTTTTTTTGTCGGACTGATGATGGGAACTGCCGCGGGAGCGGCGGTTTTTTCCGGGGTTATTTCAAGTACAGTTTCCTGCGGTTCAATCACGAGTACCGCGGTCGGTTCCGGGGTGGGGACTACCACACTCACCGTTTTTTTCACTACGGATCCGGATACTGCTTTGGCACTTGAATCCACTTCCTGTATCCGTATGAGTGTGATATCCTGCGTTGCGTTCAATGCCGGAACGGTACCGGTCAGTTGGACCGTGACTTTATACGAATTCTGGGAATCAGTCAGATCCCAGCCAGTCAGTTTGACCTGAATACTCTTGCGGGATACAAGTTGTGTGGTGATGGGGGTATCGTCATTGACCATGACCGTCTTGGTTACCGTCCATTGTGCATCGGTGAGATCGCTGTACAGGGTGATTGAATTGTCAGCATCGAAAGCACCGTCAGACCATGAATCAAAATAAATCAGAAATGCTGCGTTGACGGCAGTTCCCGGGGAAAGGGTGGCACCGTTGGCGGGACCCGCCCAGTTCTGGATCGTCCATGCTGAAACCGGGGATATGATGATGGCAACTGCCAGGATCATGAAGCAGGCACAGAGGAAATAGTGATTTCGGCTCATCCAGTTCACCAACGGCAGGAAAAACAATAAAGGTAACGATTTTGTTTGGGGCTTTAATGAAGCGATGGCTGAATCTCTGCCCGTTCTTTCAGAAATAATTGGTGAACCTCTCATGACACGAGGATTTTTTATATAGGTCCATCCTGTGTTTGGCATCGCATAAGTACCGGGAAGAACGAAATGTATCCTGGTACTCTTGAACCCAACGGGATGGTCACACTATGCAGGATATCATAAACGATCCGGTTCTTCGCAAGCGGATAATGGCTGCCCAGAGAGCAGAGATCACCGAACACCACATCTATACCCATATCGCGGATGTCACCCGCGATGAA
>Ga0265297_10004767_pt1 | contig 21646 bp, 23 predicted proteins | sample Munlanlwell13791_FD_192502 | JGI IMG/M metagenome (GOLD analysis project Ga0265297, IMG submission 192502) | Leachate microbial communities from a municipal landfill in Southern Ontario, Canada - Leachate well 137-91 | ecosystem: Engineered > Solid waste > Landfill > Unclassified | place... | reverse complement strand
AAAAGTGACAGGCGTTGAAGCGCCTTCCGCGGATGTGCAGACCATTCGTCCGGATGCCGCGGTGTTGCTTGTCGCGGGTGCGGGGTGGACCAAGAAACAGACGGACGGACAGATCCATGCCAAGGAAGCCGAAAAGCATATTCTCGATTTCTTAAAACACGCCAAAGCATCGCTTGGGAGCAGTAAATCGCTTGTCGATCAAGGCTCCGAAGGCGAAGCAGTCCTCTCTTTTATGAGCCATCTGAACCAGGTCGGACAGACCGGTTCCACGCCGCGTCATCCAAAGGGTCTTTCCACCTGTTGTCACGGTGAAGAACCGCATGTGGTCGGCTGGCGTTTCATCAATGAGCGGCGTGCGATCAATACGGACGCCAATTGCGGCTGGGCCCAAGGCAAGACCGATGTGCTTTATGTGGCCGATGCCTTCGCCGTTATGGCTAAGGTGAATGAACTTCTCGCCAAAGGTTAATTCGGTAGTTCTTCAAAAAAGGGACAGGCAAAGAATGATTGCCTGCCCCTTTTTTCAATTAAAGATTAAATGGAAATTGGGACTGGCACTGATCTCCATTTAGGACGGCCGAGAATCATGTGCCTGTCCCTTTTTTGTGTTTAAGGACTCTGTTTTCCCGCTATTTTTCGATAGACAAAACAAGTGCCTTGGGTAGACTGTGACTGGCCTAAACAGACCTTGATAAATTGTAAAGTTATCAACCATCCAAAAATCACCAAACGGAATTATTGAAACTGAAGGAGGGGTGTGCCATGGTGTTCGGATTTCTGCTTCCTAAAGAAACCAGCTTTTTCGATCTTTTTGACAAACAAGCAAGTTATGCCGTTCAAGCGGCTACCCATTTTGTGAAAATGATTGCCGACTGCAAAGTCGATGAAACCGAGGTCGGGATCATGAAAGAAATTGAACATCTCGGGGATGAAGTTTCGCATCAAATCATGGATCAGCTCAATAAAACCTTTATCACGCCCTTTGATCGCGAGGATATTCACGATCTGGCCAAAGAGCTTGATGATATCATCGACATGCTTTACACCATCACCAAGCGTCTTCGCGTGTATAAAATTCTGAGTATGGAAAGGAACCTCACAGAATTCGCCCGGGTGATCGAAATGTCCGTTAAAGGCGTTTCGCAGGCCGTCAAAGGTCTCCGGGATATGAAACAAAGTAAAGAGATCCTGAAAGCCTGCATTGAAGTGAATAACCTCGAGAATCTCGGTGACAAGATGCGCGACGATATGCTTGGCGAGCTTTTTGAAAAATACGCCAAGGATCCTGTTGCAGTGATCAAGTGGAAAGACATCTATCAGGACGCGGAAACGGTCCTGGATGTCTGCGAGGATGTCGTCCACGCGGTTGAATCCATTCTTGTAAAGCATGCATAAAAGAAAATATCTATGACCACCTGGATCCTTCTTCTTATCCTGCTGGCTCTCATATTTGATTTTCTGAACGGGTTTCACGATTCCGCGAACTCCATTGCGACCGTAGTTTCGACCCGCGTTCTTTCTCCGCAGCATGCAGTGATTTGGGCCGCTTTCTTCAACTTTGTTGCGTTCCTTTTTTTCGGGCTCCATGTAGCGAATACGATCGGAAAGGGGATCATCGATATTTCTGTCGTTGACAGCCAAATCATCTTCGGGGCTTTGATGGGGGCCTGTGCCTGGAACATCATTACCTGGTATTTCGGACTGCCGACCAGCTCCTCCCATGCCCTGATCGGCGGGTTGGTCGGGTCGGCGCTTGTGAAGGCAGGCACGGGATCTTTGATTTGGAGCGGTATCATCAAAACAGTCGCCTTCATTTTGATCTCGCCCATTGTCGGGCTTTTTTTAGGTGTCGTTTATGGTGTTATCGTGAATTGGCTTGCCCGTAAAAGTTTCCCTTCCCAGGTCGACCATCTTTTTCGAAAGGGGCAGTTGATCTCTGCGGCGCTTTATAGCCTGGGGCATGGCGGTAATGATGCCCAAAAAACCATGGGTATTATCGCGAGCCTTCTTTTCAGCGCAGGGCTCCTTGGGAAAGAATTCCATATTCCTTTTTGGGTCGTGCTCTCGTGTCAGGCGGCCATCGCCTTCGGGACGATGTTCGGCGGCTGGAGGATCGTGAAGACGATGGGGCAAAAAGTCGCGAAGCTCCGCCCTGTGGATGGTTTTTGCGCCGAATCAGGGGCTGCCACAAGTTTGTTTATAGCCTCGGCTTTCGGCATTCCGGTTAGTACCACGCATACCATCACGGGCGCAATCATGGGCGTAGGTTCCCTGAAGCGTATGAGCGCGGTCCGGTGGGGTGTTGCGGGAAACATCATCTGGGCATGGATCATTACGATCCCGTGTTCTGCGGTGATTTCAGCTGTTTCCTATGTCGTTGCAAGATGGATTGCTTCGTAAAGGCCTGACAGACTGCTTTTTGGTTTTTCTTTCTGTGATGAGCCGACAGCAAAAAACAAAAGGTCTTCATGATTTCTCATTCCAAAAATCTTCGAAAAAGTTTTTTATCGGGTTGCTTTTTTGTGGCCGTCCTTCTCGTGATCCAGGGGATCGGGAACCCCCGGGCGGACGCTTCACCAGCCAAGGACGAAGATTTCGGGATTTGGAACACTTATGATGTTGAAAAAAAACTGAATGCCCAATGGAAAATCATGGCGGGCGAGGAGCTTCGTTTCCGGGAACATAACGGAATTTATTACACTGAAACCCATGTAGCGACGAACTACCAGCCATCCAAATATCTGGCCTTGGGCGCCTTGTACCTCGAGAACCGGGCATCTCGAACCAAAAAGAACGACGAGATCTGGTATTGGGAATCCGAGCCGCGCATTTATATGACGCCGCAACTTCCGTTCAAAGGATTCCTTTTGGAAAACCGAAACATGCTGGCATTCCGTTGGCGGCAGGAGTCGAAATTCGCGATGGTGTACCGGAACCTGACTACTCTTACGGCCCCCTGGAAATGGACGCGGTTCGAATTACAGCCTTACACCGCCAATGAGATTTTCCTGGAAACGAACAGGAACGGGATGTTTGAAGACCGGTTCTACTCGGGGCTTAAGGCGCATTGGTGGGGGCCGTTTTATGGAACGATCTTCTATTTGCGTCAATTCAAGAAGGACGCTGTTGGAAAATGGACATCTCTCAATATTCTCGGGACCAGTCTTAAGATCTCTTTTTAACCGTTTATTCTTTATAAGAAAAAGTATTTTTCTCTCTACCTTCAAAAAGTTTGTGCTATCCTTATCTGCGGTTTATTTTCTAAATGGTTGACATACTGATTTGAAATAATTTTTATGGTAATTAGTATAGTCTCAACCAACCCTTCATTACTTATAAGGGTTGGGACAAGGACAGCCCTGACTTTTATTTTCTTTTTCTAGATGGTAGCCAGGGCAGCCCCAATCTCAGCTTTGTTGCGATTGATCGGAATTGGGACTGCCCCAATTTCAACGTTGTTGAAATTGATAAGGATTGAGACTAAAATACCGCCTCGATTTTGGAACTCCCTAATAAGAGATCTCATATTCCTATGTCGAAATCCGAAATTATTGAAACAGACATTCTCATTGTGGGTGGCGGCGTTGCGGGCCTTGCGGCCGCTATTCATCTTGCGGACCTTACGGTTGATTCCGATAAGAAACCCGGTATCCTGGTCCTTGAGAAGGGAAGCTCGATCGGGAGCCACACGCTTTCCGGTGCCGTGATCGATCCTTCCACGCTGAAAGAGCTCCTTCCCGGCATCGATCCAAAAGACTTTCCCTTCGAATCTCCCGTTAAAAAAGAGGGCGTTTATTTTTTAACCCCGAAGCTTGCTTTGCAGGCTCCTTTCACACCTCCTTTCATGGGCAATCATGGGAACTTTGTGGTTTCACTAGGGAAAGTAACGCGTTGGTTGGCCGAGATTGCGGAAAAGAAAGGTGTACAAGTTTACCCAGGATTTAGTGTCTCAGAGATGCTCTATGAGGACGACCGCGTCATCGGCGCAAGGACGATCGATACCGGCGTGGATAAGCACGGGCATCCGATGGATAATTTTCAGGCCGGGAACGAAATTCACGCGAAGATCACGATCCTGGCAGAAGGCACCCGTGGCAGTTTGACCAAGGTTCTTTGCCGTAAATTAAAATTAAATGAACAGAGTAATCCTCAGGTTTATTCCACGGGCGTGAAAGAACTCTGGGAAGTTCCGGAAGGGACTTTTGAGGCCGGCAGGATCATGCATACCCTGGGCTATCCTTTTGAGTTTAATCATTTCGGCGGAGGTTTTGTTTATGGCTTAAATGGCCGCCAGGTCGTAGTAGGGATCGCAGCGGGGCTGGATTATACGGATCCCACGTTTGACTCCCACGCGGGGCTTCAGCTTTATAAAAAGCATCCTTTTATCGCAAAAATCCTCGAAAAGGGAAAACCCCTGCGGTATGGCGCCAAGACGATCCCGGAGGGGGGACTTTATTCACTCCCCAGGTTTTATCATGACGGGGTCATGATCGTCGGGGATTCAGCAGGATTTCTCAGCATGCCCAGTCTCAAAGGCGTGCACCTTGCGATCGAATCCGGGATGCTGGCCGCAAAAGCTGCGTTCGAGGCACTGAAAAAGAACGATTTTTCGAAAAAGCAGCTTCAGTTTTACGAAGAACTTTTTAAGAAAAGCATAACGCATAAAACACTTTCCCGTACCCGTAATTTCCGCGCCGGGTTCGGATACGGTATGATCCTGGGAGCGTTTCATTTTGCGACCCAGATCCTGACCGGCGGCCGCGGCATAACGCCGTCGGGAAAGATGAAGACGCATGAGGATGCAGCTTGTTATAAGAAACTTGCGGATGTGAAAAATCCGTTTTCCAAGAAATACGAGAAAGAACTCAACTTTGATAAAAAACTCACATTTGATAAAGTGACGGACGTTTTTTACTCGGGATCCAAGCACGACGAGGAACAACCTTGCCATTGTCATGTGCTCGACATCAATCTTTGCCGGGATATCTGTATTCCCCAATACGGTGGCCCGTGCCAGCATTTTTGTCCGGCCGAAGTTTATGAGATCGTAACAGATCCTAAAACCGGGAAAAAAGATTTGCATCTTCATCCGGCCAATTGCGTGCATTGCAAGACCTGCGATATCAAGGATCCGTTTGGGAACATTGAATGGGCCGTGCCGTACGGTGGCGATGGTCCTGAATACGAAAATATGTAAAACGGGATGGAGAATGACGAAAGGGCAGATGACGCAAAACTGGTTTTTGCCGTCCGTCGTCCGTCATTTGATATCTTACACAGTGAACTAATCAAGATCTTGTATAGCTAAAAAACAGAAGGATAGAATCAGAAATGTGTTTAAAAATCATCACACTCATGAAACAAGTGCCGCTCCCGACTGAGATGCGTATGGGCGCCGACGGACTTATGGACCGCACCAAGGCGAAATCCTCGATCAATGCGGATTGTACGTTCGGTCTCGAGCAGGGGCTTCAGATTAAAAAGCATGTTCCCGACGCGGAATTGATCGTAGTTTCAATGGGCCCGACGAGTTTTGAACAGTCGCTTAAAAAAGCCCTAGCCATGGGATACGACCGCGCGGTTCTTCTTTCTGACCGGAAACTGGGTGGTTCCGATACCTTCGCAACGGGATACGCGCTTTCTATGCTTCTCAAAAAACTCGGATGCACTAAGGACAGCAAAGAACCGTTCATTATTTTTTCTGGACGCCAAACCACAGATGGAGATACGGCGCATGTGCCGTCGCAGACGGCCGAGAATCTCGGTATTCCTCAGGCGACTTTTGTGGAAAAGGTAGAGTTCGGGAGAGATCATTTGAAGGTTCGTCGTATCATCGAGGGAGGGTTCCAGGTCCTCAAAATTCCTATTCCATGTCTTATTTCTATCGCCCCGACCGCGATCCCTGCACGACGGCCGTCCCTCAAAGGAGCCATTCGTGCGAAGAGTACCAAGACCGAGATCTGGACGCTTGATCAGACCGGAGCCGATGCCAGCGTGGTAGGACTTAGCGGGTCGCCGACACTTGTGTCGAAGGTCGTAGATATCCTAAAAGACAGACCTCCTGTTAATATGATTTCCGGTCATGAGCCCGAAGATCTTGCGGCAGCGCTTGTGTCCGAGATCGAAAAAATCAAGGACCAGATCAGCGGAGGCCATGGACAACACGCGGAGACCGAAAATGAAAAAGATGCTGCCGGGGAAAAAGCAAAAGCAGATGTGAATTTCCCGAGGGTGGATTTCCGCAAGGGCGCGAGAGGTATTCTCACCTGGATCGAAATGCACGGGCAAACACCGGCGCGGTCGTCTCTTGAAATACTGAATCCTGCCCGGAAACTGGCGGATCAGCTCGGGACCCAAGTGACCGCGGTTGTGACTGGGAACAATATCAAGTCCGTGGCGTCTGAAATCATAGCATATGGTGCCGACGAGGTCGTTGTGGTCGACGATCCGCGACTTAAAGAATACAGGATCCTCCCGGTTGCGGCGGTAATTGCACAGTGGATTGAGCACAAACGGCCGGAGATCGCGCTTTTTGGCGCGACGACTTCGGGGCGTGAACTTGCGCCGCGTCTTGCGAGCCGGGTTAAAGCTGGTGTGACTGCGGACTGCACGAGTCTTGAGGTGGGCGAGTATGTCCACCGCATGAAGAAAACAGTTTTTTACCCTGTCCTCCAATCCATCCGCCCGACTTACGGCGAAAGTAAGCTTGCGACAATCATCGGGTTCTGGTGTCCGCAAATGGCGACCGCTCGTGCCGGAACTTTTAAAATATTGCCAAAAGATCCAAGCCGGAGGGGGACCGTTCGCGAATTTACGCCCATTTTTAGGGACAGCGATTTTGCGGTTGAGGTGCTTGAAGTCAAGCGCGAAGCGGGAGGCGGCGACAACCTTTTTGTAGCGGATATCATCATTTCCGGAGGCCGGCCGGCTGGCGAGCACGACGATTTCAAACTTATCAAGGATCTCGCAAAGGCCCTGCAAGACCAAGGTGTCAACGCAGATTGGGGTGCAAGCCGTCACGCAGTGGATAACGGTTATGCGCCCTACGCACGTCAGGTCGGACAAACCGGGAAGACCGTTCGTCCGAAAATCTATATCGCTGTCGCGATTTCGGGTGCCATTCAGCATCTCGCGGGAATGAAAGAATCCGGCAAGATCTTTGCCATCAACCAAGACCCGCAAGCCGCAATCTTTCGCCATGCGGATTTTGGTATGGTTCGTGATTACCAGGAAGTTCTTCCCGAACTTATCGTCAAGGTGAAGGCCGGTTTTACGTTCGGACTTACACCGGGCAAATAAATTCGCGGGACTTCAGTTTTCAGAAACTCACGGGTGTCTATTGACTCGGAGCATACTTATAATTAAAATTCTTTGGAAATGGTCGATAATCAAGAGCGTCATAAAAATTAACAACAGGGAGGGATTATGTTTAAGAAGATTATCAGTTTGACGGTGATTGTGGCCATGTTCATGGCCGTGAGCGGTGTAGCGTATGCCGCAGAGGATAACTCGGACAAGAGTCTGACCCGCGGCGCGGCATCCTTGGTGCTGCCGGGCTGGGGGCAATACCTGAACCACGAAATGGACACCAAGAGCGGCAAGATCAAGACCGGCGCCATGGTCGTACTTGAGATCGGCGGCATTGTGACCATAATCTTGCTCGCAACCCTCGTGGGTTATCCGGTGATCTGGGTGGGCATCGGGATCCTGATGTTCAACCACATCTGGAGCGCTTCGGATGCTTACCTGAAGGCTCCGGTGGGCCCTGAAGTGGCAGTGAAGGGCGATAAGCTCGAGCGTTAATTCCTTTGGAAGCCGTTCTTTCCTTTAAAAAAAGCAGGCCGTGGGAACTCTGCGGCCTGCTTTTTTTATTCTTTCTTTTTTCCGGATTTTCCTTGTCTTCCTCCAAGTCTGAAGGCCGTTCATTCCCGCTTCCCGGGAATTTCGAAGAGGTCTGGAATGCCACGCTCGCGACTCTAAAAGCCGAAAAAATTCCCCTTGCCACGACCGACAAAGCTAGGGGCTATATCCAATCCGCGACATTTCCTTTATATAAAAAAGAATACAAACAATGGGCCAAAGCCCCGACCTTGTCCTCGAGCGGGTTTTGCGCTCTCGAGGTCGGTGTTGTGGAAAAAGATCCGACCATGACGATCGTGGGGATCAAGGCTTATTTCAAAAGAAAGACGGGTCTTTCCTCCAAAGGATTCCGGAGAAGTGACGGGTCCCGCGGGAGATTCGAAGGACTTCTGGGTAAGAATATCCATGAGCGACTTGTGGAGGCGAAGTTCCCGGCCATCAAAAGTGTGATTCTGGGTTGTGATCTTCACTATGATGACAAGACGGCGCATTATTACATTGCAGGAGCTGACGCCACAACGCTCGCTTATGAACAGGGGCTTCGCAATGGGGATGTGCTTTTGAAGATTTCAGGCCAGGATGTGACGCCCGGGAATCTTTTCGGGTTCCTTTTGAATATCCAGGGTGAATCCCTCAAAAAATTTACGATCCTTCGTGAAAAAGGAGAGCTGGAACTACCGATCAGTATTTTCTTTTTGAATTCTGATACGCCGCGTCTGGGATTTCGTGTGGAGCGTGATCCGAAAACCCTGCGATTTACGATTACGGACGTGCGCGCCGGTTCTCCGGCGGAGAAGGGAGGATTTTTACCCGGGGATATTTTGCTCAAACAAAACGATATTTTGCTCGATAACTGGGAGAATTATTACCGGGCGATTTTGGCTCAAAAGGATGGAGAAGTGCAGAAGTTCCACATTGAAAGAAGCGGCAAATTTCTTGAAAAGAAAATAATACCCGCCGATAATCAAGCCTCTTCATGAAAAATCCCCGTCTTGCTTTTTTCTACTCCATCGTTGTGCCAGGTCTCGGGCAGTTTTACCTCGGAGAGCGCGCTAAAGGATGGGTGCTTTTATGCATGGGTGCCGGGGTGGTGGCGAGCCTGATCGTCAGCCATACGGCGATCGGTTGTTTTTTAATGGGGGGGATCTATTTGGCGGTGGTGATCCCTGCGGCTTTGGACGCTTTTCAGACTGCTTCGGGCCGCCCCAGGACTTTTACAGCAGATACTATTCCTTACGTGATCGTTATGTTATTTATGGTAGGTCCATTCGCGGTCCCTCTTTTATGGCAAAGCCGAAAATTCTCAACTCCTGCTAAAATCGCCTGGACCATCGCCGTCATTCTAATCGCATTTTTAGCAATCATAACCATGATGTTTGTGGCTTCGTTTTTAGGACAACTTATGAGGCCAGGTGCGACGATGTGAGGGGGTTGCCCTGGGCCAGAGGATCTAGAAAAGAAACGCATCTTCCGAAGAACGCCATGTTAGAATATGAAAAATATTTCGGGAGGGTTTGTGAATTCCAAATGGACAATTTCGCTTTTTTTGTTATTTTTTTTGCTCATGGGACCGTGGTGTTATGCCGAAGATTCTCAGGCATCTGATCTGCCATCATCCCTTTCGACGCCCGACGAGGTACTGGCCATAAGCCAATGGTCCGACGGTTGGTATCAGGGTGCTTCCGGGTATGATCAGGCAATTGAGGAATACAAGCGAACCAATAAACCCATGGTCGTTTATTTGAGCGTCGGATGGTGCCCTTATTGCCGTAAATTTGAAAAAGAGGTGCTGGCGTCACCCCTTGTTCAGGATATGATGAGGGGCATGATCAAGGTCAATATCGATCCGGAATCAGGAAGTCGCGCGAATGCTATCGCGTTCCAATACGGAATCCGGGGATTCCCGTCTTTCTTTCTTCACCCGCCTCAGCCTGCCGGTGCCGTACAACTTTACGCCGCCGCGACCCCCGAGAAGTTCGTCAAGTTTTTCAAACAAGTCCTCCAGTGATCCCGACAGCCCTTTCCATCGCCGGTTCTGATCCGTCAGGCGGGGCCGGTATTCAGGCCGATCTCAAGACTTTCCATCAGCACAAGGTTTATGGAATGGCGGTGATCACGCTTCTCACGGCTCAGAATACACGTGGCGTTCAGACCGTCTATGTAATGAAACCCGTTCAAGTAATTCGTCAACTCGAGTCCGTGCTTGCGGACATGCCACCCCAAGCAGCCAAAACAGGTGCGCTGGGGGATGAAAAGGTTCTCCGGGCGGTTGCGGGATGTGCCCGGAAATTCCGTTTTCCTCTCGTGGTGGATCCGGTCATGGTTAGCAAACACGGCGCGCCACTTCTCAAACGAAACGCCATTCGTGTTTTTATAAAAGAGCTGATGCCTTACGCTGTCTTGGTTACGCCTAACCTTTGTGAGGCTGAAGTTTTGAGCGGGATCAAAGTTCGTAGTCTGGAATCCATGGAAAAAGCTGCGCGAATCATCGCCGGGTTCGGCCCTCAAGCAGTCCTTGTCAAAGGAGGTCACCTTCAAGGGGAAGCTGTGGATCTTTTGTTCCGGCGGGGACAAATTCAAGTATTCAAAGCCCCGCGGATCAGAACACGACATACGCATGGGACCGGCTGTACCTATTCTGCTGCTATTACCGCCGAACTTGCCAAAGGGAAGGATCTTTTTTTTGCGATCACGAGCGCTAAAAAGTTCATTACCCGTGCCATTGGTACAAATCCGGGCCTCGGCAAGGGCATGGGTCCGGTGAACCATTTTGCGTAGTGTTTTTTGCGGCAAAAGATTGTTTTTCAAAGATCCCGTGTTTGGATATAATCCCACTCTCAAAATGATCGAAAGGAAAAGAACATGATCTGCTGTCTTGATCTGGAGGGTGTGTTGATCCCGGAGATATGGATCAATGTGGCAAAGAAGACCGGGATAAAAGCACTCGAGATTACCACGCGTGACGAACCCGATTATGATAAGTTGATGCGTTACCGGCTTACGATCCTAAAGGAAGAAAAGATCAAGCTTCGCGATATTCAAGCTGTGATCAGACGCATGAATCCGCTTCCAGGCGCCAAGGAATTCCTGAGAAAACTCCAGAGGAAATATCAGGTCATCATTCTTTCCGACACTTATTACGAGTTTGCCGGGCCGGTGATGAAAAAGCTCGGATACCCCACCCTTTTTTGCAATTGGCTTACAACGGACAAAAGAGGTTTTATCGCGAGTTACCATTTGCGCCAAAAGAATGGCAAGAAAGAAGCTGTGCGGGGGATTCAAAACCTCGGATTCGAAGTGGTTGCTGCGGGAGATTCCTATAATGATATTGCCATGCTCCAAACGGCCAATCGTGGAATCCTGTTCCGTCCTCCTGCAAAAATCGTCCGTGAATTCCCGAAATTTCCGGTCACAAACACCCACAAAGAACTCTTTTTAGCCTTTCTGAAGACTGTCTGAATCTATTTCAAATTTAGACGGATCTCTGCAGCGATCGCGGCAAGTTTTCCCTCTTCCATGCTCTTGGCTCGCGCGAAGTTGAGCTCCGTGAGACTCTCAATGATCGGGATCAGGTGAATATGAGCGTGAGGGACCTCCAGTCCTGCGACCATAACGCCGATCTTTTTACATGGGATAGTCTTCCGGAGGGCTTTGGCAACTTTCTTGGCAAAGACAATCAGCCCCTTCAAAAGTTCATCTTCGATGTCAAAGATATAATCGATCTCCTGTTTTGGAATGACGAGTGTGTGACCGGGATTCACGGGACGGATATCGAGGAACGCGAGATATTTTTCGTTTTCGAGGATCTTGTGGGCGGGAATCTCACCTTGAATGATGCGGGTAAATAGGGATGTCATAAAAGCCCTCTTTTTTGTGAACAAAGAAAATTTTGCACCATGGACCAAGGGCCACGGTCCACGTGGTGCGTTGCACGTGGTCCGTGGAACGATGTTATTCTAATCTTGTGGATGAAAGAGCGGTATCTTTTTTTCCGGAAAATGCTGTACAATATCTTTCTATGCATTTCTAAAAGACAGGGGGTCCAAGATGGCAGATGAAAATAAAAATACGGTTTTGGGCGTAACGGAAAATCTGGAAGGGCTTTTTTGCTACGTGCTTGGCTGGGTGACGGGGCTCATTTTTCTGCTTCTCGAACAGAAGAACACATTCGTGCGTTTCCACGCGCTCCAATCGCTGGTAACATTCCTCGCACTTTTTATCATCTCCGCAGTAATCGGATTTATTCCGGTTCTGGGGATCCTGGTAGGGCTGGTCCTCTGGCCCTTGGGAGTGGTTCTCTGGATCGTCCTGATGGTGAAGGCTTATAAAGGAGAACGCTACAAGCTGCCCGTGATCGGTGATTTCGTTGAGCAGCAGCTCGGGAAATAATCCCGCAAGGAAGACGGCAGATGACGGAAAGCGTTAAGCTTTCTCCAGCCACCGTTCGTTTTTCTTATGACCCGCTTCCAATGTCAACACTGTGACGCCTGCTGCAAACAGCCGGGTTTTGTCTATCTTAAGGAGGAGGATGCCGAACGCCTTGCCGTGCATTTGGGGATGGACATTTACCACTTCACGGAAACGCACTGTCTTCTCATGGGGCGACAACATCTTGCACTTAAAAAACATCCGGATGAGACATGCCTTTTTCTCGGGCCGGACGGTTGTGCGGTCTATGCGGCAAGACCCGCGCAATGCCGTGATTTTCCTTTGAACTGGAAAACGGAAAGAAGCTTGGATTATTGTCAATGGTTGAAAAGGGGCTAAACGGTCGCGTCAAGGTTCGTCATCAAAACATTTTCCTCAAGTTTTGACACCGAAGGGGCAGGGGGAAGCGTAAGGATGAACTTAGCACCTTTGCCGGGTTGGCTCTCGACCCAGATTTTCCCGCCGTGCATCTCCACGAATTGTTTACTGATGGCGAGTCCCAACCCCGTTCCTTTAATGCTTTTCTCAGCTGTGCGTCCCGCCTGCTCATAAGGCTGGAAGATCACCTCCTGATCTTCCAAAGCAATACCGGGGCCTGAATCTTCAACCGTAATCCTCGCTCCGCCGTCGGCCTCTTTTGCTAAAGCAATATGGATAAAACCTTGCTGGGTGAATTTGAGAGAGTTCGAGAGAAGATTATAGAGCACTTGCCGGACTTTGAGTTCGTCCGCTGTGATCCGGAGATTAGCCGGTTTTTCCGTGAATTCCAGGAGCAGATGTTTGGCGAAGGCCTCTTCATAAAAGAGATCGAGTGCCGTGTGGATAACCTTCACGAGATCGGTCTCATGGAGCACCAGATGCATCTTTTTGGATTCGATCTTTGAAAGATCGAGTACATCGTTGATGATCTCGCGAAGATGTTTACCGGCACGTTCGATACGGGAAAGAAAATCCCTTTGTTTTCCCGTGGGTGGTTCGGCCGGACTTTCGAGTAAAAGCTGGGAAAAGCTAAGGATCGAGTTCAGCGGTGCGCGGATCTCATGGCTCATACGAGCGAAATAATCAGTTTGTATGTGATAAGCATATTTGACCGTTTCACTCGTTTCCCGGAGTTCCCAGAGCAATTGTTCGAGGCGTTCCTCCTTTTTGGCCAGGACCGAGGCCAGGGACCTGACGGAAATCGCGATCAGGTAGAAGAAAGCGATATGACGTATAACAATTTTAGTTTCTTGGATCATGCTTAAGCCGGGGCCGAACGAAATTGTTTGAGAGATAATGTTTAAATGCCCGAGAATGATTAATCCTGCATAAAGAACCGAAGCAAGCGTGGTCATTTGCAGGGTCAGGAAGGTCGGCAGATTGAGTGCGCAGTAGACGATCGAAATGAAGAGGCAGGTGGCATAGATAAAAAAGTCCACGTTCCCCAAAAGATACAGGACGGCGGTTTCTGCCAAAAAATCGATCACGATCGAATTGATCAAAGCTTTGGCTCCCGAACGAGTATTGCGGAAAAAAGCCCTGAAGGGGCGGTTTACGAAAATCTCGATCATAGTCACAAGACAAAGCGGCCCAAGGTTTTCGACCGTGAAATTTCCCCACTTGCAGGTCAGAATGGAAAGAGGGATGAGAAAAAGGATGGTGAAGACGCGGAGTTTATAGAGCTGCCGGGCCTTTTGGTAGATCTCCTCAACCGGAGTTTTTTCCGTGATCCTCATAATGAGCATCCTCTCAAGTGGAAACGCCTTTATGATAGCCAAACACGCCATGAAAAGGAAATCTATTTTTTCTTTAAGAGGACGAGAGGTCTGTTGCGATGCTCCTGCCAGGCTGTTAAAATGTGCCGTTGCTTTATAAGTGGTGTACTGTATGAAAGGAGTCCCATGGACACGAGCGCTTACCTGACATCCTGTTTTGAAAAGGTCATTGAACAAGGGGGCCAGGACGTTTTTTTTAAAGCTGGTACGTCTCCCCGTATGCGTCTTGGCGGACGGGTGGTGTTGCTGCCTTTGAAGGCGCTTTCCGGAGAGGAGATCCGTGAGCTTGCCGGTGAACTTCTGGACCCCCGGCAGAAGGAAATACTTCGAAAAGACAGGAGCGTGGATTTTGGATTCTCCTTCCACGAGAAAGACTATCGCTTTCGGGCCAACGCTTTCTTTCAGCAGGGGGATATTTCCCTGGTGTTCCGTTCGCTCTGGAAGGGCATTCCGAGTTTCGAGGAGCTTCGGTTGCCTCCGGTCCTGAAAAGGGTTGCACTCGAAAAATCCGGCATCATTCTTATCGGGGGAACGGTCTCTTCCGGGAAAACCACCACGGTGGCCGCCATGCTCCGGACAATGAACGAGAGTGTCCAAAAACACATTCTCACCATCGAGGATCCGGTAGAATATCTGCATGAGGACGGGCAGTGTCTCATCCAGCAGCGCGAGATTGGGCAGGATGCGGAAAATTTTAGTTCAGCCCTGAAACACATGGCGCGTCAGTCTCCCGACGTGATCGTGATCGGCGAGATGCGTGATGCGGAATCTTTCAATTTTGCGCTTTCCGCGGCAGAGGTGGGGAGGCTTGTGATCTCCACCGTTCACGCTCGATCCGCGGGTCAGGTCTTTGACCGCGTATTGGGTTTTTTCCCGCCCTCAGAGCGGGAAGCGGCCTTGCATTATTTTGTGACAAATATGTCCTGCATCCTGGTCCAAAAACTTTTAGTGGCCAAGGACGGAAAAACGCTCGTGCCCGCCGCCGAGGTGCTTTTAGGCAATTATACGATCAGACAGCTGATCCTCGACAAAAAGATCGACAAAATTCCGCAGGCCATCCGCAATGCCCATGATGAGGGGATGCAAACAATGGATCAGTCGATCCTGGAACTTTGGAAGGCCGGGCTGATCAGCCAGGAAACTGCGATCACCGCGAGCTCATCGCCGGAGGACCTTCAGACTTTGATGAAAGGTATCCGGATCGGTCAGGACACAAAGATCCTCGGAGATTAGGAGAGGCTTGGTTCTTCGATTTACTTTGTTTGCCAGACAAGTTGGGAAAACTTCTCCTGAGAAGAGCTTTCCGAAACGTCAGACGTATTTTTCTCGGTAGATCTTGATCAGCGCAAAAAAGAGCGAGAGCACCACCGGCGCCAGGAAGATCCCCATCAGGCCGTAAAGTTTCATCCCGCCCATGATCCCAAAGAAAAGAAGAAAATAGGGAAGCCTGGTCCTTTCTCCGATGATTGCCGGCTTCATGATGTTATCAAGCAAGCTGATCCCCAAAAAACCCACCACAAAAAGAATGATAGCTTTTCCGTACAGTTGCATTATTAAAAGATAGACGGCGATCGGGAACCATACGCTTGCCGCACCGAGGATCGGGATGAGCGAGGTCAGGAAGATCAGGAATGTGAAAAAAAGCGGGATCGGAACCCCCAAAACCGTGAACATAATTCCAGCCACGGCCGCCTGCGTGACACTGGTCAAGAGCTGCCCCCGGATGACCGCGACAAAGGTCTCATGGATCTGCTTAAAAAGAGCCTTCTTGGTCTCTTTTTCGAATGGCGCAATCTCGTAAATGAAATTATAAATCCTTTCTCCATGTTTGAAAAAGATAAAGGTGAGGAAAGACATGAAGAAAACATTTAAAAGGACGAAGAAAATGTTCCTGGTGAAAGCCCCCGCCTGGGTCGCGGCGAGGTTCCCGAGCGTTTTCGTAGCTCCGAGGAACCAGGAAGACAGACTGCCTTTTACGGTTTGGGACGCGAAGACGTGGGCCTGAACATTCTGGAACCAGGGAAGTCCCCGGACTTGCTCGACCAGTTGCTCCAGCTTCCCATCACGGACATAACTATAGGCCCATTGGGAAAATTCGATGATCTGTTTGGTCATGTTGATGAGGACCATGATAAGCGGCGGGACGACGACGAGAAATACCATGATCGTCATCAGAAGTGCGACGGAATTATTCCGTTTTGGGAATGTTTTCCGCAGTTTTGTATAAAACGGGTAAAATGCGAACGTGAGAATGGACGCCCAGAAAATAGCCGTAAAGAACGGCGCGAAAATATTAAAAACCTCGTAAACAATAAAAGCCAAAATAGCGATAAAAAAAAACGAAATAAACTGTTCGCGTTTCATAGCTTGGGTCCCAATTCTTTTCAATTTCAGAGAATCTGAAATTGGGGCAATCCTTGCTGACTATTTAAGAAAAAATCTCAGGCAAGGATAGTCTAGCGGATTTCTTTGTTTTGGCAAGCAAACCCCCTACTTCTTAAGAAAATAATTCCGGACGTAATCGAGGATGCCTTCGCGCGTGGTGTAACGGCAGCGGAACCCCGTCATTTTTTCATGATGGCTCATATCCGCTTGAGTGAAGTTCTGATAAAAACTGTAGGGATTGTCAAAGTAATCGGGTTTATGGCTTGTCCCCAGCGCCTCATTCAAAGCATCCACGATCTCATTGAAGGAGGTTGCCTGCCCGGTGCCGAGGTTCATGACGGTGGATTCCTTGGCCTTGTGCGCCATAAGCGTGGCTGTGACGACATCTTTAACATAAATATGATCGCGCTTCTGTTCACCCCATTTAAAAATGCGGGGACGATGTCCTTCCATCATTTTGAGTGCGAGCTGATAGATCATGCTGGCAGCATGTCCTTTGTAATATTCCCGGGGGCCGAAGACGTTGAAGAAACGCAGTCCGATAACCTTAATTTTGTCGTAATAAGAAGGAGCGAGTTGGTCCATGATCCACTTGGAGTAGCCATAAATGTTGTTGGGATTGCCAGCATCAGATTCCTTAATGGGCCGGTCGATCGAGCCGTAAGTTGCGGCTGAGGAGGCGTAGACCACGACGGCTTTCTTCTCAACAGCAAGATCGAGAACATTGCGGAAGCCTTCGACGTTGTCGTACATCATCTTTTGTTCGTCAAGAACAGTCGTGTCCGTAATGGCGGCCATGTGGTAGATTATGTCGAGCTTTTTGCCCTTGGCCCAGCTCATCCAGGCCCTGTCAGAGCAGTCATAAGCGAGCAGGTCGCCCCTAAAACCGAGGAGGTTCTTGAAGCAGGAACTACGGAAGTCCTCCAGGACCGTGATATGGGTTTCAGGATGTCGGGTTTGAAATTCAAGAGCTATATTCGAGCCGATAAAACCAGAACCACCTGTCACAAGGATATGTTGCATAGGGTGGCTATCATAGCCAAAATCCACGAAAGTTCAAACCTAAAATGCCGACAACGAAAGGGGAGAATCCGATGATGAAAAAGTTCAGAGCTCTTTCGTGTCTTTTACTGGCCATAATCGTTTTCCTGGCCTCCCGGTCAGTGTATGCCAGCAGCGTTGGTGAAGATGTCTCTTATGCCGCGCGCGGGGCTTCCAAGATCGTGGGGGGCGTCTTCGCCATTCCGAAAGCCATGCTTCAGGACTCGGGCCGCGTGATGTTTCCGTTCGGGCTTGTGACTGGAGCGATTCGTGGAACCGTTCAAACTGTGACAGGGGTGGTCGGTGGGGTCGCAGATGTCGCCCGCGGTAGCGCTCCATATGCCAAATACGCAGCCATGGCGCTTTAATTTTTTTAAAAAGATCTTCGGATTTCCACTCCCACATTTTTTGCGTTTCGAATAGCATGTAATTTCGAAACGCGCAAAAGAATGTTTTTCAATTTAAATTCCCGGAGCAGTGTCCGGGCAAGGCGTTCCGCCAGCGTTTCCAGGAGATAAAAACGGCTTTTTGAAACAAACTCCGTAGCACGTTCGGTGATCTTCTGGTAATTCAAAGCATCCCTCAGGTTGTCCCGTCTTGCCGCCTTTCGAACAAAGGCGGGAAATTCAAGATCGATCACAACCCGTTGCCTCTTTTTACGTTCCCGTGGAAGTGTTCCAATGATGCATGGGATTTCCAGCCCTTGAATAAAAATCTTGTCAGTCATGGGGGTAGTGTAGCGTTTCACGGGCTTCTTTTCAACCCGTCGCGGGTGAAGCCGGTGGAAACGATTCCTAAATCGGTTTCTGTGAAGGCCATAATCAGGTTTGATATCTTCAACTCCCCATGCTAAACTACGGCTCCTTTTTTCTGAAAAATACATACAGAGATTTATAAGTTCCATGACAACTCCCGTCAATAACAAGCCAAGAAAGAACACGCCACGCCCCAAGAACGGTCGGAAATCGCCTCCCCAGCAGGGGGAACCGGACCGCAGGCGGTTGATTGCTCTTTTCCTGGTGCCGCTTGCAATCTTTCTCATCCTTCAAGTTTTCGTGTTTCCTAATTTCGAACTTAAAGAACTTAGCTATTCCGAATTCTACCGGATGCTGACGCGCAATCCCGAGACCGGCGAGATCCTTTCCTGCGAACTTATAGACAACGTGGTGCAGGGCAAGCTGACCACTCTTTCTTATTTTCAGGTCCATATTCCCTACAATGATCCCGATATCATCCCGTTGATCCGCAAGAACGTCGCGAATTTTTCAGTTAGCCCGCCGCAAACCTTCTGGCGCAATTTCTTCGCGGGGATATTCCCGACCCTGCTCTTGATCGGATTTTTCTGGTTTTTTGTCTATCGCGGCGTCCAGCAAGGCGGCGGCAAGGTCTTTTCGTTCGGGAAATCACGCGCCAAGCTCGTGGACAAGGAGAAAAGTCCGATCACGTTCAAGGATGTCGCGGGTGTAGATGAAGCCAAAGAGGAATTGCAGGAGATCATTGAATTCTTGAAGGACCCGCCCCGGTTCCAAAAACTCGGCGGCAAGATCCCCAAAGGGGTTCTTTTGATGGGGCCTCCGGGAACAGGAAAAACGCTTCTCGCAAAAGCAGTAGCGGGAGAGGCTGAGGTGCCTTTTTATTCTATCAGTGGTTCTGATTTCGTGGAGATGTTCGTCGGCGTCGGTGCCGCGCGTGTGCGGGATCTTTTTGAGCAAGCCAAGCGCTCGGCCAAAGCGGGCGGCAAAGGGGCGATCATTTTTATCGATGAGATCGATGCTGTGGGCCGTCAGCGCTTCGCCGGGATCGGTGGAGGGCATGATGAACGCGAGCAGACTTTGAACGCACTTTTGGTGGAGATGGACGGATTTGATACACATATCGGCGTGATCCTGATCGCTTCGACAAACCGTCCGGACGTGTTAGATCCCGCGCTTCTGAGGCCGGGACGTTTTGATCGCCAGGTCGTGATCGAAAGGCCGGATATCAAAGGTCGCGAAGAGATCCTGAAAGTTCATGCGGCGCGTGTAAAACTTGGACCGGACGTAGATCTTTCAAAGATCGCGCGCCAAACCCCCGGTTTTTCAGGCGCAGATCTCGCAAATCTTGTTAATGAAGGCGCTCTTCTCGGTGCACGCCGGAAATTGGATTTTGTTGGCCAGCCCGAACTGGAACAATCAATCGAACGCGTGATGGTCGGGCCGGAGCGCAAGAGCCGTGTTATTTCCAGGCGCGAGAAAAAGATCAAAGCGGTCCATGAATCCGGACATACACTGATCGCCCTGCTTCTTCCGGGGGCCGACCCCGTGCACAAGGTTTCTATTATTCCCCGCGGCTATGGCATCGGTGGCTATACCCTTCAGGTTCCGGATGAGGACCGTAACCTGATCACCAAAACCGAGATACTTGACCGCATTACAGTGCTCCTCGGCGGCCGTGTGGCGGAAGAGATCTATTTTAAAGAGATTTCTTCCGGCGCCTCGGATGATCTTGAGAAAGCAACGCATTACGCGCAGACCATGGTTTGTGAGCTCGGCATGAGCGATAAACTCGGGCATCTGACGTTCGGTAAAAAAGACCGGCAGGTCTTCCTGGGTCGTGATCTGATGCGCGAAAAGGATTATTCCGAACAGACCGCGGTTTTGATCGATAGCGAGGTTCGCAGGATCGTGGATGGCTGCTATGAAAGGGCCACCGGTCTCCTGAAACAGAACCAAGACAAGCTTTCACTTCTGACGGATGTACTGCTCGAAAAAGAGGTGATCGACGCCGATGAGATCAAAAAGATCACCGGGCTCCATGGGGCTTCACTGCCCGAGAACGGGAACGGGGCTCCGGAACTCGGGAAACCCGTCGCTTGATCTGGAAAATCCGTCGAAATACCGTTTCTTTCGGCCGGACCCTTTTGATGGGTATCCTGAATATCACACCGGATTCTTTTTCTGATGGCGGATGTTATCTGGATCTGAAGACCGCGGGCGCGCAAGCCCTGAAGCTGGTCGAAGAAGGCGCGGACATTTTGGATCTGGGCGCTGAGTCAACACGTCCGGGGGCATTGCCGGTCACGGCCCGGGAAGAATTGGAGCGGTTGCTGCCGGTTCTGAAGCGAATTCGTAAAGAAGTCTTGGTGCCTATCTCGATCGATACGGTCAGGCCGGAAGTCGCGAAAGAATGTCTCGAAGCGGGCGCCGATATCATTAATGATGTGAGTGGACTGAAGCGGTCCGGTCTTGATATGGCAAAAGTCGTCAAGAAATTCGGCGCGGGGCTCGTGCTGATGCACAGTCGCGGGACACCGGAAACGATGCAGACACTGGCCAGTTATAAGGATGTTATCACGGACGTGATGAGCGAGCTTCGTGAAAGTATCCGGCTTGCCACGGACGCGGGGGTTGAACGGGAGCGGATCGTGGTCGATCCGGGACTTGGTTTCGCGAAAACCCCGGAACAAAATCTTGAAATCTTAAAAAAAATAAGCGTATTCCACGAACTTGGTTTTCCTATTCTTACAGGGCCTTCCCGGAAATCTTTTGTCGGGAAGGTGACAGGTCGCGAGGTGAAGGACCGGATGTTCGGGACCGCTGCTTGCGTTGCGGCGTGCGTTCGGGAGGGAGTCCAGATCCTCCGGGTGCACGAACCTGGCGCAATGCGTGATGTCATTCTTATGACAGAAGCTATTAAAGGAGACTAACATGTCAGGACATTCAAAATGGGCGAGTATCAAGCATAAAAAAGCAATCGTGGATGCCAAGCGTGGCCAGGTTTTTACGAAGTTTATCCGCGAGATCACGGTCGCGGCAAAAACGGGCGGCGGGGACTTAAACACCAACCCTCGACTTCGCACAGCCATTCAGTCTGCAAAAGATTCCAACATGCCGGCCGACAATATCGAGCGAGCGATCAAAAAAGGGACGGGTGAGCTGGAAGGCGTGACCTATGAGGAAATTGCCTATGAAGGCTTTGGTCCCGACGGCGCGGCGATCCTCGTAGCGTGTCTAACGGATAATAAGAACCGGACAGCCTCCGAGATCCGGAGCATTTTCAATAAAGGCAATGGCAATATGGGCGGGGCGGGAACGGTGGCGTGGATGTTCGAAAAAAAAGGGTTTATCGTTATTTCTAAGACTGCGACGACTGAGGATCAGCTTATGGAAATCGTGCTCGGGGCAGGGGCAGAGGGTATG